>ERZ1023897.6-NODE-6-length-152298-cov-17.328219_pt1 | contig 152298 bp, 104 predicted proteins | sample MGYA00380399_ERZ1023897 | MGnify/ENA primary metagenome ERZ1023897 (study PRJEB33179, sample SAMN07448995) | human gut metagenome | biome: Human-gut; feature: Human associated habitat; material: Faeces | host: Homo sapiens | place: India: Bhopal | collected... | reverse complement strand
ATGTAGCAGAGTGCCCATGTAGGTATCGCTTCAATGCTTCTGTTCATATCGCTTGTACTTTAAAGTGTTAATAACCAAATGAATGTTCCAATCAGTACCACCATAGAAAGAATGGAAATGATGATGCCGAAGATGAACTTCACAATTCCCAATATGACTTCACCGACCATGCAGAGAGCCATATATCCCAACCAAGCCACCAAAGTGATGAGGGTTGAGCCGACTGCGGAGAGTAATCTCCACCAAGTCTGTGTTATGTTGATGTTTGTTGTCATATAGCCTTGAATTAAATTTATTTGCGGTTCCAGGAACTGAAGGGAAGTTCTCGTTTCTTCACCTTTTTGTCGCTCCCTTTTCCGACATTTTTTTTGCGTCTTCCTGTCGCATCGGTCGTTTCGTTTCAGGTGCCTTTCAAGGGCGGCGAGGCTGGAAATACAAGGTTTTTCGGAAAAATACTACCCAACGGTGTGGAGATTTTTTCGAAAACCGAAGGCTCGACCTTTTATTTCCAAAGCCCGCTGCCATACCTTTGCACCTGCACGATAACGGTTGATGCCAAAAGGAAAGACCTTGTGGAGGAAAGAAAATCAGAGCGACAAATGAAAATAGAAACTTCACGGAAGTTTTTGGACTGCACGATTATCGCATACTCATTTCTGAGAAATGGATACAATTACTGTCTTGCAAATGTTTTTAGGAAAATGGAAATCGCATACAAGAATGGCACAGCCTTCAGAGAAATTCCGATGAAAGAAGAGTATGGCTTGTCCATGCTTCTTGCATCGGGTTTTCTCCAAGGCTGTGCAGCCAAGCATGAAAGTGGTCGTTGAGGTTTACATCAATGACTTCTTTCTTGCGGTGGAGTATGCAAACAAAATGGTACGGCAAATCAAGGAATGGTGTTTCTTTTGATCGGTTAGCCTGCAACCGACAAAAAGAAACACTTTTCCTCATGCCGTACTACTGAGACATGAAAGGGTGGCGTGCCACTGTTTCATGTCGTTTGGATTGTGCGATAAAAATAGAACTGCGAGTTGTGGCTATAAAAGTCAGCCGTTGTCAGCACGGCAAACTTTTATACAAAACACACGAAAGAATGAGAATATGCAAACGAAATAGACCATTCAAAACAGGAACCCTTACCACATATGTTTGAATGGATTGAAATGGAAATAGCAAAGAATAGAGAAGAATAAGGTTTAATAAAAACAGATTTACCCAAGCAAAAAATCGAGGATAAAAAATTTTAAAACATTCTTTATCCCCGATTAAATATCGTACCTTTGCAACCGAAAGAGTTCTTTGGATGGTTATGCAAATCACAGCAGGATGCTACATTCTGTTTATTTCTAATTCGTAACCTCTTCTTTTTATGAGATAAAAACTTATCTCATTCTCAATCACTTATAAAAAATACGTACTTTCCGATCTTGAAAGAAATGCTCTTTCGTTTGCTTCCATTTCCTCACGAAAGCGGATTGCATCTTCGCCATGTAAAGTAGGGATTGCTTTTATTGCTGTTGCCATATTTATGTCCTCCTATTAATTAATTTATTATATGTGCTGCAAAATTACAAGTTTTCTTTGTATTCTCCAAACTTTTGTCACCAAAAAATGTGGTATTCTCAATATTTCTTTGTAAATTTGCCCACATATAAGAATGTAATTTTTTGTATATGAAGAAAATGAATTTGAAATTATGTAACAATAGTGACAATCTGTTGGCTGATGCTCAAAGCATAATAGATTTCGCACGGCAAGAGGCATTCCGCTCTATCAATATTACGATGGTTCAACGCAATTGGTTGCTTGGCAAACGTATTAGCGAGGAAATCTTGTTGGGGGAAAATCGTGCAGAATATGGGCGTGAAGTCATAAAGAATCTCTCGAAGGAGCTTACTAGTATATATGGTAAGGGATTTACTAAGAGTTATTTATATAACTTTACAAGATTCTATAAGACTTTCCCAAACATTTTCCAATCACCGATTGGAAAATCTGAGCTTCTTTCTTGGACCCATTACTGTCAGCTTCTGGATATAGATGATGAGGCTGCTCGTAATTGGTATGCCCACGAGGCATTTGTGGAGACTTGGAGTGTGAGAACGCTTCGTCGAAACATTGCTTCGCAATATTATTACCGTCTATTGCAATCGCAGAATAAAATTGTAGTGGAGAATGAGATGAAAGAAATTACTGCTCCTATGCAAAAGGACAAATTGGAATTTATCAAGAATCCAGTAGTGGCAGAATTTTTGGGAATTGCACCTAATTCTGATTTTTCAGAGTCGCAGTTGGAAGGAAGTATCATTACTCATCTTCAGAAGTTCATCATGGAAATGGGTAAAGGTTATGCCTTTGTTGCTCGCCAACAGCATATTCATACTGATATGGGAGATTTCTATATAGACCTTGTGTTTTATAACTATATCTTGAAATGCTTTTTGTTGATTGACTTGAAGACTACCCAGATATCTCATCAAGATGTTGGGCAGATGGATATGTATGTCAGAATGTATGATGAGTTGAAAAGAACGGATGGTGATAATCCGACGATAGGCTTGATTTTGTGTTCGAAGACAAGTGAGGATATGGCAAAGTATTCTATCTTGAAGGAGAATAAGCAATTGTTTCAAGCTAAGTATTTGACTTATCTGCCAACCGAAGAGCAGCTTCGACACGAAATAGAGCGGCAAAAAGAGATTTTTATGCAACAACAAGCCAATAAGGAGCAGGACTGATAATGTTGTAAATATAAAGATTCTCTTTTGATGCTTCAAGTAAAATTTACTCGGTAAAAGATATTTTGAGGTATTAAGTTGCATATTTCATTTATTTTTTGTAACTTTGCCCTCGAAAGGGGAGAGGTTGCCGCAGGCGGCTGCTCCCTTGTAACATAAGTTGAACAAATAAAATAGAATAATAAGAAACAGAAAGAATAAACTTTAGACATATAACATATTAATATACAAAGCGTTTACGATATTCGGAATACTCTCGAAATTTGGCGATTTAAAGACGTATTTCCTACATAGAATAAGTGAATGCCTGCGCTATAGCGTGGGCTGAACTTATCTGTAGGAATGGGCCACGCCAAATGCCCGAGAGTTAGATAAGGGAAGCTCACGCTTCTTTTGTATCTATCTCTCGGGCATTGTGTGTTAGCCCATTCTCTGAATGAAGTTCAACGCTCATCTATAGCGGCAATTCTGATGTTACAGACGAATTGTCGAACATCTTATTTTCATTTTTGGGAATAGAAATAAATCAATTATCAGTTACTGGTGGTTATTGGTTTTATCTGTTCCAGGAGAAAATATTTGCTGCTTTTTATTGGTATTGCTAAAAGTGTATTTAAGTAAATAGGCTGCCCATCTTGTGTGTTTTTTTATGCATGAGGTGGGGGCTTCTATTGCATATTTACGCTTTTGGTATGTTTCGTTGTGTTTACGAAAATGAGTAATGGCAAGTAAGTATAGATTTATTGATTTATTTTGTGGCATTGGTGGCTTCCGGTTGGCTTTGGAAAGATTGGGGGCAAAATGTGTTTTCTCTTCTGATATAGATGTGTTTGCTCAGCAAACATATTTTGATAATTTTGGTGAAAAACCATTTGGGGATATTACGCAAATAGAAGCGAAAGATATTCCTTCTTTTGATATTCTGACAGCTGGATTTCCCTGTCAGCCTTTTAGTTATGCAGGTTTGTGTAAGGGGTTTGAAGATCAAACACGAGGTACGCTATTTTTTGATGTCTGTCGAATCTTGGCTTATCATAGACCTAAGATGTTTTTTTTAGAAAATGTAAAGGGACTTGTATCGCACAATGGAGGTAATACTATCAAGGTAATATTGGATAATCTTAAGAAATTGGGATATGATGTGCATTGGAAGGTTTTAAGTTCTTTGGATTTTGGTTTGCCTCAGAAAAGAGAGCGTTGGTATTGTGTTGGCTTTGATAAAAAAGTGAATTTTGAATTTCCTCAGCCTTTGGCTATAAGTCCTACATTGCGTGATATCGTAGATTTAAATGATGACAATCCTGCGTTAAAGTTGAGCAAGTTTGAACATGATAGAATACAATATCATTTTGCTCATTGTCATGAAGAAGAGAGGGTACAACAAGATAACTCCAAGTATGCTCCTAATACTAAAAAAGGAAAATATGGAGTCTATTCTTTCCAAAAGCCTGATGGTTCTTTGAGATTTCATGTTGGTGATGCCGCTAAGACCCAAATTCAGGAAGCTTTCTATGCATGTTTGGATACTTATGCGCCAACTATCATTGCAGGAAGAACCCCAAAACTTTGGGATATAGATCGGAAGCTATCTGTTTTGGAGGCTAAACGTTTGCAGGGCTTTCCTGACGATTTTAAGTTTACTGTATCTGATAATCAGGCCTATAAACAACTTGGAAATTCTGTAAGTGTTCCTGTGATAGAAAGAATTGCACAAAATATGATAATGGCATATAATAATTAAAGCTTATGTATTACTTATCAAAAGAAACAGCTGTACAAGCGTTCAATTCCTTAATAGGAAAAGTTGAGAACAAGTTTTTGGGATTGCTTGGCATATTAAAAAACATAAAGTCTGATGCCATTCATTCCAATACGACTTATGGTATGCTAGATGGAGAATTAGCGTTTTGGCTTGACTCTCAATTTTATCTTTCTGATTATAATGGAAATTATGGCAGTTCTAATCTATACGTTAAATTTTCAGATAAATGGATAGAGTATGTCAACGAAAGGTTCTTTAAAGAAAGAATTAATGTTTATTCTTTAATTGCCTTTTTGTATAAATACGAGAGTTTTGAAGTAATACCTTCAAATGTTGATTTGCTATCTAGATTTAGTGATGATTATCATTTGGGTAGTGAAATTATAAATGAATGGTTTGATACAACACCGCTGCATCTAGATTTTGATGTAGAAGTGTTGAATCCTTCTGTGTATAAAGCTTTGCTTGGAATTTCTAATAATACCATCTCTTTTGACAAACCATATTCTGTAACAGCTCGTGCTGGTGAATTATCGCGAGCTCCTTTTTTACAGACTCTTTATGCAGGAATGGATAGCATCAAATGTTTATTGATTCTAAGAGAGAATATTGATGAATATTATTCTAGCACCAAACAATCAAAGGAATATGGTAAATTCTGTTCTGAAATTAGCCAGGCTTATCGCCCTTATATCACAGCTATCAAATCGAAGCCTTTCCTTCTCTTGGCAGGTATCTCTGGTACGGGTAAAAGTAGAATCGTTCGTGAATTGGCTCGTGCTTGTTGGGATGTTGATTCTCCCGAATATAAGGAGCATAAGCCAAAGAACTTTGAAATGATACAGGTGAAGCCTAATTGGCACGACTCTTCTGAACTTATTGGGTATGTAAGCCGAATTAATGGCGAACGTTTTGTTGTTGGCCCATTCCTTCGATTTATGGTTAAGGCTATCCATGACCCAAAGCATCCTTATTTCTTATGTCTGGATGAGATGAATCTTGCTCCTGTAGAACAATACTTTGCTGAGTTTTTGAGTGTGATAGAAAGCAGGACGGTTGATGAAGATGGCGTTGTTGTAACGGATCCGATTGTTGATTATGAACAGACTGAAGCTTATAAAAATTTGATAGATCAACTCTTTGCAGATAATGACGAAGAAAGAAATCTATATTTGAAAGAAGAAGGTGGAAAGCGATTAACAATCCCCCAGAACCTCATTATCGTGGGAACCGTCAATATGGACGAAACAACCTTTTCCTTCTCCCGAAAAGTACTCGACAGAGCCATGACTATCGAAATGAATGAGGTGGATTTATATGGTGGATTAACTTCCAGACACGAACAGATAGGAAAACTCAACTTTGAAGACTTGGTAGGAGATAAGGTGGAGGGTGTTGACGTGTATCTGGAAAACAAGGAGGTTTGCAACCAGGCGATACTGTACTTGCAGGAAATCAATGCAGTATTGGAAGGTACACCTTTTAAGATTGCTTATCGAACCCGTAACGAGTTCCTGCTCTATGTGGTCAATAATTTGCCTTATCGTAAAAATAGCCAAGGTTTGGAAATGACGCAAAATGAAGTCGTGGCTCGTGCTTTGGATGAGATTACTTCTATGAAAATCCTATCTAGAATAGAAGGCGATGAGGAGAAGGTAAAGGCGGAGTTGCTCGCTTCTTTGAAGGAAGTGGTTTCGAAGATGTTGCCGGAAAACATGAGAGATAGTTCTGTTTCTCTGGCTAAATTGGATGAAATGGAAAAGAAACTTAGTTCTGGTTATACTAGTTTTTGGAGTTAACGGTAATGGAACTTTTAAGAATCAAGCATCACGACTTTGTGATGACCATAGAATGCACCAAGTTTGATGCTATTTGGGATAAAGCGAAGAGGAATGTGGGGGAAGACAAACTTTCCTCCACATATTCCTGGTCGGATGGTGTTGAACTGGTGGAGCGGTATTTGAATGATCAATCCACTTCTAAGGTGATATTAAAAGATTCTTCTGCTCCTGCCATATTCTTTGATAATGCAGACTATCCGATATGGGTGGAGTTTAAGGAAAAGAATGATGCCAAGATTGTAGATGCACATTTTGGTTCCATCTTGCAGAATGAAAACGACAGGTTCAGTTTCCGTCATGGTATGTTGGCTGGCTTTCTGAATTTCGGCAATGAGATAGGACGTTCTGAAATTTGTTTTGATTATATTGTCAAGAGAAAGAAATCAGATGGTGTATCTTCTGAGCTCATCAAAAGAAAGTTTTCATTCTCCTTCGAGGTGTTGAGTACCAAACTGGATTATCATTCTCATTGGAAGAAAATTGTAGAGGATATTGAGCAAGAGTATCGGATGCTCTCGCTTGATTTTCTAAAACGGACCTATCATAGCTTTGCTCCTGATAAACAGGGAGAAACACCAGAGATTATATGGTGGAGTATCTTTGCTGGTGAACAAAAGAAGTTCTTGGAGGCTTGTCGGCACATTATCGACCGACCACGTCATCGCTTGCATGGCAGAGAAACTTATCTGCGGGCTGATAAGTTGCGCCGAGTACCTATGTCTCTTGAAAATGAAATTGCTGAGCATCGCAAAGAACCCGCTCATCTTTATCGTATCACCGAAAAAATAGAGTCGAATGATACCCAGGAAAATCGATTTCTGAAATTTGCTTTATCGCAGATTACGAGTAAGTATGAACTCTTAAAAACTCGTATAGAGCAGGTTAAGGAGGTCTCTGATGCAATTAAGCAAGAACTTCAGGCAACTTATGTTTCCCTGAATCGGTTAAGGAAAAATTCTTTCTTCCGAACCGTTGGGCGTTTCAAAGGGTTGAACCAGGAAAGTATGGTTCTTCAGAAAGCTACGGGATATAGTCAGGTTTATCGTACTTGGAATTTGCTCCGTAAGGCTTACTCTCTAAATGAAGGCATCTATCGGTTGCAATCCAAGGACATCGCCACGCTTTATGAAATATGGTGTTTCATAGAGGTGAGCCACATAGTGAAGAAGGAGTTGAATCTGGATCAGGATGATGTGGAACATCGCAATCGAATGGAATTGAATGGTCTGTTTACCTGGGAGTTGGGTAAGGGAGAACATTCTCGTGTTCTCTTTAGGAAAGATGGGGTAGAACTTGCCGAATTGGTATATAATCCGAAAAGTACGGAACAGACCAATGATAGTATTGGAATGCAGAATCTGATAGTGCCAACGGTTCCTCAGAAGCCAGATATAGTGTTGCAACTTACCAAGAATGATTTGCAGAAAGATATGAAAATGACTTATCTCTTCGATGCGAAATATCGGATAGCCAGCAAGAATGCGAGTGGAGTAGATGTGCCACCGGATGATGCCATCAATCAGATGCATCGTTATCGTGATGCCATTTATTATCGTGATTATGTTGAGGCTCCGTTAAAGAAGGAAGTGATTGGTGGATACATCCTTTTTCCTGGTGATGGTGAACCGGCTGATGTGGAGGTTTCAAAGTTCTATCAGACTATCAAGGAGGTGAACATAGGTGCTTTGCCGCTTCGTCCGAACGATAACGAAAACAGAAAGTTGCTTGAAGGTTTTATCCGGGAACTGATAGAAACGAAGGCTAAGGATACTGTGCAACATGTGATTCCGCAGAAGGGAACTGTAATGGAAGTGGATAATCGGGTGTTGGTTGGTGTGGTTCGTCCGAGTCATCGGCGTGGGTACGAAATGAGTTTTTTGAATCAATCTGCCACCTTATATTATACGGGTGCCAAGTTCCCGTCAAGCATAGCATTGCAGGATCTTCATTATTTCGTGCCGTATATTAAGGGTAAGGGGATTCGTGATGTGTATGAGATTGTAAGAATGAGAACCATTACGGGCAAAGAGGCAAAGCAGGATGAAGGGGCTGATGCAACAGATGATTTGCGTTTGGCCTTTGAACTTCGTTTTTCTCGCCAGTTGTATAAGGAATATCGTATGATTGATGTCTTGCAAATGAAAGACCTGACGTTTCTGGATACGACATTTAGCGATATTGATGGTTATGTTTCATCGCGTATATAGAAAAAGTTTTTCTATTTTATTGCCACATCTGCCACGCAGATTGTAAGTAGTTGATACACAGAAAGAAATGGGTGGCAATAAGACGTATTCTTATTGTCACCTATTGCCACCTATTGCCACGGATTTCTAGAAGACGCAAGGCAATGCTGATAGCTGCTGCATGATGGTCTTTGCCATGCGGGAGTGGCCGGCATCATTAGGATGAAGACGGTCGGTATCCGGTTTGTTAAACATCTGCGCACCAGCATCGTAAAGAGGGAAGAGACCCGAAAGAGAGTTGAGGTCGATGACCGGAACTGCCCAGACATTGCCTGTTTCCTTGATAGCTTTCACGTATTCATCGAAGAAGATGCCACGCGCATTCTCGTACATCTCATCTGGCTGGATGTTCTTGTCACCACTGGCAAAGAGAGCACGATGCACAGGAGTCATCACCACGATTTGCTTGGTAGGATACATCTGCTTCAACTTCGACATGGCGATGTTGATGCGGCCTTTCAATGTATTCTTGTCCATGCAGAAGTGGCGGTGGCGGCGCTGTACCATTTCGCTTGGCTTGTGGCGGGCTACTCTCACGCTGTCGAAAGTCTCCGTGTACCATTCGCCTACAGGCACACCGTTGTTGTAATCGTTGGTACCCATAAAGATGAGGATGGCATCAAAATCATCACCATGTTCCTTCTGCAGTTGGTCTGCCTGACGGGGAATATCGTTCCACTGTCTGCCGCTCACACCATAAACGTAAGGGGTGATGCCGAGCCAATCCTGCAGGAATCCCCAGTATTTTACTTTTGATGCCTTGATGTTAGGGTCTGTGATGGAGTCGCCGAAGTAAGCCACTTTCTTTCCCTTCCAGGGATGCTGAAGGTTCTTGAATGCCTTTTCTTTTTCGGCAATTTCTTTCTTGCTCATCGCCTTCTGGGCGAAGGCGGGTAGGGTTGGCATCGCCAAAGTCAAGGCGAGTGTCAGGGTAATCATTGTTTGTTTCTTCATTGCTAGTTTGTTTTTAATTCTTTTTCTGAGTGCAAAGGTACGGCAAAAATCTCAAACGGCGCAACATTTATTGTTCAAATATCAGTCTTTTTCTGTTTTTTTTTGTAATTTTGCAGCCGCTAATAGAAATGAGTATTTATAATAGGTATATTATTAAGGATGACAGTCAGTTTGAGTAATTTGAGTAATTTAAGTGATTTGGCGCGCAAGCGAGTGGCGGTTGCGGCTTATTATTTTGTTCCGGGAGTAGTGTTTGCCAGTTGGGCAAGCCGTATTCCGGATGTAAAACAGATGTTGCATCTGAGCAACGGCCAATTGGGAACGGTGCTTTTCGCCATTCCTATCGGTCAACTTCTGATGATGGCTTTCTCGGGTATCCTGGTGAGTAGATTTGGCAGCAAGAAGATGCTGGTTCTCTCTGAGTTGCTCTATGTTCTGGTTCTTTTCTGCATCGGTAGCAGTACTACGGTTTTTCATCTGATTTTGAGTCTTATTGCTTTCGGAATGATGGCGAATCTGATGAACATTGCCACCAATACGCAGGCATGTCTGGTAGAGAAGATGTATGGGCGCAACATCATGTCGTCGTTTCATGGTCTGTGGAGTCTGGGTGGATTCTCCGGTGGTATCATCGGTGCCATCTTTGCCAACACTTTGCTCCCGATAGATGTCCACTTTGGAACTATCCTGGCTCTGAGTATTCTCATCATTGCTGTCGGTTTCCGCTTTCTTGTTAATGATGCCATGGCGAAAGCAGAAGAGGAGGATGTTCCGAAGTTCTCTTTCAAAAACATCGACCCGATTCTGTTCCTCTTGGGACTGATGGGATTTGCCGGCATGTTCTGTGAAGGAACTGTTTATGATTGGAGTGGTGTGTATTTCTCATCAGTAGTAAAACCCGATGAGGCTTTTATCCGTGCGGGCTATGTGGCTGGCATGGGAGCGATGACTCTGGGTAGATTCCTTGCCGATGGGTTTGTTACGAAATACGGCCCAGCTAGGGTTTTGAAGATTTGTGGTGGGTTGATATTGGGCGGTTTGTGGCTGGCTGCAGCCTTGCCTTATCTGATTCCTGCCACCTTGGGTTTCCTGCTGGTAGGTTTCGGCATCTCTTCATCGGTTCCTATCTGTTACAGTATCGCCGGAAAACTGGGAACCATCAAGGCGAGCATCGCTATTACTATCGTTTCGAGCATCAGTTTCTTCGGTTTCCTGGTAGGACCTCCGGTTATCGGATGGCTTGCTGAGGCTACCGGTCTCCGCATTGCCATCAGCATTGCCGCCTGCCTGGGTCTGATGATAGCGTTTGTTGCCGCAAAGGTAGGAAAGAGATTATCCTGAATAAGGAAACGGTTGATGTCTTCTAATGATATGATTGATGTCGTTCAGGTATATGACTGATAACGTTCTAGTATATGACTAAAATCTTCCGAACAGTTACTTGAAGTCTTTCAGATATATAGAATAAGTCTTCTGGATATATTATATAGTAAGCCGCACAACAGCTGATGTGCGCTTGCACAACAGGTGTTGTGCGAGCGTCGCTCAGCTGTTGTGCGGCTGTCGTTCAGGTGTTGTGCGCTCTCTTTGTTTGTTTTCTTAAAGCAGACACCTTGATTAGATAAACAAACATCCTATCTGGAAGACCAGGGCTGATACTACCCATGCCAATAGCGTGGTGTAGCCGGCGGCGAAGCCTGCCCATTTCCAACTGCCCGTCTCGCCCTTGATGGCTGCTATCGTGGCGATGCAAGGGAAGTAGAGCAATACAAAGAGGAGGAAACAGTAGGCGGTGAGCGTTGCCTTCGCTGCTGCCTCGGCATCGCTGTAACCGTAGGTCTTCTTCAGGTCGGAAGTCATCTGCTTCTTCAAGACTTCGTATTTTCCGTCTTCATCGTTGTAATCCTGATCATCAGAGAAACTGTCGTTGTTGCTGTAGAGCACGCCCATCGTTGAGGCTACAATCTCCTTGGCACCCACACCGGAAACCAAGCCCACATCCAGTTTCCAGTCGAAACCCTGTGGGGTGAAGATAGGCTCGATGGTCTTACCGATTCTGCCGATATAGCTCTGCTCCTGCTGTGCCTGGTTATCAAGTTCCTCATTGTGAGGGAAGTAGCCCAATGCCCAGACGATGATACTTGCCACGAGGATGATACCTCCCATCTTCTTCAGATACTGCTTACCCTTTTCCCAGGTATGTCGGCCTATCGCCTTCCAGGTAGGGAAGCGGTAAGGAGGCAGCTCCATTACGAATGGGGTATCTTCGCCCTTCACCACGAAACTGGCAAAGATGCGGCTCAGAATCACGGCTAGGAAGATGCCGATGAGATAGAGCGATACCATGATGAGCGAACGGTATTGGATGGCAAAGAATGTTCCGATGACCATGATGTAGATTGGCAGACGAGCCGAACAGCTCATCAATGGCAGAATCAGCATCGTAATCAGACGCGACCGGTGACTCTCGATGGTTCTTGTTGCCATCACGGCAGGTACGTTACATCCGAATCCCATAATCAGCGGAATGAATGATTTGCCATGCAGACCCATCTTGTGCATCAGCTTATCCATGATGAAGGCTGCACGAGCCATATATCCCGAATCCTCCATATAAGAGATGAAGAAATACAGAATCAGAATCTGTGGCAGGAACACGATCACGGCACCTACACCACCAATCACACCATCTACCAGCATATCCTTTACAGGTCCGTCCGGCATCGTATTGCTGATGAACTCGCCCAGCCATGCCACGCCGTCCTCAATCCATCCCTTAGGAATCTCGCCCAACACGAAGGTGGCTGAGAACATGATGAACAGCAGGAGGACGAAGATAGGGAAGCCTACATATTTATTGGTCAGGATGCTGTCGATGAGGTGGGTTACCTGATAGGTATCCTTTGCCTTACCCGGTTCATAGCCTGCTTCCTGCAATGCGCCATGAATGAAACCGTATTTGGCATCCATGATGGCGGTTTCGCTATCCTCCAGGGTCTCTTCCTTCACACGCTTGGCTGCCTCGTCACGGGCTGCGAAGATTTCCTTGGCCGATTTCAGATGACTTACGTATTCCTCAGCATGCTTATCATTCTCCAACAACTTGATGGAGAGGTATCGGGTAGAGTAGCGCTGGCGGATGGAATCATCTGCCTTCAGATACTTCTGGATATGCTCGATACCATGTTCTATCTCATGTCCGTGGTTGATGTGGATATGGCGATAGTGAGCACTGGTATCTTCCTTACCTTCGTAGAGTTCGATGATGGTCTCGAAGAGCTTGTCCACGCCTCGGCCATTGGTGAAGACGGTAGGAATCATCGAGATACCGAAGAGTTCGCCCAGTTTGTCGTAGTCGATGTTATCGCCACGCTTCTCGGTTTCATCAAACATATTGAGGGCGCAGACCATGCGGATGTGCATATCTATCAACTGTGTGGTGAGATAGAGATTGCGCTCCAGGTTGCTGGTGTCGATGACGTTGATGACGATATCCGGCGTATGCTCGATGAGCTGCTTGCGCACATAGAGTTCTTCAGGCGAATAAGCCGAGAGGGAATAGGTGCCCGGCAAATCTACCAGATTGAAGTGGTAGCCGTTGAAATCGGCTTCACCTACTTTCGCATCCACGGTTACACCGCTATAGTTGCCTACGCGTTCGTGAGCTCCCGAAGCAAAGTTGAAGAGGGAAGTCTTACCGCAGTTTGGATTTCCCACCAGTGCCACGTTGATGACGTGGTGGAGTCTTTCTGCTTCCTGTTCAGCCAGGGCTTCGTTGCTGGCATTGTCTTTTCTTTCAGCCACGAGCATCTTGTCGCCGAGCGCCTGCTCGTCGCTATCGTTGGAATCTACTACTTTTGAGTCAATTACCTGCTGGCGGTCTTCTTCTTCCGCCTTGCTGAGCTTTGCATCGTTCTTGGCTTCATCAATGGAAACCACCTCGATATGGTCGGCTTCGCTGTGGCGGAGTGACACCTCGTAACCCATAATCTTGTATTTCACTGGGTCCTGGAGTGGGGCGTTAAGGAGTACATCTACCTTCTTGCCCTTGATGAATCCCATCTCGATGACTCTCTTTCTGAAGCCACCGTGTCCTGATACCTTGACGATAACGGCGCTTTCACCTGTTTTAAGTTTTGATAATTTCATATATCTTTCCTTGTTTTAATCTTGTTCTTTTCTTTGGGGCATGACCTCATGGTCAGCTCTTTTTTCTTTTCGACTGCAAAAATACTAATAAATTTTTGCAACTTGGTAGCAATAATGTAGTTTTAAAACAAAAATACCTAGAAATGATGAGAGTATCATCAAATCTAGGTATTCTTATCATTATTTCTGATGATGGATGTTCTTATACCTTATTATATATATAAGAGCATCATCATTTTCTGTGATTACAGGTTTCTGCCGTGGCAGTTCTTAAACTTCTTGCCGCTTCCGCATGGACATGGGTCGTTAGGACGTGGCATGTGCTCTGCACGGTAAGGAGTGCGGTTTACCTGTGCGCCCTCTCGGGTATCCTGGTTAGCAGCTGCCTCCTGTGCCTCACGCTCTGCATCCAAATCTACCTTGCTCTCTACATAGTTCTGCTGAGTGTGCTGCTCAGGAGCTGCCTCCTGAACTGGCTGCTCTTGCTCCATTACTGGAATCTGACCACGCATCAGGATACTTGCAATACGGTCGTACATGTCATTGATCATGGCATCCCAAACCTTGGCACTCTCCAACTTAAAGATGAGGAGAGGATCCTTCTGCTCGTAGCTTGCATTCTGTACAGAGTGCTTCAGTTCGTCGAGCTTGCGGAGGTTCTCCTTCCAGTCGTCATCGATAATCTGGAGAACAACGCTCTTCTCAAACTCCTTAACTACGTTCTTAGCCTCGCTCTCGTATGCCTCCTTGAGGTTGCAAGGAATATTGTACATGCGCTTGCCGTCTGTGATAGGCACCATGATGCGCTCGTATATAGCACCCTGGTTTTCGTATACCTGCTTGATGATAGGCATAGCTGTAGCCTGGATGCGGTCTGTCTTACGCTTGAATGTAGCCATAGCCTCCTGGAAAGCACGCTCTGCCAAATCCTCACGTCTGCCGTTCTCATACTCATCCTCGTTGAATGGAATCTCCATAGCGAGAACTTTCAGGAACTCTTCCTTGGCACCGAAGAAGTCGTTGTTGTTGACGATGTTCAATACGCGGTCCCAGATGATGTTGGCAATATCCATACCGATACGCTCACCCATGAGGGCGTGGCGACGCTTCTCGTAGATAACGGTACGCTGACGGTTCATCACGTCATCATACTCCAAGAGGTGTTTACGGATACCGAAGTTGTTTTCCTCAACCTTGCGCTGAGCACGCTCGATGCTCTTGCTGATCATTGGGCTCTCAATACGCTCGCCATCCTCGAAACCGAGACGGTCCATTACCTTGGCGATACGCTCTGAAGCGAACAGACGCATCAACTTATCCTCCAATGATACATAGAATACAGAAGAACCTGGGTCACCCTGACGACCGGCACGACCACGGAGCTGACGGTCTACACGGCGGCTCTCATGACGTTCTGTACCGATGATGGCAAGACCACCTGCAGCCTTTACCTCAGGAGTCAGCTTGATATCGGTACCACGACCTGCCATGTTGGTAGCGATGGTTACGGCACCCTTACCGTTTACTGAGCGACCTGCCTCGGCTACAATCTGAGCCTCCTGCTGGTGCAGCTTAGCGTTCAATACATTATGAGGAATGTTGCGCATCTTCAACATCTTGCTCAACAACTCAGAAATCTCGACAGATGTTGTACCTACCAAGACTGGGCGGCCAGCATTACGTGTTTCCTCGATTTCGTCGATAACTGCACGATATTTCTCGCGGGCAGTCTTGTATACACGGTCATCCAAGTCCTTACGCTGGATAGGGCGGTTGGTTGGAATCTCAACAACATCGAGTTTGTAGATATCCCAGAACTCACCTGACTCTGTACTTGCAGTACCGGTCATACCTGCGAGTTTGTGGTACATACGGAAGTAGTTCTGAAGTGTGATGGTAGCAAAGGTCTGTGTAGCAGCCTCTACCTTTACGTGCTCCTTAGCTTCAATAGCCTGGTGCAAACCATCGCTCCAGCGACGGCCTTCCATGATACGTCCTGTCTGCTCATCCACAATCTTCACCTGTCCGTCCATGACAACATATTCGTCGTCCTTATTGAACATGGTGTAACCCTTCAGGAGCTGCTGCAAGGTGTGAACACGTTCGCTCTGTACACCATAGTGAGCCAGCATCTCGTCTTTCTTGTCAAGACGCTCCTGGTCGGTAAGGTCTGTACGTGCCTCGAGTTCACTCATTTCTGTTGTGATATCAGGCAATACGAAGAGTTCCTTGTCGTTTACCTGCTTAGCCAACCAGTCGGTTCCCTTATCGGTAAGGTCGGCAGAATTCATTTTCTCGTCTACTACGAAGTACAATGGCTCAGTAGCCTTAGGCATCTCACGGTTGTTATTTGCCATGTAGTACTCCTCGGTCTTCAGCAGACCAGCCTTGATACCTTCCTCAGAAAGATACTTGATCAATGGCTTGTTCTTAGGCAATGCCTTGTAAGAACGGAAGAGTGCGAGGAAGCCTTCATCAAGGAGTTCCTGATTCTTAGCTTTTGTACCTTCGTTAATCTTCTGCTTAGCCTCGGCGAGCAATTCTGTAGCCTGCTTGCGCTGTACCTCATAAAGTTTCTCAACCAATGGCTGATACTGCTCAAACATCTGGTCGTCGCCCTTTGGAATAGGACCGGAGATGATCAATGGGGTACGGGCATCATCAATCAACACTGAGTCGACCTCATCGACGATGGCGTAGTTGTGCTGGCGCTGTACCAGGTCGGCTGGGTTGGTAGCCATGTTATCACGAAGATAATCGAAACCAAACTCGTTGTTGGTACCGAAGGTGATATCTGCCAGGTATGCCTTGCGACGCTCGTCGGAATTAGGACGGTGCTTGTCGATACAATCTACAGAGAGACCGTGGAACATATAGAGAGGTCCCATCCACTCAGAGTCACGCTTAGCCAAGTAGTCGTTCACGGTAACGACGTGAACACCATTGCCAGTCAAGGCATTCAGGAAGATAGGTGTTGTACCTACAAGGGTCTTACCCTCACCGGTAGCCATCTCGGCAATCTTACCCTGATGGAGAACAACACCACCGAAGAGCTGTACATCGTAGTGAATCATTTCCCACTTCATATCATTACCGCCGGCTGTCCAGTGGTTGTGATAGATAGCCTTGTCGCCATCGATGGTAACGAAGTCGTTAGCTGGATTAGAAGCCAACTCGCGGTCGAAGTCGGTAGCAGTAACTATTGTTTCCTCGTTCTCTGCGAAACGGCGAGCAGTATCCTTAACGATAGCGAAAACCTGAGGCAAAACCTCGTTGAGGGCTTCCTCATACTTGTCGAGTGCTTCCTGCTCTAACTTGTCGATCTGGTTGAAGATACCTTCACGCTCATCGATAGGAGTGTCTTCAATTTTAGCCTTGAGTTCAGCAATCTTAGCCTTCTCTTCCTTGGCGTACTCCTGTACGTACTTCTGAAGTTCTTTTGTTTTTGCACGAAGTTCGTCATTGCTTAAGGCCTGCATCTTAGGATACTCTGCCTTGATCTTTTCTACGATTGGCTGGATCAACTTCATATCGCGAGTTGACTTGTTGCCAAACAATGACTGGAGAATTTTGTTAAAGTTCATTGTATATTTATTTTTTTTATTATTATTCGATGATGTTTGGGAGTAAAATCTCCTGTTGTTTATTACTAGCTTGCAAATTTACTAAAAATATCTGTAAATCTGCAAGGAATTGCCAATTATTACCTGTTTTTATGGCAAATCTTCTGAGTTTTGCTTACAGAAAGCATAAAATCAGCAGTCTGGACCTCGAATAACAATACTCCCATACGGAACTTTGTATCTATGCTCCGTAGGGGAATCATAATAAATATGTGAATGAATGTCTGTCAGAATGTCAGAAGAATTGTCGGCAAGTGTTGCCGACATGATAGGATGATGCGTTGCGATGTTCTCATCTTCTGATGCCGCTTTGATGGCTTTGAGCACGCAGAGAATGTCCTCCTCCAATGCCTTCGCCTCCGGTTGCTGGATGAATTCATCGTAGGATATATCCGTAAGCGCAAACTTCAGCGCCTGCTGATAAGTCTGCGCCTCCATGCCGGTTGCCGCCAGGACAACCAAAAGGGCTGTGATATATCTGTTTACCATCATTGTTGTTTATCTTCTTCTGTTCGGAAACGATATTGTGCCAATCGTTTCCTTACGTATATTTTAATGTCTATTTATTCTTTCTGAATTTCTTTACGATATGCTTCTGCAAACCGTAATTGTTTGGACTTAAATCCATCATGGTCGACTTGACGCAGTATCTCGCTAGCAAAGAAAGTGCCAAAATACTCATACCCTCAGCATAGTTCTGCCATATCTGCATGAACAGGGCAATGAGCAGAAGCCATCCCAGGAGTTCGAAATACCAATACTGACGACCTGCTTTCATCCTCTTGACAGTCTTCCAGGCAAAGATGAGGTTGAGCGGATTCAGTATCAGAATCTGGAAATTTATCTGTACAGTAGGATGCTGCGAGAAGATCATGGCAAAGAGAATCAGTCCCGGTAATCCTGTCAGAACAAGCAGGATGGCATCAAACCACCAGTAGTTTTTCTTTTTTACACATTCTCTTACCGTTGTTCCTATGATGATGATTGCCAGAGCTATGGCTATCATTTGTGGTGTAACAGGAGTATCGTCTATTATTTGTGCCTGGGCTGGGATAATATCGGATGTTTCATCTACCAGAGTGATATAGCCGCTGGCACTTGTTGCATTGGTCTTGCCGTCTGCAGTCTGAGATGCATCAATAAAGTCGGTTCTTCCTTCTGTGGCAAAGTCTTTGCTCAGATTGTCTGGTAAAAATTCCCATTCTCTTTGTGTGATAGGGCGGTCTGCCTGACAACCCAAAAGGAGGTCATTGCCGAATCTTGCCCAGCGGTGCTGTCCGTTGAGCTTGTGAATCTCTTCCCTGTAGGTAGAAGGGGTAGGGATATCTTTAAAGTTGGTACTCTGGTTTCCAATGTTGGAGAGAATCATCTCGCGTGCCCGGGTCGTACAATTATCATAGAAGAAATTGTAGCGGTATACGCGGTTCTCCGGCTGTGCATTCTTGTCGATGCTTCTCAGAATTCCCAGTTTCTCTGTGCGGGAGAGACGGAGGCGCTGCTGTCTTACCCATCTGCCTTCATGTGCATATTCGGCAATGAAGTCGCTCATAGGGTAGATGCCAATCTGGTAATCGGTGAGTCCGAAAACAAAACGGAGTACGAAGCAACTTTGGTTAAAACTGAACATACCCCAGTTGACGGCAACATCCGTTCCCATAGCTTTGTTCTGGATGCGTAGAGCGGTATGTCCATAATACGACCACACCTCCTGACCTGGTCCGCAAGTCAGGAGAGAAATGTCAACAGAATCGAGCCACGCAGTAGCTTCTTCATTGACACGACTGTTCTGCACAGAAATATCAGAGTCCTTGTCTCTTGAAAAATCCTGTGCAGCCACTTCAGTAGTTAAATTGATTAAAATTACTGCTAAAATGGCACTAAAAATATGCTTAAAACGTTTCACGATGCAAAAATACCTTATTATTTTCAATTATCCTTCTTTTTTCTAGATTTTTTTTAATACTTTTGCACTCTGAATATAATTTTGAATGATTATTAAAGAATGAGAAAGCTTTTTTTAGCAACCCTATTGTTGGGTTCAGCCCTTATGGTTAATGCCCAAAGTGGTACTAATTCGCCATACAGCCAGTATGGTCTTGGCATCTTGTCAGACCAGACTTCTGGTTTTAATCGCGGTATGAATGGAGTCGGTCTTGGCTTTCATGAGCATAATCAGGTAAACTATCTCAACCCTGCATCTTATGCTTCGATTGATTCGATGACTTTCATCCTTGATGCCGGTATCTCTGGTCAGGTGACAAATTTTGAAGAGAATGGTGTGAAGAAGAATGCCAACAACTCAAATTTTGAGTATGTTGTTGCAGGCTTCCGCTTGCTGCCACATGTAGGTATGAGCTTCGGTATCATTCCTTTTACCAATGTGGGCTATAATTATTCTGCATCAGAATGGGTGAATGCTGACAAGGAAGCTTACTATACTAATACTTATTCCGGCGATGGTGGTTTGCATCAGGCATACATCGGTGCTGGTTGGGAACCGGTCAAGGGCTTGGCCGTAGGTGCCAACTTCTCATATCTCTGGGGTAGTATAGACAGAAGTGTATCAAACAGCTACAGCAATTCTTATTACAAGACCCTCACCCGCTACTATTCTATGCAGGTGAACAGCTATAAGGTTGATTTCGGTGTACAGTATACCCATCAGTTCTCAAAGAAAGATTGGGCTACCGTAGGTGTCACCTTCTCACCAGGACATGGTCTGGGAGCTTCTGCTGATATGAAAATCATTTCTAATGATACCCAGAACGGTGTTACCGATACCACCGCTTACTCTATCGGCAAGGCTTACGAGTTGCCTACTATGATTGGTGCGGGTGTGATGTGGAATCATAACAACCAGTGGAAGGTTGGCTTTGATTATAGTCTGCAGAAGTGGGGTAGCTTGGGGTATCCTAGTTTCGATGGAACCAACTACGCCTTGAAAAATGGTATCTACAAGGATAGAAGCAAGTTCAATCTCGGTGCTCAGTATTGCTATGGAGAGCGCAGCCGTGCTTTCTTCAAGCGTGTTCAGTATCGTGTAGGTGCCAGCTACGCCACACCTTATTATAAGATGAATGGTGTTGATGGTCCGAAGGAAATCTCTGTAAGTGCCGGTTTCGGTATTCCTATCATGAACTCTTACAACAACCGCTCTATGCTGAATATCAGCGGTCAGTGGGTGAAGAGTTCGGCTAAGGATCTGATTAAGGAAAATTCTTTCCGTATCAATATCGGATTCACATTCAACGAGGATTGGTTTAAGAAGTGGAAGATGGATTAATCTTCCGCTTATATATAATAATGTATAGATCTATATATAATAATGTATAGAATAAAAGGCTCTTATGTTGTCGGTATCCTGATGTTCCTGATTTTGGCTGGTTGCCAGAACCAGGTAGAACATACTGCGCCCGCCATCCGTCCGCAAGACTCGGTGGCGATGATGACGTCGTATGGTGTAAATACATTGGTAAGCGACTCGGGAGTTATGAAATATCGCATCGTAACAGAACGGTGGGAGGTGAATACCAGCAAGAATCCATCTTTGTGGATCTTTGATAAGGGACTTTTGCTGGAGCAGTTTGATGAGAAATTCCATATTAATAGTTATATCCAGTGTGATACAGCTTATTATTATGATCAGCAGAAGATATGGAAACTTTATGGTAGGGTGAGCATCCTGACCAAAGATGGTTTGCGCTTCAATAGTGAGCAACTTACCTGGGACCAGAATAAGCACGAATTGTCAAGTAACGTATTCAGTAAACTTGTTACTCCTGAAAGAACGCTACAGGGTTCTCATTTCTGGAGTGATGAAAAGATGACGCGCTATTATGTGAGCAATTCGAAGGGTAGCTTTGAAAAGGGAGACCTGACAGGAGGTGGTGGTGGTGCCGATACGTTGAGCAGCCAGCCTGATTCTGTCAAGAATAACTTCCGTCAGCCGGCTACACCTGTCAGAGCCACTACGATTCCTATCATGCACTAATTAAAAAGAAAAAGATATAATGAATGAACAGGTGGATATGAGTTTAGTCGTAGGCATTCTCATTACGATGGTCTTCTCAGCATTCTTCAGCGGAATGGAGATTGCCTTCGTCTCTTCCAACCGTATGTTGGCGGAGATGGATAAGGAGAAAAACGGCCTTACGCAACGACTGTTATCTTTGTTTTATAATCATCCGAATGGCTTTGTCAGTACCATGCTCGTGGGCAACAATATAGCCCTTGTAGTTTATGGTATCCTGATAGCCCGTCTTTTTGACAATACGATTTTCGCAGGTTTTGATGCAGCCTTTACGGTGCCTGCAGATACCATTCTGTCTACGCTGATAGTACTCTTTACAGGTGAGTTTCTGCCAAAGACGCTTTTCAAGTCTAATCCGAACCGCTTGCTTTCTATCTTCAGTCCGATAGCTTATCTGTGCTATGTGGTATTGTGGCCTATCAGCAAGTTCAGTACTTTCTTGAGTAAGTGCCTGCTGCGTCTGGTGGGTATGAAGATGGATGCAGAGGGGACAGATGAAGGCTTTTCTAAGGTAGACCTTGATTATCTTGTGCAGTCAAGTATCGATAATGCTACCAATGAAGATGAAATTAATGATGAGGTGAAGATATTCCAGAATGCCCTTGATTTCTCCGATACTAAAGTACGCGACTGTATGGTGCCCCGTACTGAGATTCAGGCCGTTGAAATGGATACTTCTCTCGAAGAACTGCAGCAGAAATTCATAGAGAGCGGTAATTCGAAAATCATTGTATATGAAGAGGATATAGACCATATTGCGGGATATATTCACAGTTCCGAACTGTTCCATCATCCTTCACGTTGGCAGGATCATATCCGTACACTTCCTTTTGTGCCGGAAACGATGCAGGCACAGAAACTAATGCAGACTTTTTTGCAGCAGAAGAAGTCTTTGGGTATCGTTGTAGATGAGTTTGGAGGTACTAGCGGTTTGGTGAGTCTGGAGGATATCGTGGAGGAAATCTTCGGTGATATAGAAGATGAGCACGACTCTGCCAAATATGTAGCTAAGAAAACCGATGATGGTGACTATCTCCTTTCTGCACGACTGGAGATTGACAAGGTGAACGATATGTTTGGTCTTGAACTGCCGGAAAGTGATGAATATATGACTGTAGGCGGTTTGATATTGCATGAATATCAGAGTTTTCCTAAACTCAACGAGGTGATTAAGTTTGATAACTTTGAGTTCAAGATTATCAAGTCAACATCGCGTAAAATAGAGCTTGTTAAACTCCACATCATCAAATAGCTGAGCAGGAAAAGGGAATTTTTTGCTTTTTTTGAGGTAATAGTCAAAAAAGATAGCAAAAAATTCCCTTTTCTCGTATTATTTTTGTATTTTTGCAGACAATTGGCTACTAGCATCAAAAGTGGTTCAATCTAAACTTAGGAAAAAATAAAAATAATAATAATAATTAAAACGTAATGGCAGCATTAGGAACAATTAGAAAAAGAGGCGTGATACTGGTTTGTATCATCAGTTTCGGCCTTTTCGCCTTTATTGCCGAGGAAGCTTTCCGCTCTTGCGATTCAGCAAAGAATAATGAGCGCCAGCAGATTGGTGAAGTTTTGGGCGAAAAAATCAGCGTGCAGGATTTCCAGAAGCTCGTTGATGAGTATTCAGAAGTTATTAAAATGCAACAGGGTCAGGAAAATCTTCCTGAAGACCAGATGAATCAGGTGAAGGATATGGTATGGAATACATACATCCAGAACCAGATTATCGCTAAGGAAGCTAGCAAGTTGGGTCTCACTGTGACCGACGAAGAGCTTCAGGACATCTTGAAGACAGGTACTAACCCTATGCTTCAGCAGACTCCTTTCGTTAATCAGCAGACTGGTCGTTTCGACGCATCTTCTCTCCAGAAGTTCTTGACAGACTACAAGGCACAGAAGGCTAACCCATCTGCTAACGCACAGATGATGGATCAGTATACCAAGATTTACAACTACTGGTCATTCATCGAGAAGACTCTCCGCCAGCAGACTTTGGCTCAGAAGTATCAGGCTCTTCTCGCCGGTTGCTTCCTGTCAAACCCTGTAGAGGCAAAGATGGCTTTCAAGGAGGAGAATGAAGAGAGCCAGATTCAGTTGGCTGCTTTCCCATACTCTGATATCCAGGATGATAAGGTAAAGATTTCTGAAAGCGATCTGAAGGCTAAGTATGATGAGATCAAGGCACGCTTCAAACAGCCTGTTGAGAGCCGTGACATCAAGTTCGTTGATATCGAGGTTCAGGCTTCAAATGCAGACCGTGCTGCTCTTAACAAGGAATTTGCAGGTTATCACTCACAGTTGGCTGCTGCTGCAGATCCTACAGAGGTTGTACGTAAGTCAGCTTCTACTGTAGCATATCTTGGTATTCCTGTTTCAAAGGATGCTTTCCCACGTGATATCGCTGCTCAGCTTGATTCTATGGCTGTAGGTTCTACTTCTGCTGTTAAGGCTAATGCCGGTGACAATACATTGAACATCGTTAAGTTGGTAGCTAAGCAGGAATTGCCAGATTCAGTACAGTATCGTGTTATCCAGGTTGCTGCTAACTCAGTAGCTGAGGCTAAGACTAAGGCAGATTCTATTCAGGGCGCTATTGCCGGTGGTGCTGATTTCGAGGCTATCGCTAAGAAGTATGGCCAGACTGGAGACAAGGCTTGGATGACTACCAAGCAGTATGAGTATGCCCAGTCTATGGATAAGGACAACAAGACATTCATCAATACATTGAACACAGCAGCTGTCAATTCTTTGAACCAGCTTCAGCTGGGTCAGGGATATGTAGTTCTTCAGGTTCTTGACCGCAAGGCAATGGGCAGCAAGTATACCGCTGCCGTTATTAAGAAGCCTATTGACTTCTCGCAGGGTACTTATCGTACAGCTTACAACAAGTTCTCTAGTTTCGTAAGTGCTAATCCTAAGTCAGAGGATCTCTTGAAGAATGCAGCTAAGGAAGGTTACAAGGTTCAGGACTTGAAGGATATAACAACTTCTGTTCACTATGTAGCAAACATCCATTCTACACGCGAGGCTTTGAAGTGGATCTTCGATAGCAAGGAGGGTGAGATTTCACCTCTCTATGAGTGTGGTGACAATAACCACCTGTTGGTTGTGGTTCTTGATAAGATTCATCATATCGGTTATCGTGATTTGAATGATGCAGTTGTCAAGGAGACTGTTAAGGCAGAGGTGCTCAAGGATAAGAAGGCTGAGATGATTGAGGCTAAGTTGAATGGTGTTAAGAACATCGCAGCTGCTAAGGCTAAGGGTGGTAAGGTTTCTTCTGTAAACCAGATTACTTTCGCTGCTCCTGTATTCATCGCAGCTACTGGCGCTAGCGAGCCAGCTCTCTCTGGTGCTGTTGCAGGTACTAAGAAGGGTGCTTTCTCTGCTCATGCTGTGAAGGGTAACGCTGGTGTTTATCTCTTCCAGGTTACTAACAAGACTAATCGTCCTGTTAAGTTCGATGACAAGACATACGAGCAGAAGTGCCGCCAGAAGGCTATGCAGTATGCAGGTAACTTCATGAACGAGCTTTATCTGAACGCTCATGTAGTAGATAACCGCTACTTGTTCTTCTAATTCAGACTAGTAAATTCATTCCAATAAATAAAAAAGGTGTATTGCCAATGAGCAATACACCTTTTTTATTTATTGGGATATCTTTTATTGTATCTATTATGATATCTTTTGGAGAAATATCTTCTTTATCTGTTATCTGCGGCTCCACCAATGTTTCTTTTTAGGAGCTTCCTGCTGTTCACCGAACTTCTGTTTCAGTACTCTGCGATAACTGGTATGGTTGGTGATAATCTGATAAATCTCCCCCCAATCAGGCAAACCGCCGATACCTCGGTCGTCAATGAACCAGTCGGCTTTGAGTTTGCGGGAGAAGTGGTTATTGTTCTCCAGACTCTCTTCAGGATAATCCTTGTTTACAGCCCAGAATTCAACTCCTCTTTCTCTACACCATTCTACTGCCTCGTCCAGGAGTTTTCCTTCGCGTACGCTCCATAGAATAAGCTTGTGGTGGTCTCTAATCAACATCTTTAATGTTTCTGTGGCGAAAGGTAGCTCTGTACCAATCTTCGGGTACTCGTGGGTTACGATTGTACCATCAAAATCTACTGCAATTGTTGCCATATAGTCTTAATGTTTTTAAAATCTAAAAGAGTCTTCCTATCTGGATAGAAAGACTCTTTTCTTTGTTGTATGTATGTTCTTGATTACTTCTTGATACTGTTGTCGTTGGCATTGCCATAGTGGCTGTTGCTATAGTTACCATAGCTGCCATACTGACCATAAGTTCCATATTTGCCATACTTGCCGTATGATCCATAAGAACCATAGTTGCCATATTTACCATATTTGCCGTACTTACCAACACCATAATAGAAGCTGTGCTTCTTCTTAGAGAGGTCGACACCATTGAGTACTAAGCACATGTTAGGCAATTTATTCTCGGCTTTCAAACCATTGATCATGCCGAAACTAGCCTTTGGAGTATAATCTGCGCGGCAGACGTATACACAGAGATTAGCCAGACGTCCAAGCTGCAAACTGTCGTTTACAAGACCTACAGGAGCCGTATCGAGGATAACATAGTCGTAATGTTCCTTCAACTGACTGATAATGTCGTCAAGGCTTGCTCTGGTTACTAACTCTCCTGGGTTAGGAGGAACAGGACCAGCCATAAGGAGGTCGAGTTTACTGTTGACACCCGAAGAGAGAATCTGTTTCTGAATGTCATCCCATGTATTATGGTCGTGTATAATCAGATTGGTGATACCATTATGGTGGTTGTCAATCTCGAAGAGCTCTGCCAGACGTGGCTTGCGGATATCCAGACCTACCATGATAACCTTCTTGCCCAACAAGGCGAGCGAGATACCGATATTGGATGCCACGAATGTTTTACCTTCACCTGATGTAGAAGAGGTAAACATCATCACCTTCTCACCTTCTTTCAGCATAAACTGAATATTGGTACGTAGGCCACGGAAGATCTCCTCCATCAGGTTGTTTACATTCTGGTGAACCACAATGTCAGCCTTTCCTTCCTTCTTGGCAGCGTCGCTTGCCACAGGAATATCGGCAATGACAGGTATCTGAGTGAGTTTCATCACGTCTTCATGTCCCTCAATCTTGTACTTGAAGAATTCTCTCAGGAAGAGGATGCCGGCAGGGATTGCAATACCCAGTACCAGTGCTATCAGCATAATGATAGGATTCTTAGGACTAACCTTTCCTTCCAATGAAGGAGCATCGATAACCTTACCCTTGTCTGCCGTTGCTGCTAGCGAAATGGAGTTTTCCTCACGTTTCTGAAGAAGCATCAGGTAAAGACCAGATTTTACTTCCTGCTGGCGACCAATCTGTGTAAGAACTCGCTCTTGCTCTGGCGAGTTACCTATCTGGTTGGCATACATGGCAGCTTGTTTGGCAATGCTGTTACGCTGGATTTCCATACCCAGCTTAGCTTGTCTCATGGCACGTTTGATAGATGTTGTGAGTGCATCCAACTGTGCGGTCAGAGGAGTTATTGTAGGAGAAGTCTCGCTGGCTGCATGCAAGGCGTTGTTGCGATCCAGGGCTATTTTGTTGTACTGGTTGATGAGTTCTGTTGAACTTTCATCAGTCAGACCTACGTTTGATGGGATAGGCTGATATCTGTTGCCAGGTTCGTTCATGTATTTGCCAAGCTCATTCAGAAGTTCAACCTGTGTGTTGGCCTCCTGGAGTTTCTGGGCGTATGTGTCTGAGTTAGCGATGGCAGCTGTTGCGTTGAGCTTCATCTCTACAACATTGTTACGCTTCTTGTAGCTTTCGAGCTGGCCTTCTGTATTGCCCAGTTCGTTGTTGATCTTCTCCAAACGCTGGTTGATGAACTGTTCTGTGCGGAAAGAAATTTCATTCTTGTCCTCGTTGGCCTGGCGGTTATAAACATTTACCAGAGTTCTCAGATAGTCGATGCTGCGCTGAGGATCTTCATCTTTCATCACCAGTTCGGCTATGGTTGTAGTCTTTGAAGTCTGGCTGACAGTCAGTGCTTTTGTATAGCCCTTAGCCGCCATTTCTGGTGACACGATAATCACCTTCAGGCTCTCACCGTCTTTTAATGCGTATTTGCCGTTCTGAGTGAAGTGGAGGGTTCCTACACGTGTATTGATGCTTGCTGGCAGACCAGCTAAAGTCTTTTCAATCTTTACAGGATCCTTCTGATAGGAAAAGGCATCTACAGGTATGTAGTATGAACCTGTTACCTGATACTGGCTGCCAGTTTTCTCTATAAGAAGCTTGATAGGAGCATTCAGCTTCTTGAGATGAGCCAGGTCTAAGTCAACGCTGACTTCCTGCTCTTTATAGACTAACTGATCCCTGAAGGTTCCTTTATGGTAATAGTTCACGTAGCATTTCATGTCTACTACAGCCTGGTTAGCCAAGTCTTGAGCCGAAAGAATTTCAATCTCATTGTCTATACCGTTTGAGTTTGAAATAAAACCGAGGTTTGCAGCATTCTGAATCATGCTGTTACCCATTCCTCTGTTCTTTCTCTGGTCGTCATCCTTTATCAGTACCTTGGCGGTTGTCTGGTATTGCGGTCTTGCATGGCGTATGTAGAGATATCCCAATCCCAAACATACAATGAGTGATAGAACGAACCATTTCCAGTTGAGGATAAGAGTAGAATAAATCAGCTGGAAGTCAATAGATGACTTCTCTTCTTGCTCTTGGTCACGTCCCAAATCAAAGTTCTTTGTTTCTTCCATTATTTTATATTCTATTGTGTTTACACCTTTTTATATTCGTATAAGATAAATGATAGAATCTGTGCTATCTGCTTGCTGCTAGTTCTTTCAGATACTGTCCATAACCGTTTTTGAGCATCGGTTGGGCAAGTTTCAGCAACTGTTCTTTGTCAATCCATCCTTGTTTGAATGCGATTTCTTCCAGACATGCCACTTTCAGACCCTGTCTCTTTTCGATGACTTCTATAAAGGTACTGGCTTCCGAAAGGCTATCGTGGGTACCGGTGTCAAGCCAGGCAAAACCGCGCTGTAAGGTTCTTACCTTCAGAGTCTTTTCTGTCAGATAGTGCTGGTTTACTGTTGTTATTTCCAACTCACCTCTTGCGCTAGGCTTGATGTTCTTAGCCACATGCACCACGCTGTTTGGATAGAAATAGAGTCCTACAACCGCATAGTTGCTCTTAGGCATTTCCGGTTTTTCTTCTATGCTCAGGCAGTTGCCGTTTTCATCAAACTCTGCCACACCATATCTTTCCGGATCGTTGACATAATAGCCAAATACGCTTGCCAGTCCTTCTTCTGCAGCTTTTACGCTTTCCTTGAGTAAACCCGTAAAACCGGCTCCATAGAAAATGTTGTCACCCAAAACCAGACAGGCAGTATCATTACCGATAAACTTCTCGCCAATGATGAAGGCTTGAGCCAGACCATCGGGTGATGGCTGTTCTGCATATTCGAAGTGTACACCCAATTCGCTTCCGTCGCCTAACAGACGTTTGAAACCAGGCAAGTCGAATGGGGTAGATATAATCAAAATCTCCTTGATTCCTGCCAACATTAGCACGGAAACAGGGTAGTATATCATTGGCTTATCAAAAATTGGTATCAATTGCTTACTGATACCTTTGGTAATAGGGTAAAGTCTTGTACCCGAACCTCCCGCTAATACGATTCCTTTCATATCTTCTCTATTTCTAATATAATAAAGTTGAATAGTCTTATCTTAAAAACGCGGCAAAGTTACTAAAAAAAGTTGAATGAGTGAAATCATAAGCCATAAAAATGCATTTTTTGATAAAAAAAGCACCTTTTTATATAAAAAACGTCGCTTTGATTTGGGTATTTACTGATTTTATTGTATTTTTGCAGAACAATTTAAATAGATATAGAAAATAAAATAATAAAGGAATGGGAATTTTTGCTAAACTATTCGGTCGTAAGGACGACGATAAAAAGGTAGGTGGAATGGAAGATTACATGACCTTGGTCCGTGTATACTTTCAGGCTGCACTTGCTTCTCAGTTAGGTATCACCAATTTGGCCATGTTGCCAGACTTGCGTGTCTTCAAGACAAGTCTGCATGTTCCGACGGTCAACAATCGTCTGGGTATTGGCGAAAAGGCACAGGTGAAGAAAATGATGAAGAATATCTATGATACGGATGATGCCTTCTTCAAGGAAATAGATTCCAGTATCCGTAAGAACTGCCACAAACTGCAGGATGTCAATGTATATCTTATACAGTTCCAGAACTTTACGCAGGATCTGATGATGCTGATGGGTAATCTGATGAAGTTTAAGCTCCGTTTGCCTAGCTTCATGAAGAATTCACTTTACAAGCTGACTGCTAAAACTGTAGAAGATATCTTCACTAAGAACGATTTCTCTGATGCCAGTGTGCTGAAAACCGTGCTTCAGTTGCGCCAGTTCAACAAGCGCTTGGCGTTCAGCCAGCAATGGGTAACCGACTTTACCTTCCAGGTATTGATGCTTGCCAAAAAAGAGCCACGTCCATCAGATGAAGACGTAGAAAAGGCAAAGCAGAAGATGGGAAAGTAATAAATGTTGCGCCCAAAATGAAAAAAAATAGCAGAATATTTGTTTTATTCAAATAATTCTCTTAAATTTGTAGCCAAAAATAATAGTCATGAGTGCAAATGAGAAAACAATTAATACGTTTGCCACAAGAGTAAGGCAGATGATTCTCAAGTTTGACGAGGTCAAGCAGGAGAATGCTGAACTCTATGCGATGGTGGATGAGCGCGATGCCAAAATCAAGGCATTGGAGGAAAAGTTGGCTCAAGCGCAGAGTGATTACGACAGCTTGAAGATGGCGAAGATGATGACGATTTCTGACAATGATATGGAAGCTACTCAGAAGCGCATCGCCAAGCTCATAAGAGATGTCAATAAGTGTATCACACTATTGGGTGAAAAGTAAAAATCGGAACGATGGCAGAACAAGATAAATTACTCATACGATTACACGTCTATGATACAGATCTTTCGGTAAGAATACCTAGGGAAGACGAGGAGTATTATCGTAAATCAGCTAAGCTGATAGATGATATTGTAAACTCATATACCAAGATTTTCAAAGGCAGAAAGAGCGATAAGGAAATCCTGTATATGGCGCTCATTGATGTGGCATTGAGATATGAGAAGGAATCGGATCGGAATGATACGAAACCTTATGATGATATTCTTGAGAAGCTTACCTCCGAGATTGAAGACGCTTTGAAATAAGAATATTAATAAACATATATATAATATAATGATAGTAACTATTATAGCAGCCTTGGTGGCGCTTGTTATCGGCGGTGCTGCTGGGTATTTCATTTTCCGTTATGTCATTAAGGGAAAATATAATGAAATGATAGAAGCTGCCAACAAAGAGGCAGAAGTAGTAAAAGAGAAGAAGCTTTTGGAAGTGAAGGAGAAATTCCTCAACAAGAAGGCGGAACTCGAAAAAGAAGTGCAGCAGCGTAATTCTCGCATCCAGCAGAATGAGAATAAGCTGAAACAGCGCGAGATTTCTCTCAATCAGCGTCAGGAAGACCTCGGTCGACGCAAGATGGAGATTGATCAGTATCAGCAGCGTGTTGACAACGAGAAGAAACTCTTGTCTGTCAAGCAGCAGGAACTTGATAAGATGCAGAAACAGGAGCAGGCTAAACTGGAAGAACTTTCTGGTCTGAGTGCTGAAGAGGCTAAGCAGAGATTGATTGAGAGTCTGAAAGATCAGGCTAAACTCGATGCTGCAAGCTATGTGAATGAGATTATGGATGATGCCAAACTCAATGCTAACCAGCAGGCTAAGAAGATTGTGATTCAGACAATCCAGCGTGTTGCTACTGAAACAGCTATTGAGAACTCTGTCAGCGTTTTCCATATCGATAATGATGAGGTGAAGGGACGTATTATCGGTCGTGAAGGCCGTAACATCCGTGCCTTGGAAGCTGCAACTGGTGTAGAAATCGTTGTGGATGATACTCCAGAGGCAATCGTTATCTCAGCCTTCGACCCTGTTCGTCGTGAGGTTTGCCGTCTGGCTCTCCATCAGTTGGTTGCTGACGGCCGTATCCACCCAGCCCGTATTGAGGAGGTGGTAGCCAAGGTGAAGAAGCAGTTGGATAATGAAATTATCGAAACTGGTAAGCGTACAGCTATCGACCTCGGTATCCATGGTCTGCACCCAGAGTTGATTCGTATCATCGGTAAGATGAAGTACCGTTCTTCTTATGGTCAGAACCTCTTGCAGCATGCCCGTGAAACCGCTAACCTCTGTGCGGTTATGGCTTCTGAATTGGGCTTGAATCCTAAGAAGGCTAAGCGTGCCGGTCTTTTGCACGATATTGGTAAGGTGCCTGATGAGGAGAGTGAATTGCCACACGCATTGTATGGTGCCAAGATTGCAGAGAAGTATAAGGAAAAACCAGATATCTGCAATGCCATCGGTGCTCACCATGATGAGATGGAGATGAACACATTATTGGCTCCTATCGTACAGGTTTGTGATGCTATCTCTGGTGCTCGTCCTGGTGCCCGTCGTGAGATTGTAGAGGCTTATATCAAGCGTTTGAACGATCTTGAAGCTATCGCCATGAGTTATCCTGGCGTAACCAAGACTTACGCTATCCAGGCAGGTCGTGAACTCCGTGTCATCGTGGGTGCGGATAAGATGAACGATGAAGAGAGCATCAAGCTTTCTGATGAAATCGCAACCAAGATTCAGAATGAGATGACTTATCCTGGTCAGGTTAAGATTACTGTGATTCGTGAGACTCGTAGTGTAGCTTACGCTAAGTAAGATAGAATTATATTTGAAGTTTAAATTGTCGTTTCTCTTCTGCAAGGTAGAGAGATGTATCTTGATAAAGCCGTACTCTGAAAAAGGGTGCGGCTTTTCTTTTCCCTTTTCAGAATATGATGAAAGCAGAACAGAAAGTATTAAAGCGATTCAATAAAGGATGTGTTGACTATCATCTTTTGGAGGATGGGGACCGTATTCTTATTGCCTTGAGTGGAGGCAAGGATTCATTGGAACTTGTCCGTTTGCTGGCTCAGCGTGCCCGTATCTATAAACCTCATATCGGAGTGGAGGCGGCTCATATCATCATGGATAACATTCCTTACGAAACCGACCGCTCTTATCTGCAGGATTTCTGTGCAGAGAATGGCATCAAGCTCCATATCCTTCATAGTTCGTTTGATGAATCCACCGATCCCCGTAAGACCCGTTGCTTCCTCTGTGCCTGGAACCGCCGCAAGACGCTCTTCGAGTTTGCTGTAAGCCACGGGTTCAATAAGATAGCTCTGGGACATCATATGGATGATATCCTCGTTACCCTGCTGATGAACATCACCTTCGAGGGTTCGCATTCCACCATGCAGCCCAGTCTTCCTCTGAAACATTATCCGCTTACCATTATCCGCCCGCTCTGTCTCGTACATGAGGCGGATATCCGGCAGGTAGCAGAAGAGTTGCATTTCACTAAGCAGAAGGCGTTGTGTCCTTACGAAGAGACTACCCGCCGTTCGGATATGCAAGCCGTCTTCCTTCATTTGGAGCAGCTGAACCCTGAAGCCCGCTATAGTCTTTGGCGTTCAGTCTTTGGGGAATAAAATATAGTAGAAAAAGCAATAAAAACGAAAGTAGTTGCATGAGCACATGCAACTACTTTCGTTGTACAATGCAATAGGCTTCATTTGCCATCGAAGCCTATTGTATTTGTTCCTGGGTTAGACCGGAATACTTCTTGATTAGATTGATGTCAACACCATCGGCAAGCATGTTCTTAGCAATTTCCAAGGCTTTCTCATTCTTACTTCTTATTTCATGTCATCCGAGTTGAGTATGGTGATGGTCTTGCCCTCAATCCTGATGGCACCCTTCTCCTCGAATTCGGAGAGGCAGCGGAGGAGCGAGAACTTCTGGATGCCGAAGATATCTGCCATTTCCTGTCGGCTGACATCCAGCCGGATGGTTCTGCTCTGCTGTTCGGTAGCCATCTTGATGAGGTATTGCGCCACCTTCTCCTTGACGGAGAAAAGGGAGAGCATGCGCATTTTCTGCGAAAGGAAGATATCTATCCTTGACAGGTGCTGGATGAAGTTCCAGCGTATGCGCTCATCAGTATCTATTAGCAGTTTCAGTTCCGAAGGCCTCATGCGCAGGAGGGTGGTCTTCTTGCTTGTCTCCACGCTTACGGGCATCTCGTTATTATGTGCGAAGATATAGGCAGGGGCTATCAACATCGATTCGCCCAACCGCTCTATCTGAGCCTGCTTGCCCGACAATCCCGACATGCGGGCTATCATCTCCCCCTCGACAATGATGTCGGCATATCTGCAGGGCATTCCTGCCAGCACATAGGTTTCCCTGGCAGCAAGCTCCACCATCCTGTAGCTTACCATCGACAGTGCCTCTCTGATTTCCTCTGGAGTAAACCCCTCAAACACTGTGCATTTCTGCAAGGTAACGAATATTGATTCTTTCATACTTTTAAGTTTTATATTCAATAACGCATTTTCCCCCGATTTATTGTTCGCTCAAAAAATAAGGCACTTTGCAACACAATCGAGAGTGTTATTGCAAAGTGCCTTTTAAACATGAAAACTTATCTTTTGTTTTTTTTCCCGAGTTTTACAGATTCTCCCTTAACTCAGTAGCTGCTGTTCTTATCCTATATATTTTTTGATGTCCTCTTCTACCGTTCCGTTTCCGGCAATGCCAAAGGTATCTACCAGTACCTTCAGTACGGCTGGTGAACAGAAGGCTGGGAGCGTAGGACCCAGATGGATGTTCTTTATGCCCAGATGCAGCAGGGCAAGAAGTACGATGACTGCCTTCTGCTCGTACCAGGCAATATTGAAGAAGATAGGAAGTTCGTTGATGTCGCTGGCTCCAAAGATCTCCTTCAGCTTCAATGCCACAACCGCCCAGGAATAGGAGTCGTTGCACTGACCTGCATCCAGCACACGAGGAATGCCGTTGATGTCGCCTAGATTGAGCTTGTTGTACTTGAACTTGGCACAGCCGCTGGTGAGTATCACTACATCCTGAGGCAGCGCCTTGGCAAACTCCTCGTAGTAGTTGCGGCTCTTCATTCTGCCATCGCAGCCACTCATCACCACAAACTTGCGGATGGCTCCGCTCTTCACAGCCTCTACTATCTTGTCTGCCAGGGCAAAGACCTGGGCATGCGCAAAACCGCCGATGATCTCGCCTGTCTCTATCTCCCTAGGTGGCTGGCAGGTCTTGGCAAGCGCAATCACCTCGGAGAAGTCCTTGTGGCCGTCGGCACCCGCCTGGATATGCTTCCAGCCAGGGAAACCGGTAGAGTTGGTGGTGAAGACGCGGTTCCTGTAGCCTGCCGATGGCGATGGCGGTACGATGCAGTTGGTGGTGAAGACTACAGGACCGTTGAAGCTCTCGAATTCCTCCTTCTGTTTCCACCACGCATTGCCGTAGTTGCCCACCAGATGCTTGTACTTCTTGAGCTGCGGATAGTAGTGGGCAGGAAGCATCTCGCCATGTGTATAGACGTCGATGCCCGTGCCTTCGGTCTGGATGAGGAGATCTTCGATATCCTTCAGGTCGTGACCGGAGATGAGGATGCCCGGATTGCTGCCTGTGCCGATGTTCACTCTGGTGAGTTCCGGATTACCGTATGCCTGGGTGTTGGCCTTGTCGAGGAGTGCCATCACATCCACGCCGTACTTTCCTGTTTCGAGCACCACGCCCAGCAGCGTGTTCATATCAGCATCAGGGTTGCTGATGGTGGCGAGAGCACGGCAGATAAAGCTGATAATCTCGCTGTTCTCTTCTCCCAGATGGGCTGCGTGCTCGTAGTATGCTGCCATACCCTTCAGACCGAGCATGGTGAGTTCCTTGAGCGAGCGGATATCTGCATTCTCGTGGCGGAGCACGGATTCACGGGCGCCCTCTGCCTCATAGTCTGTCTTCTCGCCACCCCAGATTACCTCCTGATAGGCAGGGAGGTGGATATTCATGCTTGCTGCCTTTTGCAGCAGCTGTTTCTTCAGTACGATGCCCTTATCTACCTTTTGCAGGATATCCTGGTCGTTGAAGTTGGCGTTGGTGATGGTGGTGAAGAGTGCATCCGTGAGGAAACGGGTTACCTCTGGTGTCGGCTCTTTGCCTATGCTATGCTGTATGGTTCCTATGCCACGAACCACGCTGAGCAGCAGATCCTGCCACTTGGAAGTTGTAGCCTCCTTACCGCAAACACCCTTGATGGTACAGCCTGTACCCTTAGCTGTTTCCTGACACTGGAAACAGAACATCTTGTTTTCTGTCATATTGCTATAAATTAATGAGTTATTTTAATGTTTTCTTCCAGGCGGCAATCTGCCATTCCTGGTTTCCGGCTGCAAAATTACGGCTTAAAAAATAATCCTACGGTAACAATTGTGACCGTAGGATATTAAAAAAACATAAAAAGAGTGTGGGGGAACGGATTTCTCCCTTCTTGAAGAGCATGATGATTAGATTGATGTCAACACCATCATATATTTATCCTTAAGGGAAAATAAAATTATCCTTAAGGGAAAATAAATTTTGCCTTAAGACTAAATATATTCTGTCTTCTGATGGGCTATGCATAAGAGTGCATGCCCGTGAGGAAATAGTTCACACCGAAGTAGGTCATGGCGATACTCAGGAAGGTAAGGGTGATGTAGGCCTGGTGCATGAGGCGGATATCCGGCAGGTAGCATATAGTAGAAAAAGCAATAAAAACGAAAGTACTTTCATGTGCTCATGAAAGTACTTTCGTTGTATGATTAAATAGGCTTCATTTGCCATCGAAGCCTATTTAATTTTTTTATGCATACGAATGCATACCCGGCAAGAAGTAGTTCACACCGAAATAGGTCATCAGTACGCTGAGGAAGGCGATAAGCATATAGATATGTATATGCAACGGCTTATGCATCCACCTGATGTCGTTGTGAAGAGGAGCTGCATAGATGAGCATGGTGATGAGAGCCCATGTTTCCTTGGCATCCCAACTCCAGTATTTTCCCCAACTGACATTTGCCCAGATGGCACCGATGAAGATTCCTACTGCTATCAGCGCTACGGCAGGGTAGAGCAGAAACTGGGAGAGGGCTGCAAGCTTTGACTCCGATGCCGTGTCCTTTCTGATATGGGCAATGATGCCCTGGATACCTATCAAGGCCGTCAGACCGAAGAGGGCATAAGAGAACATGATAACCATGACATGTACCGACAGTAATGGTGACTGCAATACCGGCATCAGCTGGGTGAGCTGCGGATTGCTGTCTGTAATCATGGCTACCAATAGCGCAAATGCTGCCAATAAAGGTCCGTAGTGCAGGATGATGCTGAATCGTTTTCTCAACAATAAGGTAATCAACAATACAGACCATGAAAGGAACTGCATCGTCTCATAGCCATTGGATAGAGGAAGATGTCCGGAGATATACCATCTTAACCCGATAACAATGGTAGTCTGAAGTAGCATGATTCCTGCAAGCGATGTACTGATGGTGTTCTGAATCTTCCTCTTCCTGTCATCGAGGCTGATGGTAGAAGCGATGACAGACAGGAGTGCTATGGTAAGATAGAGCATGATAGGCCAGCGCTGGGTGTTGATGACATTGTATGCCAGTTCTGCATAGATAGCAGCTTGTGAAGGAATCACTTTTTCACCACGAATGTGCTGGTAATCGTATATCTTGCTAATCAGCGTCTTAGCCCGCTCCTCATTGTTCATGATGATACTTTCGGCAAGATAATCCATGGATTTTCTCACAAAGTACCACTCCTTAGGTGGCAGGAAGCCATGGATGTTCTTTTCGCCCGGTGCCAGCCATGTGATATTGCCTTTCTTATCGGTATAGGGATACATGCGGAGCAGTTCGCCATTATAAAGCATTCTGATGATGTTGAATTTCTCATCAGCATCACGAAGGCTCTTCTGCAGTTCCTTGTTGCCGCTACGGTAAGCCTCCTTCAGCGGCTTGTCGAGCTTGTACTCGTTGTATTGGTTCCAGAAATCGGAAAAGCTGGCCCACTTGCCGGTTATTCCCAGAACCTCCTGAGCTTCCTTGTTTTTCACTTCTATCATCTTGGCATTTTCCCAGTTGGCTACATCAAATACCCAACCGCAGAAAATCTGGTTGGCAGTCATTCCGTTCCAGGAAGGTTTTCCGCTGAGTTTGGTGACGAATGTGGTGGCTACGGTATTGATTGGGCAGATGCGACTGTTGTAGAGCACGCATATCTTTCCAAAATCATCAGCTATCTGGTTGTCTACTTTTCTCAGTTCCTGTGCCTGGACTGGCGACAGGAATGCCGGCACGGCCAGCAATATGGTAAGCAGGAGCGCCTTGGCAGCCTGCTGATCTACGGCAAGATGATAGAATCTACGCATATTGGTACGCTTGCTGATGAGCATATTAAGCAGCGCAATGAACAGGATGAAATAGCCCATGTAGGTGATGGCTATTCCGTAGGGATCATAATATACCCCCAGGTGAGTGCCCTTCATGTCTTCATCATAGCCAGCCTGGGTGAATCTGTAGCCTTGATACGTTCCAATATTGTTCATGGAGATATTCACGGGTTCGTTGCCGGCTGTGATTTCAGATACATAATCCATTGGTGCATCGGTGCCTGGATAGTTGATCACCTTGAAGTCCTTGAGCTTCAGAACGAAGTCAAGTTGTTCGGTGCTCTTGTCTTTCAGCACCAGTTCCTTGCTCGGTACTCCCTGACGCAGATAAACATCGCCGCTCTTAGAGGTAAGCCATGAGGTGAGTGCACCCATCAGGATGAGGAGGAATGCCATGTGTACCATCCATACAGAGATGCGACGGAACAGGCGATGCTTCAGCATATAGATGAAACTGGTCACAGCCAGGATGCCCCATGCTATGACAAACCACAGCGAACTGTAGATATGGGTCTGTGCAAATGTGGTTCCCTTGGAATTCTCAACAAAGGTAGCTGCCATCATCACGATGGTGATGATGGCGGCTAAAGTGATAATAAAACTCTTAAGTTTTTTCATTTAAATTGAATCTACAAATTTAATAACTTGCTGGCGTTGCGTTTTGCTCAGCTTGCGGAAGTTTTCTACTGCCCAGTGAGCATCGCTCTTGCCTCCTTCTGAGCAACAACCATGCCACATGATGGCTTCCAGGGTGTTGCGTGCTCTGCAGTCGTGCAATCTGTCAGAATGTCCTGCGCATATCTGCATGAGTCCACGTCCCCAAAGTGGTGCCGTTTTACACCAGCCTGTACGCAGATCATTCTTCATGAACAGTCTATGTTGTACCAGGTCGGTATAAGGCCAGATTTTCTGGTTGGGATAGTGAACCATGCGGGTATCGTCTGAACTGAAACGGTTGTATGGGTCTCTTATCTTGTCTTCTCCGGTAGTCCATGTTGGTCGGTGACAGTTGGCACAACCTATCTGGCTGAAAAGTTTCTTGCCTTCCTTGAAATCTTCAGTTGTTGTATTTCGGGCTGCAGGAATACCGATACCGCGGTGCCATACCATATAGTTGATGTAGTCTGATTCTTTCATCTCTACGGGCAGGTCTGTTGCATTTCCGAAAGAAATGATGTCTTTGGCAGGGTCTCCCGTTTTGTTCCACTCTGGATAATACTCGTAGAATTTGCTGGTTACCTCAGGATCTTGTGCGGCAAACTGCCAGTATTCCTTAGGTACATAATGTGAACGGAAATCATCTCGTGTTACGTTCTGAACTTCCCAGAACGAAGCATCGCTCATTACTGAAGCTCGGTCTAGTGCATAGTCAAACTTATAGACGATTCCTCCATTCTCTACAGCTAATGTCCCGTCTGAGTTCTTCACGAAATCTTTAGTGTCATTATTCCAGAATTGAGGATTGAGTGTAGCATGCTTGCCTTCGTTGCGGTATTGTTGCAGGATGTCCTCGTCTGGGATGGCATCAATGAGTCCTGTTCCGATAAAACCGATGGTTGATTCCAGTCTTACTTTTGCCTTCGACATCGGCACTTCCTTTCCGTCCTTGTCTATGAGCTTGCCGTAGATGCAACCCTCTTCCAGTGTTATTTCTGGATAGATGAGGGAGTAAGTCTCGCCGTCGTCAAATTTATTGCCCCATTCGTCGGTGTATTCATTCCAGTCGATTTTTACTTTCTTTTCATCAAACTGTGGCTTGAAAGGAGCCGTAGCCTTTCCCATGGCTACCCATCCGAATGACTGTACCACGATATCGTTTTCATCGGTAATCATGAGGATATAGCCGTTTCCCTGTTGGTTTGAATCATATTTGGTTTGTCGCTTACCATGTCCGTAGCCTAAGTGGCAGTGTTGGCATGATGAGCGTATATAGAGTGGACCTAAGCCCTTGAACGGTTCTTCTGTTTGTGTGAAAGGCTTTTCAAAGAAGTATTCTCCCATAGAGAATGCATGGGAAAGCCCCTGTTTCTCAATAGCCGGAGCTGGTTGCTCGTAAGCGGCTGAAGAGAGATTGAAAACTGTTCCGAGTTCTCCGCCAGTATAGTAGTCTTCTGGCATATCTGTCTTTTCGGTTGGTTTACCTATGTCGATGATGCCATCTACGTCTGATGTTGATGTACTGTTGCTGCAAGAGATGCATGCTAAGCTTAATGATAGTAATCCTGCTGTTTTTGTATATTTTGATATCATATAATGTATTGTTGTAGCACAGTGAAGGCCACATGCTTCTTTCCCCTGTCTGGGGTAGGAAGCATGTGGCTTTTTATGATAGAAGTTTAAATGGATTCACAGAAGAAGATGATGGCTGCTCGCTGATCTGAAGTGAGGTTACGGAACTTCTCGATAGCGAAGCGGGCATCACTCTTAGCATTGCCATGCCACATGATAGCCTCCAGTGTGTTGCGGGCACGGCAGTCGTGCAGACGGTCCTCGGCTCCTGTACAGAGTTTAGACAAGCCACGGCCCCAGAGTGGAGTGGTGCGGCACCAGCCGGTACGGATGTCGTTCTCCATGAAGAGACGGTGCTGTACGAAGTCGGTATATGGCCAGATCTTCTGCTTGGCATAGCGAGGCATATCGCTGTTGGTCAAGTACTTGTTTGGATCCTGAATGTTGTCGTCGCCAGTTGTCCAGGATGGACGGTGGCAAGATGTACAACCAATCTCAGAGAAGAGTTTCTTGCCCTCCTCGTACTTCTCTGTACCCACATTGCGGGCTGCAGGAACAGCCAGACCACGGTGCCATACCATGAAGTTCTTATACTGCTCGCCAGTCATCTCTACATCGAGGTCTTTTGCCATCAAGTAGTTGTAGATGTTTTGCTTTACATCGTCGGTGTGCCAGTCGGCATGCTTCTTTTCAGGGTCAATCTTGTTGATATACTCTGGGAAACCCTTCTGTACGTCTGCATCGTTCATGGCTGTTGTAGCGTAAATCTTGCCATCAAGACTGAGGTAGTGGTAGCGACGGTCTGGACGGGTAACATTGGTGATGTTCCAGATAGCGTTGGCACCGGCAGCATCGAGCAGCGGACCACGGCTCAAAGCGTATGTATAGCGGCGGACATATTTGGTACCGTCTCCCTGCAAAGAATTGGAATAGTAGCTGTTCCACTTGTTCTCAGCCTGGTTCCACATAGCTGGGTTCAAGGCATCAGTCTTGCCCACAGAATTGAAATACTTGCTCTCAGATTCCCACTGCTTGGTGATTTCCTCATCAGGAATGGCATCAGTAAGACCTGTACCATAGATACCGATGGTAGATTCAAGACGGATACCGATTTCTTCTGCCACCTGATCGTTTGGGATCACTACTTCCTTGCCGTCTCTCATCACGGTAACTGGTGAGTAATAGGCATCTGCAGGGATGGTTACCTCTGGATAAATCAGGTCGTAAGTCTCGCCATCGGCAAACTTGTTGCCCCATTCGTCTGTATAGTGCTTCCACTTGATATTGATCTTCTTTTCATCAATCTGTGGCTTGAATGGCTCAACAGCACCAGTCTGTGGCATACCTGCTACAGAGTAGATGTAAGCGTTGGTCTTCTTGTCGTAGATAACCAGCAGGTATCCGTTACCCATATCTGAGTATCTGTAGCGCTCCTGGCGCTTGCCATGACCGTATGCAGGATGGCAATAGAGGCAACCCTGACGTACATAGAGCGGACCAAGACCAGCGAATGCTCCATCGGTATTGGTATTGAAGTCGCGCTCAAAGAGTGCCTCACCAATCTGGAAGGCTGCTCCGAAACCTTGCTGCTCTACGGCAGGAGTTGGCTGCTTGTAGGCATTGGCACCTTGGAGTGTCGTAGTACCGAGCTTACCACCAGCATAATACTCTTCTGACTTTTCAGAAGTGCTGCCGCCTCCACCGAGATCAATCACATCATCTACAGATGATTTGCTGTCGCTACAGCTCATCATAGCTAGAGCGGCGCAAAATAATGGAATTAATTGTTTTTTTTTCATAATGTTGTAAATTTACTTTATATGATTCACGTATTTTGCTACGTTTTTTTCCCGTATCTGTTTTATTACGCAAAAGGTTGGTAGTCTTTTTTAAAAGGCTACCAACGTTTGATCTGCATATTTTCGTATTTTAGAAACCGGAATTACTTTTTCCAAGTAATCTTCTTCAATGAGTTGAGGAGTTTCAAGTCATTATCAGCAAGAGCACGGTAGGTTGGGATAACGGTGTTCTTGACGAATGCCTCGTTTACCTTCTTGAACTCTGCCTCGAGTGTTTCGTTGCCTGAGAATTTCTCGATTTCTCCATCGAGTGCATCGAGTGCACTTTCCAGCTCATCAAGGGCAGCCATTGCATCCTTTGCACTCTGGTCTGTGTAGAAGAGAACGAAAGGCTTCTTCATGTTGCTGATCTTGTTGAGGGCTGCATCCAGCTTATCCTTTGCATTCTGTGCAGCTGCCTTCATATCTGCATTGCTTACCTTGAGGCAAACACCCAGAAGTGAAGTTGCTGTTGGCTGGTCAACTACATTCCAACCGCCATAGAGGGCATGCTTGCAAGACATGATGTTATCATAGAAGTCCACGATAGAGTTGTGAGCAAATGGAGACTCGATATAGTTAACGTCCGCACCAGTAGCAGGAGCGCCGATCTTAGAGTCACGTACCTCACCGATGATCTCGTTGGCACCAGCAATGATCTCACGGGTTGCCAGGGTGATAGAAGAGTACTTAGAACCTGGTTCACCTGCAGTCATGAAATCCTCACCGTAGTTCTTTGATTCAAACTCAGCATCATCAATAATCTTCTGCTCAGCCTCTGACAATTCGCCGCCCCATGCGGTAACCAACTTCAAAGAGCTGAGATATAAATCCTGTGCTGCGCTCTGAGCGAAGTAAACTTCATTGGCTGTCATATCCTTGATCTTGCGTGGATCACCGTCACGGAAAATCAGATACTCTACAGCGTGGAAACCTGTCAGGTTCTGACCGTTTGCAATCGCATCATCAATCAGGGCTGCATCATCCTCGTCGGTTGCAGGATTGTATTTCTTCATGTACTTATCAAACTGTACACGGTCGAATGGCCATGTGTCAGTGTGTGGGTCCAATCCGAAGTCTGTAGCAGGACCGAAGAGGAAAGCCTCAGACCACTCCCAGTCCTGGCGAGCCTCTCTCCAGTTTTCACAAGCTTCTCTCACAATTGCATCAGTACCATTCAAGTCTGGATTGACTGTTGATGGAGTCTCTGGATCATCATTGTCATCACTGCAGCTTGCGAAACCTAATGACATTGTCAGGGCAGCTGCAAAAAGCATTGAATACTTAAAAATCTTTTTCATTGTTTTTTGTTTTTATTTGTGTTTTTTTGACTATTTATTTTCGCTGATGGTAATCAGGAATTCAAGATTCCTGATTACCTTTTTATAAATTTGATAAAAGCTTACTTCTTAATCTGTTTCTTCAACTCCTGGAGTTCCTTGGTGAGCTGGTTGATACGCTCCATCTGGTATTTATCTACTTCCTGGGCTTTCTTGAATTTCTTGTTAACCCAGGTAGTTGTATCGAAGAGGCCAAAGAATGTGATACCCAGATTGAGGCTTGGCTCATTGTTGTAAGCACTCTCGAGGAATCGGTGGCTATACTCCGCCTTGATGGTGACAGGCTTGATAGGAGAATAGTTGATACCGGCACCCATTCTCTTCACGTGGTCGTACTCGTAAGCTACCTTCTTGTTGCCACTTGCGTATGTGTTGTAATCTTCGTAACGGCCGAAGACATAGAGCTTCTGCTTGTTTCGGAGGCTCTCTATCTGAGAGAAAACATTGTAACCGGCTTCGATACCTACAGAATAAGCACTGCTGGCAATTGGAGAGTGCTTGGAAGGAGAACCATCCTGCGCATTGTGCTTAGGGAAGGTGTTCATGAAAGCAGTCATCTTGGTAGCATCGTCCAGATGAGCATAGGTGGCATTACCACGTACTATCCAGTTCCATCGGTTCAACTCGAAACCGAAGCTGCCGATAGACAAGGCTCCATGTACATCTTTATAGGAAGCACTGGCTTTCTTTTCTGTATTCTTGAAAGTATAGCCGTAGTAGCCGCTCAAACTGAGTCGCAAACCTGGTATAGAATAGTTGTCGATGCGGGCCGCACCGGCATAAACATTGCCAATCTTGTATTCGTAAGGACTTGTAGCTCCATAATGCACGAAACAGTTGTGACCGAAACGCTCAGCATCGAGACCCGATGTGAAGATGGCCTCATAGCGCCAGTCCTTCAACTTACCCCACAGGGAAATACCCACCTGGTGCCAGGTGTTAGGAAGAATTTTGGCTTCGCCCTCAGAACGGTAAACTGAGAAGAAATTATTTGGCATGTGATAGGCGTTGATCTCACCAACAGGAATAATGATTTCACCAGCCTTGATATTGAACTTGCCACCCCAGAACGCTTTGTTGAGCCAGAACTGCTCAAGGGCAACCTCACCGCCACGCTCAGTCTCAGCCTCGTATTCACCACTTTCATCAGCATCGATTTCTACAGCATTCTCTGTTCCACCATGCTCGAACTCAATTTCCATTCCCATGGTCCAACCTTTTCCGAAATCATAGCCCAGATTGAGGGTTACGTGTGGCAAGTCGAAACGGCCATGACTGTCATCGTCTTTATAGGTGGCAGGGTCTCTGTAACGGTTGAAATGCTGGCTATAGAAGTTGCGGCTCATTACGGCCTCTCCATAACCACCAATGGTAAATCGGGGTTTCGCAGCTGTACTGTCTGTGCAACACTGTTGTGCACTTGCCGTTGCCAAGCCAGCAACGAGGGCAGCGGACATCAATCCAATTCTTAAACTGTTCATCTTTATTTTTTTTAGAATTATTATTTTCGTATTATCCTTACACTATATATATAAAGAAAAGAGCGCAGATATCTGCTTGCGGTCTCGATACTTAAGAGGCCTAGTATCTCCTTAAAGCCCTATAGCTTAATAAGGAATTACGCAGCTCTGCCGCTCGGGAGTGGCAATCATCACTGCGCTCTTTCTCGATTTCGGGTGCAAAGGTACGGAGTTTTAAAATATCTTGCAATACCTAAAAATCGGTAAACTGGCGCATCCCCATTTCTAGGTATTGCGAGTTTCGAAACTTTTTTGTATATTTGCAACCGAAATAGAAACATTATGAATGTTCTTGATACAAGGATGTTTTCATTTAAGGAGAAAGAAAGATGAAAAATCAGAAGATGTATGAAGCTGATGACAAGATGATCAGCATCATTAGAGACAATTATAACATATTACAGAGCCTCGGCAGCTTCGGCATCAACCTGGGCTTTGGTGATAAAACTGTGCGCGAAGTTTGCGACGAGCAGAATGTGGATACTTATACATTTCTGGCTGTGGTAAACTTTACAATTAATGGTTACAAGGAGTATGACAATGCCGACCGTTTGTCGTTACCGACCTTATTGCATTATCTCAAGGCATCCCATGTCTATTATATTGATTTCCAGTTGCCTTTCATCCGTAAGGAACTCGTTGAGGCTTTGGATGAAACAGATAATCTGGCACGTCTTATCCTCAAACTTTATGATGATTATGCCCATAGTATAACCAATCATATGCGGTATGAAGAAAAGATGGTATTCCCTTATGTTCAGGCACTTATAGATGGTAATGCCAATGCAAACTTTGATATAGAAACCTTCTCGAAGCACCATGCTCAGGTAGATATGAAGTTAAAGGAACTCAAGAGTATCATTATCAAGTATTTGCCTTCTGATGGCTTGCATAACAATCAGCTCAGCGCCACTCTTTATGATATATATAATAATGAGGAATGGCTGAAACATCATTCTGAGGTTGAGGAAGAAATCTTTATTCCTGCTGTAAGAAATGCAGAGCGTAAACTGAAGCAGAACGATGTGAGTGCCAAGATTTCGAGCATGATTAATCAGACTCCGATGAGTGACGAACAGTTGAGCGACCGTGAGAAAGATGTGATTGTTGCTTTGGTTCAGGGAATGACCAACAAGGAGATTGCTGACCACCTGTTTATCTCTATCAATACGGTCATTACGCATCGCAGAAACATCGCCCGAAAGCTTCAGATTCACTCTCCTGCAGGTCTTACAATTTATGCCATCGTGAACAATTTGGTTGATATTTCTTCTGTAAAGCTGTAGTTTATCTGTGAAATATCAGTTTAAATAATGTTATTTTTTCTAAAATGATAGCGCCTTCCTCTCACATGAGGGGAAGGCGCTATCATTATATTTAGGTATGTGATGATTCTGCATCACTATTTATGGTGAAGGCTAGATCATATTGATGTCAACAAAACCATGCATCACAGCATAAATGGTGAGTGAAGACACACTTTTTAATCCCAGTTTTTCCTGTATTTTCTTGCGATGGGTAATCACTGTAGTCAGTCCGATACAGAGTTGGTCGGCTATCTCTTTGTTGATTTTCCCTTGTGCTACCAGAGATAATACCTCTATTTCTCTATCCGACAGAACTTTTTCCTGAGTGACAGGGGGCATGGCAGGGATATGCTCGCCATGAGGATGACCGGAATGCTGCAGGTTGAGAAGCTCTTTTATCAGGTATCCTTCTGGTACATTGACGCAGAGACAATGAAATTCTGCAAGTTGCGAATTGGGATCGTTGCTGGGTGTTAGAACGATCACGTGGCGGTTCCTGTTGCCCTGTGTGAAGAAGTAACGGTGTTCCAATACAATGTGCATAGATACAAAGCTATGAACAAAGTGGTCTGGATTGTTTGCCTCGTACTGACGGAACGAACCGAAGGTCGAGATTTTCATCATGGGCATCACCGACTCAAGCAGTTGTCTGAGTCCCATTGCGGCGAGTGTATTGCTCTCTACTATTGCCATCTCCGGCATCTGTTTGCCAGCCATGGCTTTCATCATTTCTTCATTCATCTCTGTTTATTTTACTTCTACTAGTGAAAGTTGAGTTATACTTATATCTTGTTTTTACAAGAATGGAGTGAGTAGCTTTGCGGCAAACCATCCTTTGAATCTTTGCCAGCCCGTACGCCACTCTCTCCAGTTCTTCTCATTGAGTAAGAAACTGTCTTTCTTTTCTCCATCAAAGAGCTGTACCAGTTGTTGTGTAGTACAAGAATCCACAATCACTGCATTCTCTTCATAGTCCCAGCGCAGGCTTCGGGCATTGAGATTGGCACTGCCAACGGTACAGAACTTGCCGTCTACCATGATAATCTTGGTATGATGGAAGCCCGGCGTATACATCCAAACATTGCATCCTGCCTTCATCAGTTTGTGGGCATTATAGAAACCACAGTCAGGAGTAAGAGGAATGTCGCTCTTGGTAGAGAGCATGATTTCTACCTTTACTCCTCTTTTCACTGCATTCTTCAATGCCTTTTTGAGTTTATGACTCAAGGTAAAGTAGGGGCTGATGATCTTGATGCTGTCCTGTGCATCATTGATGGCATTCACATAGAAATATCGGATGATATCCTTTGTTATATGAGGCTCACGATTGATGATGCCGACCATCTTTCTGTAGGCTGTTGCTGTCGTATCTGGCTTGAGATTCTCTACCAGATAATCCTTCTTCTTATATCTCCAGAACTCAGTGCTGTGCACATTCTGTCCGCTCACCTTGTTCCACATCTTGAGGAATATCTTCTGCAGGGTATTCACCTCACTGCCATCGATGCGACAGTGCATATCGTGCCATTCTCCTACAACCTTCGTACCTTTTATATAATAGTCGGCAACGTTCATACCGCCTGTGTAGGCTATCTGCCCGTCGATGACAACTATTTTACGGTGATCACGGTTGAAGATTGCATGTACCCATGGAAACTTCAGGGGCTTGTATTCATAAATCTCTATACCATTGGCACGGATTTTCTTGAGATGTCTCTTTCGCAGAGGCTTATTGTTGGAAGAGTTTCCGAAACCATCATATAAGGCTCTCACCTTCACACCCTCCTTGACTTTCTGAGCTAGTAGGTCGAAGAGGAGGGAGGCGATGCTGTCGTTGCGAAAGTTGAAGTATTCCAGGTGTACACTATGTTTAGCCTGTCGGATTGCCTGGAACATATCATCAAACTTTTCCTGACCATTCATCAGAAGGGTTACTGAATTATCGTGAGAAAAGCTGACACCTTTCCCACGAAGCTGATTTACGATCAGTGAATCGCTAGTCTGTGCGCTGCACAGCGAACAAGACAGCCATAATGTTGCTATTAATAAAAAATATCTCATCTTATCTATAACCGTGTTATCTATAAATCCGTGTAATCTGTGTTATCCGTGCCTAAAAAATTATACCATGCAGGCATAGTGATCTACGATACCTTTCAGATGATTATCCTTGTCTACTACCAGTACCGTATGCACCTTATACTTGTGCATGATGCGCTGAATCTCCGAAATCTTCGTCTTCGGAGTCACCATTTTCGGAGTGGTGGTCATGATGTCGCTTACAGTCTTGTTAAAGAATTCTGCCTGCCATTTCTCCATGGCGCGTCGGATATCACCATCGGTAATCAGTCCGATAACGTGGTTGTCTTCATCCAATGAGATACCCAATCCCAGTTTGCCCTTGCTTACGTGGATGATAGCCTCGCCCAGGTGCATTTCCTTAGGAATGATAGGCATATCATCGCTGCGCATCACATCTTCTGCTGTGGTCAGCAGTCGTTTGCCTAATTCTCCACCAGGATGGAACTGTGCAAAGTCACGAGGCTTGAAGTGGCGTACCTGCATCAGGGCGATAGCCAGTGCATCACCCATAGCCAATGCTGCAGTAGTACTGCTGGTAGGGGCGAGGTTCAGCGGACAAGCCTCCTTCTTTACCTTTACGGTGATGTGATGGTTGGAGTATTTTGCCAGCAGGGAATCTGGATTTCCGGTGATGGAAATGATAGGAATATTCATGTGGAGTACCATCGGGATGAAACGAAGCAGTTCATCGGTCTGACCGCTGTTACTCAGTGCCAGAACCACATCCTTGTCGGTCATCACACCTAAGTCGCCGTGATAGACATCCAGTGGATTGATGTAGAAGGCTGGTGTGCCTGTAGAGGCAAGTGTAGCGGCAATCTTGGCACCTACGTGTCCACTCTTGCCCACACCTGTAACGATAATCTTGCCTTGGCAATGATACATCATGTCTACAGCTTTCTCAAAGTTGTCGTCCAGATAAGGTATCTGGTCGAGGATTGCCTGCGCCTCGTCTCTAAGAGCCTGTTCGCCATAACCGCGAACAATCTTATCATCTATATTGTTATTTTTATCGGTCATTTCTAAATCATTTGAATTGGCTTTCCATTCGTACGCCGAACGTTGTTTCTTCATTCTTCACTTACAGGAGTTCTTCTATAAGTGATTCCAACTTGTTTAATTCCAGCATATTGGCAGCATCGCTCTTGCCCTGGTCTGGGTCAGGATGTACTTCAAAGAAGTAGCCGGTAGCTCCGAAAGCTTTAGCCGCCTTTGCCATTGCTGGAACGAACTTGCGGTCGCCTACGGTCTTGCCGTCACCTGCACTCGGGCGCTGAACGCTATGGGTACAGTCCATGATGACATTTGGCACAATCTCCTTCATGTCAGGGATGTTTCTGAAATCTACCACGAGATTGTTATAGCCGAAACAGTTGCCGCGTTCTGTGAGCCAAACTTCCTTGGCACCGCTCTCCAATGCTTTTTCTACAGGATATTTCATATCTCTACCGCTCAGGAACTGTGCCTTCTTGATGTTGACGGTTTTACCTGTCTTGGCTGCAGAAACCAGAAGGTCGGTCTGTCGGCAGAGGAAGGCTGGAATCTGGAGAATATCACAAACTTCGCCTGCTGCTGAAGCCTGATAACTCTCATGAATATCTGTTGTAACCTGAAGGTTGTACTTCTCCCTGATATCTCCCAGCATCTGGAGTCCTTTCTCCAGTCCTGGACCACGGAAAGAGTGGATGCTGGTACGGTTGGCTTTGTCGAATGAAGCCTTGAATATGATTTTAGTTCCTAACTTTTCGTTGATGCGGACGAGTTCCTGCGCTACTGTTTCCAATAGTTCCATTGACTCGATGACGCAAGGACCTGCTATGAATGTTGCCATATTTTTTATAGTTTATAGTTTATAGTTTATAGTTAATAGGGAGTAAACCTGCTATTAACTGTAAACTACAAACTGTTAATTATTAACTTGTTTAATTGTAATTTCACGCTGTGGGAACGGAATCTCGATGTTGTGATCGTTGAGCGTATCGTAGATGCACTCCATAATGGTGGCATCATCGATGGCTTGGGTAAGCACGTTGACCCATACCACAATTCTGAGTGTGATACAGCTGTCATCGAAACTTTTCAATAACACCTTCACACCTTTGTCCTGATAGATACAATCCAGTTTCATGAGGGCATCAATCAGAATCTGTTTCACTTCCTTCACATTGCTGCCATAAGCAATACCTACCTCCAGAATATCCAGCTCATAACCATGATTCTTGGTCATGTTCTTGTAGTTTTTGGAGAAGAGCTGCGAGTTCTGGAAGGCTATGACCGAACCGTCGGTAGCCTCCAGCATCGTAGAGGTATAACTGATACTGCTCACCTTACCACGGGTGCCGTCACAGATGATATAATCACCCACCTTCACACGGCCCATCATCAGAGAGATGCCGTAGTAGATGTTTTCGAGAATATCCTTTGATGCAAAACCCAGACCAGTTGATAAACCGGCAAAGATAGCTAGCAGCCATGATTTACCAACCTGGAATACGTTCAGGGCTATCATCAGCCAGATACCCCAGATAATCACCTGCATCACGTTCTTGAACATCACAATCTTTGAAGCAGCCGACGCCGGGTCTGCTTTCTCGAAGTGATGACGCATGAAATCTACAGAAGTAATGTTGATGTAGTTGAACAGGAAGTACAGACAAGCTACCTCTGAAATACTGAAAAGCGATGCAGTGAAGTTGCTGGTCTTGATGTAATCCTTGTTGAATATCTCCCAAGTAGTATCGCTCATGTTGAATACATCTGCAGCCCAATAGATAGAGATGATGAACGAGAGTACGCCTGAAATAGGGAGTAATACCTTGTAGATGAAGCGATACAGCCATTTGTCGGTAATCGCCTTGTCTGCCAGCTTTTTACGCTTGGCATATACGCTGAGCCATCCTTCGCAGCAGGTGATGGTAAGCACGCAGGTAAGCTGCATGGTCCACCAGATGATAAGCTGGACGGCAAGCAGTGTGAAACCTGTCCAGGCAAAAATGGTACTTACTCCGAATACGGCAAGCGATATGAATGCGTATGTCTTGTCAGTGCGCAATACCTGGTTGTGCTTTCTGCCAATCACATTCCACTGCCAGAGAGCGCAGAGCAGAAGGACTGGTGGAAAGATGAGGTTTACAAGGTCGTTTGGTATCAGGATGATACGGAACACGATAACGATGAAACCTACCAGCATCAATGGTGAATAGATACGGAAGGTATTCTTGATCTTATCGTTGTCTACACGTAGCAGGATAGATACCAGAATGACGCCAACCAGCCAGGAATATTCTACAAGCAGCTGGCTTGCCATAATCACGAAGTTCTGGGTAACCGCCATTCTTACGATACCGAGAATAACTGCGAAGGTTACTACTGTCATCGCCATGATAAGGCATGGACGTTTTGCCATAAAACTTTCCTTTCTGTTCTCGAACATACCATGCTTCATGAGTTGGGTAATCACGATGCGGATGGTAAAGAGATTGAGGAAGATGGAGATGAGCCCCCAGAAGACGATGATACCAAAGAGGATGAAGATGATACGAACATCCCATTGTGACATCATGCCTGGTACGGGCTTGTATTTCTCGGTTACAGACGTCTTTGCCTCCTTATAGTTCATGCTGATATTGCGGAGTATACGCAGATAGTTGTCGCCTCCATTATTGAAGATGCTGTTCTGGATATCTTCGTATCTGCGGTTGGCATAGTCGTTGAGTGCCTGTAACTTACGGTCGGTTCTGTCGTAAGCCTGCACATAGGCTTGCAGCTGTTTCTGTTTCTCTACCAGCTGGCGGCGGATATTGACAGCCAGAGTCAGGTCAACGTTTCGGTTCACCTGTGCTTCTTCGCTGAGAAACATGGTGTTCATGCCGTAGAGATAGTTGATGAGCGAATCGAAACGCGCCACCTCAACATTGTTCTTCTTGATCATCTGGCGGAAAGGAACAGCCTTCGACTTAAACTTCTTAAACTGCTCTGTAGCCTCATGACAGGCATACGTCATGTCGAAAATATACCCATTGCGCTGCGAATAGAGCATGATGGAGTTCTGGTCAGCCTGTTTCACAATACTGATGAGCTCCTGAATCACAGCCAACTGTTGAGCCTTGGCAGTTTGGTTCTGTTTCTCCAAGTCTATGTGATAGTTGGTCAATTCTGTACGCAGCATATAGAGCGTTGTGTCCAGGTTGGCTTCCTTGAGCACTGCGTTGCTTGGCAGCACGAATGCCACCATCAGCAGAATTATGATGTATAGTCTCTTCTTCATATTTAGTAAATTTGACTGCAAAGTTATTAATAATTCGCGAAAAAGCAAAGAGAAAATCGCCTTTTTTGATATATTAGCACCTTTACGTTCGGTTTTTAGGGTTATCTTTTGCATTTTTCATATAAATTGATTACATTTGCAACGTCAAAGGATACGTTAATTAATCAGATAAGAAAATGAAGATACTCATAGCAGATAGTGGCAGTACCAAGACCGATTGGGCTCTGGTTGATGAACAGGGTAACGTGATGGTTACCTGTAAGACGCAGGGCATCAGTCCGATTCATCAGAGTGATGCCGAGATTTTGGATGTATTGTGTAAGGAACTTGTTCTGTCAGAGCAGCCTCAGGAGGTTTTCTTTTATGGCAGTGGAGTAACCGAGGCGATGAAGTCTCGCATGAAATCACTCTTGCAGCAGTCTTTCCCCGAAGCCAAGGTTGAGGCAGAAGGTGATATGCTGGGAGCAGCCCGTGCCCTCTTTGGCAAGAAACCGGGTATCGCCTGTATTTTGGGAACCGGTGCCAACAGTTGTCTTTACGATGGAGAGAAGATTGTAATGAACACGCCTCCGTTGGGATATATCCTGGGCGATGAGGGTAGTGGGGCAGTCATCGGCAAACTTTTCCTCAATGGTATCTTCAAGGGCACTTTGCCTGTATCGCTAAAGAATAAATATCTTGCCTGGTCGGGCTTGGATTATCCTACTATTATTAATAAGGTGTACAGACAGCCGCTTGCCAATCGCTTCCTTGCTTCCATCTGTCCTTTTATCTCAGAACAGATAGCAGAAGGTGAGAAACATGAGAATGGAACCGACGAACTGAATGAAGCCATGTCTCTCTATCGCATGATACTGGAGAGTTTCAATCAGTTCTACGCAAAGAATCTCACACCTTATATTAAATATGTCAAGGCGAGCACCGAAGATATAAGTCAGTTGGAGCCTGGCATGAAGGCATGGCATTCATCCTTGGAAGAAGAAATCCCGATGCTTGGTTTTGTTGGAAGCATAGCTCATTACTTTGAATCACCTTTGAGAAATGTGATGGAGGATGAGTTTCATCTCAAGATTTTCCAGATATTGAAAGCTCCGATGCCGGGGTTGATAAAATATCATATTAATTAAGCAATTTTTGCACCAAAATGTATTTTATGCTACATTTTGGTGCTTTTTCGTTAAAAAATGTAGGTTGCGCAACATTTTATACGTAATTGATTAACCAAAACATACCCCATTGTGTCTGTTTTTTATCTATCTTTGTCCCCGAAAAAGTAAATGCAAACAACGATAAATCGAGGCAATCCTCATAACCGAGGCTTATACCTTATTTATATAAAGGCAATATTCGACCTATGTTACATAGGTCTATATTAAACCTAGAAGCAACAATTATTAATTTAAACCTAAAGTAATTATGAGAAAAACATCTCAGAAATTCTCGCAGAGCCACATGCTCTGCAAAGTTGCTCTGGTAGCCATCATGTTGGTGTTCCAGGCAATGTTAGGAATCGGAGCGGGTGTCCTCAATGCTCAGACGGTTAAGGGTACTGTCATCTCTGGCAGTGACAATGAACCATTGATTGGTGCAAGTGTCATGGTGCAGGGTACAAAGACGGGTGCCGTTACTGACCTGGATGGTAACTTTACCATTGAAGCAAAGAATGGACAAACACTCGAAGTTTCGTATCTGGGCTTTATCACCCAAAAGATTAAAGTTACAGGTTCGACAATCAACGTAACCTTAAATGAAGACAAGCAGTCACTTGATGAAGTTGTCGTAGTAGGTTACGGTGTTCAGAAGAAAAAGCTGGTGACGGGTGCCAACATCAACGTGAAGGGTGATGACATCGCCAAGTTGAACACTTCCAATCCGCTTCAGGCGCTCCAGGGACAGACTCCTGGTATGAGCATCATCTCAACATCCGGTCAGCCGGGTTCCGGTTTGAAGGTAAACATCCGTGGTATGGGTACCGTGAGTGGTTCTGATCCGCTTTACATCATTGATGGTGTACGTGGTGACATCGCTTCTCTGAATCCAGCAGATATCGAAAGTATTGATGTGCTGAAGGATGCGGCATCGGCTGCCATCTATGGTTCGCAGTCGGCCAATGGTGTGGTTCTGATTACTACCAAGGGTGGTAAGGAAGGCCGTGCCGTGGTTAGCTTCGACGGATATGTGGGTTGGCAGAACAAGCCACGCAGCATTGATATGCTCAATGCTAGGGAGTATATGGCTATTCTGGATGAGGCTGCCATCAACTCGGGCAAGAATGCCTACGACTGGAGCAAGTACAAGAGTATCTATGATGCCAATGGCGATTTGATTGATACCGACTGGGTAGATCAGATGTTTGTGAAGAATGCCAAGACTTCTTCATATAATATAGGTGTAAATGGCGGTAGCAAGACTGCCAATTATGCCATGACGCTGGGTTATATGAACCAGGAGGGTATTGTTGGCGGCAAGGACGTCAGCAATTATGAACGTTACAACTTCCGTGTCAATTCCGACTGGAAGGTGAAGGACTGGTTGAAGGTGGGTGAGCAGATCAGTTTCATCTATACCCAGAATACGGGTATCGCTGTGGGCAATGCTTACAACAACACTCTGCGCAGTGCCTTCAATACCTCTCCATTGTCGCCAGTCTATAGCGACAACAACAAGTATGATTCTCCTTTCAATGATACCAGCAACAGCGACTGGTATAATGCCGATGGCAACCCATACGGCTTGATGATGACGAACAATAACAATCAGACGAATGCAGCCCGTTTCACCGGTAATGTGTATGCGGAGATTGAGCCTATCAAGAACTTGAAGTATCGCACTGTAGTAGGTTATGAATATTATGCAAGCGATTACCGTTCGTTTACTCCTCTCTATCAGTTCTCTATCTATAGTTACAACACAGCCAACCGTACCAGTGTGAACCAGAATATGGGACATAACTGGCAGTTGACCTGGACCAACACCCTGTCTTACGACTTCAAGGTAAAGGAGCATAGCTTCACTGCCTTGGCAGGTATGGAGTCCTGGCGCTTTGATGGCGTAGGCGTAAGTGCATCCAATGCCACCCTGAAGAGTGGCTTTTCCGACTGGAACCATGCTTATGTAAGCAATGGTACAGCTGCCACCGCTACCGATGGTCTGGGTGCCAGCGGTGCTCCTTCTCTGTCACAGCGCATGGTGAGCTACTTTGGTCGTGTGAGCTGGAACTGGAAGGAAACCTATATGGCAACAGCTACCCTGCGTGCCGATGCTTCTTCTAAGTTTGCCCGTGGCAACCGCTGGGGCTACTTCCCTTCTGTTTCTGCCGGTTGGATTGTAACCAATGAAAAATGGGTGAAGCCTCTGCTCAAGGTGCTTGATTATGCCAAGGTGCGTGCAAGCTGGGGACAGGTTGGTAACCAGAATATTGGCGACCTGATGTTTATTTCTCCTATCTCAACATCGGGTGCTTACTATAACTTCGGTACGTCTTTGGGTGCTGACGGACAGTCAAATTACTATGGTGCTTACGAAAGCCGTCTGTCTAACGAGAATGTGAAGTGGGAAACTTCAGAACAGTTGGACTTCGGTTTGGATCTGCGTCTCCTGGGCAAGTTGAATGTCAACATCGACTGGTATAAGAAGACCACCAAAGACTGGTTGCTGGTTAAGCCTATACCAGGCACAGCCGGTACGGGAGCCCCTTATTTCAATGGAGGTGACGTAGAGAATACCGGTATAGAAATCGGTTTGGGCTGGAACGACAACATTGGTAGAGATTTCAACTACTATGTGAATGTCAACGGTGCCTATAATAAGAATAAGGTGGGAAGCATCCCTACATCCGATGGTATCATTCATGGTACCGATGGTAATGGTCAGCTCTATGATAACTCTACCGAGTTCTACCGTTGCAGCAATGGCGAACCAATCGGTTACTTCTGGGGTTACAAGACCGCTGGTATCTTCCAGAACCAGAAAGAAATCAACGAGTGGGTAGCGGCAGGCAATGGCGTACTTCAGGGGTCTTCTGTAAAACCTGGCGATGTAAAGTATTACGATGTCAACCACGATGGTACCATCAATGATGCCGACAAGGTAAACCTGGGCAATGGTATGCCAGACTTTACCTATGGTTTCTCACTCGGTTTCGACTACAAGGGACTCGACTTCTCTGTAACCGCCAACGGTTCTGTAGGCAACGACATCGTTCAGAGCTACCGCAATGTAGGTGCCAAGACTGCCAACTACACTTCAGCTATTCTGCAGCGCTGGACAGGTGAGGGAACATCCAACAAATATCCACGTGTAACAGAGACCAATGTGAACTATCAGTTCTCCGACCTCTTTATCCAGGATGGTGACTTCCTGAGAATCAGCAACATCACCTTAGGTTATGATTTTGCCAAGCTGCTTCATCAGAAGTTCGTATCTCAGGCCCGTTTGTACTTCCAGGTTCAGAATGCGTTTACCTTTACCAAGTATGACGGCATGGACCCAGAAATCGGTTATGGTGTCAACAGTTGGGCATCAGGCGTAGATTTGGGTTACTATCCACGTCCACGTACCTTCATGGTAGGTTTGAATCTTAAGTTCTAATTTAAAGGAGATATCATTATGAAGACAAATAAAATAAAGATAGCCGCTTTGGGTATTTTGGCTATGGGAGGTCTGGCATCTTGCAGCGACAGTTGGCTGGATGTGGCTTCCAAGACAGAATCAAATTCCGGCAATTTCTATAAGAGTCAGGAAGATGGACTTCGCTCGCTCTATGCCTGCTACGACGGTTGGCAGCGTACCGTTTCAGATGGTCCTTCGTTCACCGTCTATCAGTTGACCGAGACGATGAGTGATGAGTGCTTTGGCGGTACGGGTAACACCGATGGCCGCAACACGCAGATTCTCGACCGTTTCGACATGAATCAGGCACCGTCTTATACCGATATGCACGAAACCTTGTGGAAGAGCTATTATGCAGCCATCTTCCGCTGCAATGAGTTTATCGATAAGGGTGAAGGCATTACCTGGGATGATGAGAATGCAAAGAACACCTATCTGGGTGAGGCTCATGCCCTTCGTGCCTTGTGCTATTTCGATATGCTTCGCCTTTGGGAGAACATCCCGCTGCTGGAACATGCCACCAGCGAAGTGGTTCCTCAGGCTGCTCCTGACTCCGTATATAGTCTGGTATTCAGAGATTTGAAGTATGCCATCGAGCATATTCCTGCCAATGCCTATCCTAAGAAGGATGCGGCTACCAACGATGGACATATCACCAAGTATGGTGCCGAGGCAATTCTGGCTCGCGCATACCTCTTCTATAGTGGCTATTATGGCAAGGAGCCTGATCAGCTGGGCTTGACCAAGGCGGATGCCCTGGCAGCCTGTGAGGATATCATCGCCAGTGGCGAGTTCAGTCTGGTACCTCGATTCAGAGATTTGTGGCCAGCTTCTGCTGATGACAAGAGCGGTGACCACGTAGGACTTTGGGCACATGAGAACTCTTCCTGGGCTGGTCCTGGAAACCCAGAGACCATACTCTCGATGAAGTTTAACTACACAGCCGACTATAATGGCAACAATGATGGTAACCGTTTCCAGGTGATGATAGGAATGCGTACCGGTAGTCTGGTTTACGAAGGCTATGGCCAGGGTTGGGGTGGATGCACTGTTACACCATCCATTGCTTCAGCCTATGCTACGGGTGATACCCGCCGTTCAGCCTCTATCATCGATGCTTCACAGTTGAAGGATTACGAGGACACCTATCTTGCCGACCAGCGCGAATACACCGGATATTTCGTGAAGAAATATACCCCTTTGTCTAAGCACGAAACTGCTGGTGATGGCAAGTTGCAGCATTACACGGAAACAGTGGGTGCAGGCGATTTCCAAATCAGTCAGTTCCAGGATTGGGTCCTCGTCCGTTACGCCGATGTCCTGTTGATGGCAGCAGAGTTGGGCAGTCCTAATGCCCAGTCTTACTTCGACCAGGTTCGCAAGCGTGCTTATACCGAGGATGATGGCACCACTCTGAGTGGCAACTATTCTCAGCAGACAGCCACCAAGGAGAACATCCTGAAAGAGCGCAAGCTTGAGTTTGCCTTCGAGGGAATCCGCTATTGGGATCAGCTCCGTCAGGGCGTGGAGCAGGCAGCCAGGGAGATTGCCGGTTCCTGGGAAGTGAAGGATGGCGGCGAGAAAACCACCGTATCCATCAGTGCCGAGAATATCATCAAGAAACGTGGTTTGATTCAGATTCCTATCACCGAGATCGGACTTTCTCATGGTCTCCTGAAGCAGAATCCTGGTTGGTAATTCTAACTTTTTAAAGTATTGGTTTTATGAAGATTATAAATAAAATATATTCGCTTTTGGCAGCTGTCATGATTCTCGTCATGGCGAGCTGCTCTCCAGACGAGTTTGGTCTGGGCGATAAGAACTTGTCTTCTGAGGATTTGGCTGAGAACATCGCCTTCACGATTACTCACGACGAAAGCAATCCTAATATTGTCAAGTTCAAGAGTCTGTTGCCATCGAGCTATTCGGTGGTCTTTGATACGCCTCAGGGACGTTTCCAGCAGGATGAGGTGAGCCTGAAGATTCCTTTCAATGGTACCTATCAGGCACGTATCGGTGTTGAAACCCGCGGCGGTTTCCTCTGGGGACCCTACGCCGAGTTCAAGGTAGATGATTTCTGTGCCGAATTCGTTACCGATCCTCTGTGGACCTATCTGAGTGGCGGCGTAGGCAAATCGAAGCGATGGAAGTTGGATATCGATGCCAATGTCATCACCAAGCATTCAGACCTCTGGGCAGGTCCGCTCGGATTCTGGGGTATGGATGATGACTGGAGTACCTGCATGATGGGACAGACCGCTGCAGCCGGCGACCATTGGAACTGGACTCCTGGTATCGCAGACAACTCCTGGGTGATGTCGGCTATGGACTATGGTTATATGGAGTTCGACCTGATTGGCGGTGCCCATGTCACCGTATATAATGCTGAGACAGGTGAGACCCTTAAGGGTACTTACATGCTGGATACAGACAATCATACCATCACCTTCTCGGATGCGGAACTGCTCCACAATTCGGGACATGACCAGGTTGCTACCAACTGGCGTAGCGGACTGAAGCTGATGGGACTTGCCGACGACCGTTTGCAGATAGCAACAGTTCGAGACAATTCTGATGAGGGCAAGTGCTTGCTTTGCTACAACTTCGTTTCAGAGGAATACTGGGACAATTGGACTCCTTCCGCGCCAGAGAACACCCAGGTGAAGCCAACGCTGATGACTGACTGGCGCGACTGGGTAGAGCAGAAGACCAATAAGGAAATCACCTACAAGTTGGCTAACCCTGATAATGAAGAGGGACGGCAGTTTGACTATTGCAACCTCGACGGTAGTGCCAAGGGCATTCAGCTTACAGCAGCCAGTGGTATCGAGGATGCAACCCTCGTGATGAACAGCGAGTCAAAGAGTTATATCTATACCGCTCCTGATGGAAGTCAGGTTTCCGGTAAATATACCTTGAACGATGAAGGCGTATTCACTTTCGACAAGGGCTTCGGAAATACCCAGCTTTCTGCAACGGGCAATTACAACATGCATGCTAATGCCGACAACACCCTACGTATTCTGAAAGTCAGCAAGGATGACTATACCGGACATCTGAAGGATTTGTGGCTCGGTAGCCAGTGTCTTGATGACCAGGGCAATCTCTATCAGTATCAGGCATACCACTGGGTAGCCCAGAGCGCAAGTTCTGCATCAGGTCCTAAGTATAAGGCAAACCTCTTCTTCAATAACTCCGGTTGGGGCTGGAAGCACGATGGCGATATCGCCAACTATATGAGCACCAATGTGTTCATCACAGGCGATGGCGACTATTCCTTGAAGTTTGAGGGTGCAGAGAGCAATCCATATCTTCTCTACATCGACGTCAACAAGATTCTGAAGGACAATCCAAACTGCGATATCACCATCAAGAGCATCAAGGTAGATGGCAAGAGTGTTGATTTTGATGATACACTCATCCCAAGAGGATATACAGATGACGACCCAAGTACCAACTCCTTCCGTCGTTATGTATTGAACCCATGGGGACCTGCCGCATGCTTCAAGTTTGATTCCGGCAAAAATGAGTTTACCGACTTCAAGTGTTCTTCAAGCATCGAAGTGGTTATCACCGTGAAGATGGATACAGGTGCTCCTGTAGTGACACCTTCAGAGGGTAAATAAGATTAGAAACTTTAATGTGGATTAGATTATGAAAATGAAATATTTAGCAGGTGTGATGCTGCTGATGGCCGGTCTTTGCTCGCTCTCTTCCTGTAGCGATGATGACTACTCTGCAGCCACAGGAAATGTAATTAGCACCATTGAGACGGGTGATGCTTCTGTTACTGCTATTTCGGCAGTAGTCAGCGGCAAGGTCTTGGACTTGAGTAAGCAGGATGCCGGTGCCTATGCGGTGGGTGTTGTTTACGGTACCAACCCCGATCCTACCACAGCCGGCTCCAAGCAGCCTGGCGTGATTGATGCCGAAGGTAATGTAACCGCCACTCTCTCGGGATTGACCAAGGGCAATACCTATTATTATGCCACTTACGTACAGTTACAGGGCATAGTAACCAAGTTTGGTGAGGTGAAGAGCTTCGTGGCTACCGATGCCCAGATTGCTACAGCCGGAGCCACGGATGTTACGGCTACCAAGGCTACCCTGAGTGCTACAGCCAATGGCTTGGAAGGCATCCTGATAGAGGGAGAGACCCAGATGAACTACGGTTTCAAGATTTCAACCTCTGAGGCGGATGTAGAGAACGGTATCGATTATCCAATCTCTGCCAGTGCCAAGACCATCAGTCAACGTGTGGAAGGTTTGCTTCCTGGAACTACTTACTATTATACATCATATTTTGAGTTGGGTGATGGTTTTGTCTATGGTGAGACCAAGAGCTTTACCACTCCTGCTCAGAAAATGGAATATGTTGACTTGGGTTTGAGCATCCTTTGGGCTAAATGCAACCTGGGTGCAGAATCAGAGGAAGAGACAGGTACCCTTCTGGGCTATGGTGATTTGACTGGTGTGAATCAGAGTACTTATCTCATCGATTACAATACAGTGGAAGATATCGCCGGTACGGATAAGGATATCTTGAAGAAGGTGAACGTGGATGCGGGTGCCTTGATGCGCAGTTCTACTCCTACAGCTGATCAGATGAGTGAGTTGATTGCCAATACCACTCAGACAGAAGTTGAGGTGAAGGGCGTGAAGGGTATCAGATTTACTGCAGCCAATGGCAACAGCATCTTTATGCCTTACACCGGTTACCGCAATGGAACTGCCAAGGTAGGTGAGGGCAACCAGGGCTTGTATTGGAGCGGCAATAACTATAGCATCGCTACGGATTATAGCCAGACGCTCAATCTGAGCAATGGTACTGCTTCATCTGGTGTTTCGGCCCGCAACCTGGGCTTGGCGATTCGTCCTGTTCGTATGTCACCTGAGTTGAAGGTTGATAATTCCAAATTGGTTGTCGGCGACCTTGAGAATAATGGTAGAATCCGTATCGAGATTTTCAACCAGTATGGTTCTACGGGCAGCAATCCTGGCATCAACCAGGCTCAGATTAAGTTTACCAAGAACATGGTGGTTACTTTCCGTCTTTCTGGTTTGACAGATAACATGAAGGAAGGTGCGGGCAGTCATGTGGCTGGTTTGGAGTATGGTGATGCTTCTTGGGATCCAAGTCGCTGGTCAGCCTTTGATAATTCCAAGTATGATGCCAACGTTACTGGCGATGGTCTCTATACGGTTTGGATGGAGACAGGTGGTGCCGAGGCAGAAGGTGCAGCGGTATTCTGTGTGGATATCAACAATCTGGCAGCTGATGCCATCGATGCATCCAAGATTACTGCAGAGATTGTGAGCATCAAGTTTGATGTGGATCCTGAATTCTCTATGGATTTCTCCAAGACAGAGTTCGTCAACAAGGATGGCAAGGGCACAGACGGTCGCATTGAAATCTACAATGAGTATGGTAATACCAAGGCAAATGGAGTGGATGCTTCAGCCTTGTCATTCACTGGTAATCTGATTGTCAACTTCACCATCACAGGTATCGACGGCAACCTGAAGGATTCTGCTTCCAAGAACTACAAGACAGAACTTTCTTATGCCACACCTAGCTGGTATCCTAGCTACTGGGGCGGTTCTGAATTCGGGCGCACTTATGTGAAGGGCGATGGCACCTACGAGGTTTCCGCTTCTTTGGCAGATAAGTGCTCGGGTGCAGTGGTTTGGTCCATCGAACTCTACGATTTGTGGAAAGACCTGGTTGATCCTACTCAGGTTAAGGTCAAGATTAATCATGTCTTGACTCCAGGTAAGTAATCATACGTATTATTTTGATATTCTATGAATATGAAGAAAATAACAATTTTATCGTTTCTGATCATGGCTTTTGCCATGGTCAGTTTCTCAGCCTGTTCTAATGAGGATACCATCGAAGGCGGTGAAGGACTCTCTACGGATTTCGTGGTTTCCCGTTCTGATATGGCGTTTACGAAGAATGGCGGTGAGACTGATTTATATGTCAAGGCGGCTCAGGTACCAACGGTTTCTACCGAAGCGGCTTGGTTGGCTGTAACTCCAGTGGCTGGCTCTTCTAGTATTACCCATCATTTCCTCATCAAGGCAGAGGCAAATACAGCCAATGATGACCGTTCGGCAACTATCACCGTAGCTGCTGGTTCTGATACCAAGACTATCACCGTGAGCCAGAACTCTACCGAGGGTCTTCTCATCACATCTAGTAAAAATGTAAATGTGGGGGCTGCCGGTGGTCAGGTTACTGTTACCCTGAAGGCAAATGCAAGTTATTCTCAGGTAATCAGCAATGACTGGGTGAGTGAGATTACTTCTCGTGCCAACATGGTGGAATACACCCGCAACTATTCGGTGGCTGCCAACATCAGCAATGCCCGTTCGGCAACCATTAGCTATACCATGGTGGTAAACGACAGTACTTCCATCACAGAAGCTGTTACCATTAACCAGGAGCAGGGTACTACTACTGGTGATATGAGCAAGACTGCTATGGATATTGCAGCCTTGATGTATCCGGGTTGGAATCTGGGTAATACGATGGAGGCAGGAAATTCTGCTAATAACTGGAAGAATGCCGGTATCGGTTCTGAAACTTTATGGCAGTCGGCAAAGACTACCCAGCAGCTCATCGACCTGGTGAAGGCTTCCGGTTTCAAGAGCGTCCGTATTCCTTGTTCTTGGGTAATGGGTCACATCACAGATGCTGAGGCTTGCACCATCGATGCCGATTGGCTGGCTCGTGTTCACGAGGTGGTAGATTACTGCATCAAGAACGATCTCTATGTCATCATTAACCAGCATTGGGATGGTGGATGGATTGAGCATGATGGTTTGACAGCTGCTACTGATGTGGATGCTACCAAGGCAAAACTCACCAAGATCTGGACTCAGATAGCCAACAGTTTCAAGAATTATGACGAGCGTCTTATCTTTGCTGGTATGAATGAGCCTGGTGTGGGTGCCGGCGATGCCAATGCATTGCTGGGCACTGCGGATTTGGCCAATAGAATTGCTGAGTATGAGCAGACTTTCATCGAGGCGGTTCGTGCTACAGGTGGCAACAATGCCAAGCGAGTTCTGGTGGTTCAGGGTCCTAATACTAATATCGACAATACCGTAGCTCATAATTATATGGCTAAGCTTCACGATTCTGCTACCGACCGTCTGATGATAGAGGTTCATTTCTACGATCCTTATCAGTTTACAGATATGAGTGAAGACAAGGATTGGGGTAAGTACTATCTCTATTGGGGCAAGAACAATACCAATGGTTCTGAGGCTGATCGTACAGCTGATGCTAAATATAACGAGGATTATGTAGAGGCTCAGATGAAGAAGATGAAGACCAACTTCTTCGACAAGGGTTATCCAGTGTTGATTGGTGAGTTTGGTGCCAACCAGCGTTTGGCCATCGGTAAGGATGCTGTTCATGATGCATCAGTTAAGGACTATTACAAGGCTGTCGTAACTAGTGCTATCAATAATGGTTGTGTTCCAATGGCTTGGGATACAAATAGTAATTATCCTAGCATGACTATCTTCAACCGTGCTGGTGCAAGTGTTAGCAATGCTAATATGCTTGAGAGTATTAAGGCTGCTGTTGCTGCAGCAAAGTGGCCTGCTAAATAAAAAACGAGATATTAAGTCTTTAGGTTTGATATAAAGTAGGTGTGGGCGCATATCAGGGGAATCTTTCTCTGATGTGCGTCCTTTTTTTGTGCAAATATCGTATATCCTAACATAATATACCTATCCTTTTATCAAAAGTATACATTCACGCTACAGTTTTTTCGCTATCTTTGCAACATGATAACTTCAAAACCCGATAATACGTTAGATTGATATATGAAGAAGATAGTTATGATTATATTGGCTGCCGCTCATTTCGCTTGGGCTGGCGCACAGGTTAAACCAGTGGATGGTCGTATCTCGAAAATGAAACTCACGGCTACCGAACTTGCTCACTATATGGCTCCAGGAGTCAACCTGGGTAATACGATGGAGGCGTGCGACTGGAATGATGTCTTTACCAATCAGGCAGGACTGAAGTCGGAAACTTCATGGCAGAATGATAAGACTACTGAGAGTTATATCCGGAGCTTGAAACAGCAGGGATTCAACAGTCTTCGTATCCCTACATCCTGGGTGGCTGGGCATCTTACGGATAAGGAGAATATGACCATAGATCCTGTCTGGATGAAACGAATCAAGGAAATCGTAAACTATGGTCTCAATGCCGGTCTCTGTGTCATCATCAACGAACACTGGGATGGCGGATGGATGGAGCATGATGCCTTTACCAGTGGGGCGAATGTGGCAGAGCATAAGGAGATGTTCCGCAAGCTGTGGACGAATATAGCAAAGGAATTCAAGACGTATGACCAGCGGGTTCTCTTTGCTGCCCTCAACGAACCGGGAGTGGGAGGCGCCAGTCCGCAGGTTCAAGGCGACATGCTGGCTCCTGATAGTAAGGAGTTTGCCGACCGTCTCCTGGCATACGAACAGGTGTTTATCGATGCCGTCCGTGCTACCGGTGGTAATAATGCCAGCCGTGTGCTCATCGTACAGACTCCAAAGACCGAGATTGATTTGGCTGCCAAGGATTCTTACGACATCACCCGTCTGAAGGATAAGGTGAAGAACCGTCTGATGGCAGAGGTTCATTTCTACGATCCTTATATATTTACCCTGATGGAAAAGGATGCTGATTGGGGCAAGGTGGCTCTTTATTGGAAAGGACATGCGCCTGCCGATGATCAGAGTCGAACCGTAAATACCATCTGGTATAATAATAAGAACGTGGATGCCTACCAGCATATCACCAATCAGGTGATGAAGATGAAACGTAAGTTTGTAGATCTGGGTTATCCGGTAGTCATCGGTGAATATGGTGCCAACCGTAAGGATGCCTCTCTCTTCGGTGGTAATCAGGAGAAGCATAATGAGAGTATGATGGCATGGTATGGTGCTGTGACTGCCGAAATGATGAAGGCAGGTCTTATCCCATACGTCTGGGATATCAATGTGCAGCCTCTTCCTCACATGACCATCTTCGACAGAAAGAAGCAGGTGGTTTCTGACTCCTATATATTTAAAGGTGTGATGCAGGGAGCAGCCGAAGGGATGGAAGATTATCTGAAAATCTATCCGAAACCTTAGAAAAATAGAGAAAAAGCAATAATAAATAAGCATAGTTTAGATTTATATGTAGAAAGGGCAAAAAAGTATCATGCTTTTTTGCCCTTATTTAGTATCTTTGCAACCGAAAATGAATCTTTAAACTGTAAACTTAAATAATAAATGAAGAAGATATTTGTTTTATTGATGATGGCATTGGCTACATGCAATATCTCTGCGAAGTCAAATTTTGTGCAGGTAAAGGACGGACATTTCGTTCGCGACGGTAAACCTTATTATTATGTAGGTACCAATTTCTGGTATGGTGCCATCCTCGGTTCAGAAGGACAGGGCGGCAACCGTGAGCGTCTCTGCAAGGAACTCGATAAAATGAAGGAGATGGGCATTGATAACCTCCGCATCCTGGTGGGCTCTGATGGAAAGCGAGGAGTGAAGACCAAGGTTGAGCCGACGCTGCAGGAAGCTCCGGGCGTTTATAATGATACGATTCTTGCCGGTCTCGACTATCTGCTGATGGAGATGGGCAAACGCAAGATGCTGGCCGTGCTCTATCTGAACAATTCCTGGGAATGGAGTGGCGGTTATGGCTATTACCTGGAGCAGGCTGGTTTGGGCCAGGCTCCCCGTCCTAACGAAGATGGATATCCTGCCTTCATGAATTTCGTCGCCAAATATGCATCCTGCGAAAAGGCGCATCAGCTTTTCTATGATTATGTGAAATTCATACTTACGAGAACCAACAGATATACAAAGAAGAAGTATAAGGACGACCCGGCCATCATGTCATGGCAGATAGGTAACGAGCCTCGTGCTTTCAGCAAAGAGCAGTTGCCTGCTTTCGAAAAATGGCTGGGTGAAGCGAGCAAGCTGATCCGTTCGCTCGATAAGAATCATCTGATTTCTATCGGTAGCGAAGGAAAATGGGGATGTGAAGGTGAACTGAACTGTTGGGAACGGATCTGTGCCGACAAGAATGTAGATTATTGCAACATTCATCTTTGGCCATACAACTGGAGTTGGGCGAGAAAAGACCATTTGCAGGAAGATTTGGGAATCTCCTGCAAGAACACCAAGGAGTATATTGATGAACATCTTGAGGTATGCGGACGTATCAGAAAACCATTGGTGATGGAGGAGTTCGGCTATCCTCGTGATGGTTTCTCTTTTTCAACTTCTTCTACAACAGAAGCACGTGATGGATATTATAAGTATGTGTTCAGTCTTGTTGGCGACAATGCTGCATCCGGCGGTTACTTTGCCGGTTGCAACTTCTGGGGATGGGGCGGCTTTGCCAATCCTAAGCATGAGCAGTGGCAGGTAGGTGATGACTACACTGGTGATCCTGCTCAGGAAGCGCAAGGTCTGAACTCCGTTTTTTCTACTGATAAATCTACATTGGATGTAGTAAAGACGCAGGTAGACAGAATGAAGAAGATTGGTAAGTTATAAGTTTAGTGAAATTGTTAGTTGTTTTAGGAGGGTGTACCATCTGTTCATGGTGCACCCTCTTTTTGTTTGACTTTTTATAATAATACTTTTATGTTTTTTCGTAAAAGAATTGCCATAATCTGCCATATATTGCCATAAAAATAGCGATGCTCAGGCGTTTTTGGTGTTCCCGAAATTGCGTCCCGACGTAGCATCTTGTACGTCCCGACGTAGTAACAGATGCGTCACGACGCAGCGCCAGATACGTCGCGACGTAATTTCAGATACATCCTGCCCAGAATCAAGCGAGCCTCATTTGAACTTTAGATAAGCCTCCTTTGCATATCAAGTAAGCCCTTTTTGAAGTTAAAGTGAGCCTCACTAAAACATTACGTAAGCCTCACTTGAAACGTGGGAACCATAGGAATATTGGCTATAAAAATAGTTTATTTTATACTTTGATAAAATAGTATCAGAATTAGATAACAAAGTATCATTTGTTTCGCTACTTTTGTTGTAAGTTTGCATCGACAAGAACCAATTAATGTATTGATTCTAAAAACAATATTTAAACCTATAAAAAAAAATAAGAGCTTATGAAAAAGTTATTTACTCTCGTGTGTGGCGTATTATTTGCTATGTTTGCTAACGCAGCTACTCTTGATATTGGAGAGCCAAACAACAATGTGAAGGATGGTGAAACAGTTTGGTATGATGCAACGACCAAAATTATTACATTCCACGAAAATTGGAGCTATCGCCCAGGATGGTGGCTTGGCAGTAAGGATTGCTCTGATTACGATGATTTCGTGTTAGAGATTGAAAATTCTGATAAGGTTAATGTTCAGGTTGTTGTAGAATATGATGCCAAAGGTGATGATGGTAAAGCAATTTGCTCAGCTGCAATGGGTACCGACAATAAGATTACTGTTCCACTGAATGCTGATCATAAGAACGTTGTTTGCCAGATTTATTTGCAGTGTGTAGATGGAGCTCCTAAGACTGTCACTTTCAAGAGTGCTTATTTCCAAAATGCGGTTAAGCAGACTGAGGTTGAATTGACATTGGTTGAAGGTCATACTATTTTGGCTTCAGAATTTGACAAATATGCTGATGATACAAAGGTGAAACTAAGCTTCGAGAATACGACAGATCCTTATGCATCTCGCAATGGTTGGGGTATTGGTGGATTTGCCAATTCTGATAATTGGAGTCCAACCTATGAATTGAAGGCAGCTGATGGTAAGAATTTTGATATCTTTGTTACTGTTGGTGATTTCAAGAAGGCTGCCAAAAATGGTACAGATGCTTATGTTGATGGTCAATATCATAAGGGTGGTGTAACTTTCAATATCTATAATGGCTGCAAGATAGCTCACGCTTATATATTATTGGAAGATAATACTTCAACTAATATATCAAATACCCTTGTAGCACCAGCTGCTAAGAATGCTCCGGTTTATAACCTTGCTGGTCAGCAGGTTAATGCGTCTTATAAGGGTGTAGTAATCAAGAACGGTAAAAAGTATGTTCAGAAATAGTATAGAGTTATATTTTTAGTTTGTTGAAAAGAAAAGAGAGGGTATGTGAATGCCCTCTCTTTTTGATTTTATCCGTTTCGAACATTGATTAATGTTCAAGATATAGTCCGTTTAGCTTTTCCAGGAAAACACAAACTTCATCATTTATCATTTCCATGAACCCATGAGTCTTCTTGTTCGATACACCAGGATATGGAGTATAGTAATGCTCCTCAATCGGTTCTCCCTGGTTTCTGCCAAACATCAGGTAAGCTATGTGATGCTGCTTGAGTACTGTAAGCAATGTCTCTGAAAAAATACTGGAATCACCAATAGATTCTACTCCTGTTGTCAGTCCGAAGGCATTGTTGTGGTCTTGGGCAAAAGGCAAAGCCTGCTTCACAATCTCCTTGATGCTCTTCTGGTAGAGTGGGAGGTCGATGGCATTTTTGCTTTGCTGATATGTCACGTTGATCACATCAATCTTGTTGTCCGGATAGCGATCCATCAGATTCTTGCCCGGCTGGTAGGTTTCAGAATAACTATAAACTACATTCGTTACATCCTCGTCATCCAAGAGATCCTGTATCTTCTTGTAAAGACTGATATAGTCGTCTTTGCTGAGTTTACAGTACCATGTCTTACCGTCTACAGGAAGAAGATTGAGTACTACAGGTGCTTTGATACCATAACCATCTTGCAGTGTATCAAGATATTTGGCAACCTGTTTAGTATATTCCTCCAGCATATCATTATTGCCGTTATAATCAGGCATTGTCCAGTTCATGATAAGTAAGCCTCCCTTGCGGAAGTGTTTCAGCACATCTTCCCGGATGGCCTTGAAAGGAACTCCGTCTATGTTCTGTGATTTTCCATTTTCAATGCCAGCCAACTCATATCCATTTGCAGCCGGTCTGTAACCGCAGAGAGTTTTCAAGTCGCATCGGTCGCTGTCACATTGCCAGCGATTCCAGCCTATTCCGGTTAAGGTTCCATACATCTGGCCTATCAGCGTACCTTTGTTGGCATACGCCTTGATGTTGGTTTTCAGATTCTCTGTGCGGGTTGTGAGACCGCTCATGGCAATCTCATCATACGATTTCTTTTTCTTCTCACCGCATGAAGAGAAAGCCAGGAGGGCCGCGAACATCAATATAATATATTTGATTCTCATAATTTGTTATTCATTATAAGCCTTTTTCATTGCTTCCACTACGGTAGGCAAAGTCCACTGTGGCACACTTCTGTCTGTTCCGTCGAAGATGCTCATCCAGTAGAAGGTGGCTACGCCGTATGCCTTTGCCTGCTTAACGATGTCGGCAGCCTGGTCGGCAGCAGCCTGAATCTCGCTGGCAGAACTGTTTTTGCTGACACTCTTGCTTCCGTGAGTACCGTATTCACCGATGATGCAAGGAATGCCCTTGCTGATGAACTTATTGTTCAGGCGGGTGAACATATTCTTGATTTCATTGCTGCAGGAAGCATCCCACTTGCCTTTCTGGGCAAACCAATCCCATGGAGCATAGGTGTGAACTTCTACGGCGATATGTCCATCCACTTTGTCGGTAGGGATGACGAGGTTGTTCAATACGTCGTCACCATTAGCTGCAGCATAGGTATTGATGATGAGGTTGCGGGTCTCGTTGTTGCTACCAGTGGCACGAACTGCATTCACGAAGCTTTGGGCATAACCATTCAAGCCATTGTAGCTGCTTGCGCTCTTTGGTGCATTCCAGGTGTTGTCGGCATCAAGCATCTCGTTGTAGCCTTCGAAGAGCAGGTGCTGGTCGTAGCTCTTGAAACGGGTGGCAATCTGAGTCCAGAGATATTCAAACTTCTCCTTGTTCTCCTTGTAGTTGGCTTCATCAGCCTTGATCCAGTGCTTCACATCCTCATCGTCTGCACCTGTATCATGGTGAACATTCAGGATGCAGTACATGCCGTTATCAATCACGTAATCTACGATTTCCTGAATGCGGTTCATCCAAGCCTCATCTACCGTTCCGTCAGCCTTCATGTGCTGGAACCAGGTTACAGGGATGCGGACGGAATTAAAACCGTTCTTCTTCAGGAAATCTACCATCGGTTTGGTGGTAGGAACCTGTCCCCATGCTTTCTCGAAATCAGTAACAGAATTGCTGTTCATGTTCATCCACATGGCAACTACATCTGTGCAGTTGCCGAAGTTGGTACCGATGCCCATGTTCTTCACAGCATCTACTGCGCTTTCTTCAACGTAGTTGGCGTTCAGGTTCACTTGGTCGCGGGTAATCACGTTCTTGCTGTTCATAGCTGCTTTCCACCAGTCGTTGGATGGCATGTTGCTTCCATACCAAGGCATGAAGAAGCTCCATTTAGCACCAGCGTTCCATGCTTCATCAATGTCAGCTGTAGCAGTCTTGTTATCGATGTTAGTACCACATTCAGCCAGAGCTACGAGCTTGCCAGGATAGCGTGCCTGAATCTCCTTGAACTCCTGAGCCTGCTTGGCAGCATCATAACCGTAGAGGTCGCGACCGATGATATCTACATACTTATCGCCAGGATACCAGTCGGCATCATTGTTATAGGTATTGGCATCACCATTGTAATTCTGTGTGGTCCAAGCCCAAATCAGGTTGTGGATTCCCTTGTTCTGGAAGTAATCAAACATGGTCTGCCAAAGCTTTTTGTAAGTTTCGGCACCATCATATCCCCACCAGAACCAGGATTTGCCCCAGCTGGCACCTGATTTCAGACAGGCATTACCGGCAGCCTCATGGAAAGGACGCCAAACGGCAACAACGCCTGCATCCTGCAACTTCTGCAGAACTTCCACCACCTTGTCCATCTCCTGATAGAACCATTTGTTCTCCCAAGAGCCAGCAGTAAATACGTTGGCTGCCTTGAAGGTGGTTTCGGATGGGGTGCAGGTCACACCGCTTCCATCTGTTCCCAGAGTGGTGCTTTCTGTCTTAGGCACGTTGAAGTGCCACATCAGCGATACCAGTCCGCCCTGGTCTGCCCAGTTGGTGACAGGAGTGATGTCGTTGTAGTTGATCCAGCCGTTGGAACCCTGCTTAGGAACATAGATATGGATAAAATCATAGCAGTTCATGGCAGGGTATTTGCCTGTTGCCTTATAGATCTTGTCAGCCTCCTGGGTGTTCCAATTGACGTTGGCGATGACCGAAGAGATGGTCTTGCTGCCATAATTCAGCTGCAGATATTTGTAGAGACGCTTGGTCTTTTCTGTAGCTGAAGGGTCGGCGAGATTCACATTGCCTACTTCGCTTTCGTGATAGATAGAGAAGGAGATGTTGTTGATGTCGTTGATGTCGTAGGTTTCGAAAGCACCATAGTCTTCCAGACCCGTCATCACGAATCCCACTTTACCATCTGTAGAGTGTGTGATTTTAGAAACAGGAGTCTTGCCGTCTGCTGTCAGATCCCATGCTTCTGTCTTTCCATTCTTGAGGTTGATGGTCAATTTGTCTCCTTTCGTTTGTGCCAAGGCTGTGAATGAAATCATTACTGCCAGGAGTGAGAGTAATAGTTTTTTCATTGTCTTGCTACTTTTAAGGATTTGTTATTGATTTTGATAATATAGATACCATGTGTCAATTCACTGAGATTGATAATGGTCTTGTCGCCAGCTGTGATAGGAGAGAGTTTGATGGCTTTTCCATCCAGTGCGAAGGCGCTTACCTTGTTGTTGGTACCATCCACGATGATACGGTCACCTTCGAAGGCAAACTTGTTGTTGGTTTCTACCTGCTTGATGCCTGTCGTTGTACCATAAGTGAAGGTCGAAACCTTCCACAGTTCGTAACTTGCGGTAGTGGCAGTGGAAGTCACGGTCATCTTATCATTTCCGAAGGTTACTTCCGGTAGAGTGCTCAGCGCAAACTCTATCCTGCTACCATCGTTGAATGATACGAACAGCGACTTGCCGTCTGCTGCTTTGGCTGAGATGCAGTTCAGAGCTATCAGTAAGGATAATGCTATTTTCTTCATATCGGGTTGATGTTTTGGTTTTAATTAAAAATGTGGCGCAGTTGATATAACTACGCCACAAATTTACGAATTATATTTCACATAAATGCGTTTTTTATGTTAAATATCACTTATGGGAGGATAACAATCTTGTTTGCTTTCCCTAAGTCACCTTGGATAATGAATGCAGTGTCGCTCCAACCGTCAGAAACATTGTTGATGGCATTCATCATTTTGTCATCAAATTCTTGTACAAGCTGAGCTTCTGTTCCGTTCCAGTCTGCAATTGTATAAAGACCAGCCCAATTTGCGTCATTGATTTGAACTTGTCCTGTAACACTTGCATCCTTATAAATTATCAACTTAGAACCCTTCTTTACGCCAAGTTTAATAAGATCTGCTTTGTTGAGACGGAATTTACCTGTACCATCGCCCCAACTGAACACAAATGGATAGGTAATGGCTGTGCCAGCTTCATTTTTGGCAAAGTCAGCTATGTCTTTCTCTGCAGGAACCACCTTGAACTCAGGACCCTCAATCTTGTTGCCGTCTGGGTCTTCCATCACGATCTTGTATGTACCTACTTCTGCTGTGGCAGGAACCTGGCAGACAATCTCTGTGTTGGTGCGAGATGTATAGCGGTTTACCTTGTAAGAACCGATGTAGAGGTTCTGGATGTTCTGGAAGTTCTTGCCAGTGATGGTGATGGTTGAACCAGCGATAGCCTCACCTGGTGTAACAGATGCAATAGCTGGATCTGTAGCTGCCTTGATGCTCAATTGACCATCGATGTTGACAGTAGTACCATTCTTCAGGTTGAGCTTGAAGCCTGAACCGGCGCAGGCTGCAGGAACTGTTACTGCGATAGCATTGGCTGTACCCTTGAAATCATCTACTGTCATCTCTGCATCGCCAGGGAAGGTGATGCTCTTCACGAGGTCGAGATCTGTACCCTTGATGATGGTCTTCTCGCCAGCAGTGATGGCTGCTGGTGTGCAAGAAGCTACGGTTGGCTTCACCAAAGTATAGGCTACAGTTACAGTCTTGCCATTATCAAGACTCAAAGTGATGTCGCCTTCCTGTGCATCCTCTGGTACTGTAGAAGTAACCTTTGTTGTCTCAACCTTGTTAAGCTTAGATTCCTTGGCGTTAGGGAATGCGATACCTGTAATCAGATCCATATCCTTACCAGTGATGGTGAGTTCTGCACCGTTCTTGATAGGGGAAGGAGTTGCAACGAGTTGGCTAGGAACAACGGTTGTAATCTCACCGAAAGGAATTCTTATACCGCTTTTTGTTACAGCTGTAATTTCACCGTCTGCTACCTTAGAAGAGATAATGAAGGTAATCTCAGAAGCTGTTTGTGACTTGAAGTCAGCTGCTTCTACGGTTGCACCATTCAACTCAATACTTGCAATCTGGTCAAGTGAAGTACCTCTGAGGACCTCTGTTTCACCAGCCTTGATGAGAGACTTACCGATAGCATTGTTTGCATCGATTTCAGGAGCATTGATACTTAAAGCACCTTCAGAATACATGTAGTTGTTTCCATCGCTAATCTGGAATCTGCCTTCTCCTGCTTCTGCTGGGATTACCAGCTGAATCTGATAGCGGGTCTGAGATTTAAAATTCTCGGCATCCATAGTCGCGCCATTGGCAAAAATGACAGATGTAATATTGTTGAGATAATCGCCTTCAATAGTGAGGACGTCTCCAACATTACCTACCAGGTTTTCCTTGTTTTCACCTACGTAGAAACCTGTGAATTTCAAATTCTCAATGTATGTGATTGGGGTAAGTGTCTTGATTTCACCATTCTTGGCGGTCTTCAATGTAACAATACCTGGTTCACATTTTTCTGCAGGAACTTCAATATTGATTTCTGAGTTTTTTCCTGATGTAACAACATTAATGCTGGTAATAGCTTCTGCACCAGGAAGATCTATTTCTGTAATCTGGTCAAGATTGGCTCCCTTGAAAGTAAGGACACCCCCACGGAGTACAGGGTTTGGACCGTATGATAATACAGATATTTCATTGCCATACTGGTCGGTGTTCAAGTCATCACGGTCGCATGATGTGAACGCAAATGTACTGCATATCAGTAGCAGAACCAACCAGAGGAAAGATTTATTATGTCTTTTCATAATGATTGACGTTTATTGTTTTTGTTTGTTTGCAGTGCTGGCAGTTGGATGACTGCCAGCATCAGCAAATTTTATTCATTGATAGGGCAAACACGAATGTTATCAACGCAAATTGTTGGTGAGCATTCTACAGTAGCCTCTTTGTATGGTCCTGTATAGAGGAACATGGTCATACCTGTGAGATTCTCAAACTTCAAACCACCCAATTTGTTTCCATATCTGTCGTATGCAAATTCTGATAATGGAATAGAAACAGTCTGCCAGTTTCCTGAAGTGCTGAATGTGTTGTTGGTTGCTCCATACCATGGAGTCCAAAGTGCACGTGGAAACTTGTCATCTGCAAGATAGTTGTTGTTGCCTGTTGAGTATGTTACCTGGTTGTTACCGGTAAAATATACCTGTAATGACAAGCCTGTCCAATCATTAGGAATGTTAACCTCAAACTTCACTTGCATGTTGTCAACATCATCCCATTTCATCAGCGAGTTCAACTCTGGATAACCTGCAGCTGGCTCTGGCCAGTAGTTGAATGAGTATTCATCTTCAGCCCATGAATCGAAATTAACGGTTTTGCCTCCAAAGTAGTAGTAATTTCCGTCAAGAGGCAGAACTCCTTCAACATCATTCCTAATACGGTTACCATTTTGAATTCCATCACGCCAGCCATGACCTGTTGCTATTGCGTCATCTCCGTCATTATCCCAGTCGAAGAGTATGCAGCGGTCGTCACGGAAATAGAACTTAGACTTACCTTTTCCATACATGCTTTCTACTGTGACAAATCCTTTCTGTGCACCTTCTGGTACCACAAAAGTAACGGCACTCTTGGAAATGCTCTTGAAATCAGTAACGTCTACGTTGCCTGGGAATGTGATTTTAAGATGAGCATTCTCGTAATCCAGCAGGTAGTCGCCTTTCAGGGTTACTGTTTCGCCATCTTTTGCAAACTCATTGCTCAATGATGTTACCACCGGTTCTGGTACGAGCGTCTTGAAGTTATATTCAGTACACTCACCATCCTTGTTGTACATGTAGATCTTATTGGTAGGATTGTCAGTAAGAGTCTTTGGTACATCTACAATCAAGGTATGGTCTGTAATCATACTTGTGTTCAAAATGGCTTGCTGGTCGTTGAAGAGCATTTTTGTTATACTTCTCAAGTTGTTACCGACCAGGCAGATACTTGTACCCATGTATGCTCCAGTTAACATGGAATCTTTCTTGGTTACATCGCACAGGCGAACGTAATCAATAGAAGGAGTTCCACCAGCTATTTCATATTTGTCAGGCTCATCCACACAACTTGTAATGCTGAGACCTGTAAAAGCTGTAGCTCCAAGAAGCATGATACTTAATATTTTATTATTTAGCTTCATAATTGTTCTATTTTTGAGGTTTCTTATATTAATAAGTAAACTGAGAAATGTCAACATGCTGTGGTGCCTCCAGCAAATGAGGGTTCATGGTTGCATCTTCTGTAGGGAATGGGATGGTAAAACTGCTCATCTGAACGTTCTGATGCTTACCAGGATCATCATTGTATCTTACATCGCTGTTCAAGTTCCAAGGACCATCATAGCTACCCTTGTTGTACCATGTCTCATAGAGCGCATTCAGACCATAATACTCATTTCTCTTCTGTGCGTTCAACTCAGCAATTGTTGCATCAGGATCGAAGTAGTATCTGCGTACGTAATCATACCAGCGATCGCCCTCAAGTGCTAACTCCAATCTGCGCTCCTTCCATACATCTTCGAAACTGATAGATGTTGGGCGTTCGTATGTAGATACCGCACGGTTGCGAACTTTGTAGAATGCATCAATGGCAGATGCATCTGTTGTTGAGCCTGCATTACCAATCTTGGCTTCTGCATAGATGAGATAAACATCTGCAAGACGTAACAGCTGAGTATAGTTACCATAAGCCATCACATCAAAGTCGCAGCCTATATGCAAGTTATGGTCGGCTTTATCACCAACAAGATGTTTTGCACATTGTGCTCCTGTTGGAGTCTGGAGTTCACCATTGCCTTGATGCTTCTCATAACCTTTATATACATGCTTCAAGAAGTCGAAACCACCGCAGTCTGTGTAGAAATAATCATATTTGTCACCAGCCATGATCATGGTAGCCTTACGGCGGATGTCGGTGTTGTTTCTAGTCTGGCTTGTTGGATTATCTCCGAAAGCTTCTATCAGGTCTACTGATGGACCAGCCCATCCTCCCCAGTTGTTACCTGTTTCATCGAAACCCGAAATAGCGAGGTCACTTTGAAGTGAGTTTTGAGATGTCCAAGGGTCACGTGTGGCACGCCAGTGCCATGCGATGAGTGATTCAGGACCTTTGTATGCGCTGTAGAACATTGCTGGGAAATTGGCTGCAGGTTCCAAACTTCTGCCACTATTGTCTATAACATCCTTTGCATATTTGGCAGCGTTGTCAAGATCTTCCTGGTTGCGCTGGTGATTGGTGGTCTTGATATATGCCACACTTCCCTGTTCGTAAGTTGTAGTTGCTGGATCGAAACCAGACTTTGTCAGGTAAACCTTGGCAAGCAAGCCTTCTGCGCTGTATTTATCAATACGTCCAAGACCTGTAGGATCTTTTTCCGGTAACAGTTCAATGGCTTTTTTCAAGGTCATGATGATGTAATCGTATACATCCTCTATGTTGACCTTATACTGGTCATTGTATGTACCGGCACCGATAATGTCTGTGTTGTTATGGATGATTGGCACTGCACCGAATGTACGTACAAGATAGAAGTATGCCATAGCTTTCCATGTCAGGCATTCTCCCATACATGCACTCTTAACGCTTGCGCTTGCGTTGGCACCTTTCAGTTTATCATAAATGGTGTTGGCGTAGGCATTTACTGTCCAAAGTGAATAAGACATATCTTTCAGGTTGGCATTGTTGGCAGATACGTTACAGTTCCAGTATTGAGTATCTTCACTTCCCCACCAATAATAGTTTCCTGACATTACTTCACCAACTTTGAAGAAACCTCTTTGGAAATCATACCATGGCATACTGTACAGAGAATTGGCGCCTTGATAGCACTCTGCATCACCATTATAGAACGTGTCTGCATTGTAGTTGGAATTGTCTGGCTGATCCAGAAAGTCCCCGCAAGAAGACAAGCTGAGACCCAAGACGAATGCGCAAACGGCCGTTTTATATATATTGTATTTTTTCATAATTGTTTATTCTTTTGTTATTTAATTAGAAAGCAAGGTTGATACCGAAAGAATATACCGTTGGTGAAGGATAACGTCCGTTATCTACACCGAAGCTGTATCCCTGTGAATCGGATGTACTTGCACCTACTTCTGGATCATAACCGTCGTAACCGGTAATAGTGAAGAGGTTCTGTATATTTGCATATACTCTCAAACTCTCAATATGAAGGTATCTTGCATACTTTTTAGGCAATGTATAACCTAAAGTGATATTCTTCATTCTCAAGTATGATCCATCTTCAACATATCTGTCACTGATAACGCTAGAGTTTCCGGCTGGGTCACCGATAGCAAGACGTGGAATGTTGGTTCCTGCGTTTACTACATAAATGTTGTCTACGTCATCATACCAGTTGTATACGGTATTGGCATTGTTGCCTTTATAACCATTACTGTAGTCCTTGTTCGGATCAATTGGAGCCAGTACGGCATGATTCTTGACACTTGCACTCTGGTTTACCCAGGCATTGTTCATCTTGCTCATGCTGATATTCAGGTAGTTCATAACCTTGTTTCCAACCGAACCGCTGACGAACAATGTCAGGTCGAAGTCCTTATAACGGAATGTGTTGGTCCAACCAAATGTATATTTAGGCTGTGGATTACCGATGTAAGTCTTGTCGTAATCGTCGATAACTCCATCAGGCTTTCCGTCAGGACCTGAAATATCCTTAAACTTGATATCGCCTGGCCATACGGTTGTTCCCTTATTCAGGGCTCCTTCCTTGTAGCTCTTAGGCTTAGGAGAGTTTTTGATATCTTCAAAATCCTTGTATACGCCATCGGTCTGATATCCCCAGAATTGATAGAGAGGTTTGCCGATGTTACTTACACAGACAACGTCGTTCCACTGGCCATAGCCAATGATGTTGGCATTGGTTGTGCCGCTGAGACCTACCAGTTTGTTCTTGTTCCAAGAAATGTTGAACTCTGTATCCCAAGAGAAGTTCTTGTTAGCAATAGGATGAGCGTTTACTGCCAACTCGAAACCGGTGTTCTTGATCTTACCGTAGTTACCCCAAGGTGCATTAAGACGTGAAGAACCATTGCCTTGAGTACCCATATATGAAGGCAACTGTAAAGGCATCAGCATATCGTTGGAAACCTTGTTGTACCAGTCGAGAGTGAAACCAATCTTATCATTGAAGAGTCCAAGATCGAGACCGATATTGGTCTGTTCCTGAGTTTCCCACTTGATAGAAGTGTTTGGAATGTTGGTAGGACGGTATGCTACGCTTGTTTGACCAACAAGGAACTTGGTTACGGTAGTACCCCATTTGTAAGCACCGATATTGGCATTACCAGTCTGACCCCAGCCAATACGAATCTTACCATTGCTCAACCATTTACCTGCGATGCTCTTGATAAACTTCTCGTTAGAGAAACGCCAGCTTGCTGCGAATGAGTGGAATGAAGCCCAACGGTTTTCAGGACCGAAGTTAGAACTTCCGTCACGACGGAATGTATATGTTGCTAAATAACGGTCATCGTAGTTGTATGTCTCACGTGTAAAGAATGATGACATTGTTGTAACACCGAAACCAGACTTGATACTAGGAGTGCTGGAACCCAAAGATGGCAAATGGATTGTATTGTTTGGCAAATTAGCGTTTGCCTGATAGGTATAATCCCAGTCACTGCGCCAAGCTTCCTGACCCAGCATGGCTGTGAAAGAATGCTTTTTGATACTTCCATTATAAGTAATGTAGTTCTTAAACTGCCAATACTTGCTTGTATTCTTCTGCCAGCTTGCAAAGTTTGTGTCCTGGTTCCAGTTGCCTAAGTGCATAGTAGGTGTAAAGACCTCTGCATCACTCCATGACAAGTCGTAACCCAACTCTGTATGCCAGGTGAGGTTCTTTATAGGAGTAATGTCTGCAAAAATGTTACCGGTCAGCTTGTTGCGCTTCATTGTGATATCCTTGCTCAATGCCTGTGCAATAGGGTTTGGTGAAGACCAGCCGTCACGTACTACAGATGTATAGTTTCCGTCTACGTCATAGATGGCAATATCTGGAGGTGTAGTCAATGCGTATGTAATAACACCTTCTGTACCATCAGCATGGAGCAGGCGCTCCTTGGCTCTTGTGTATGTAGTATTCATACCTATCTTGAACCATTTCTTCAGTTGAGCGTCCAGATTGGCACGTACGTTCAAACGCTTGAAGTTAGAACCGATGATAGTACCATCCTGATCCATCATACCGCCACTAACATAGTACTTAACCTTCTCTGTACCACCTTGTGCAGCAACCTGATGCTGGTGCTGGAAAGCTGTGCGGAATACAGCGTCCTGCCAGTTGGTTCCTCGACCCAAGATAGATGGGTCTGAGAAATCAGGACGTGCCTGATCCTGAGAAATCCATCCGTTGCTTACAAAGTCATTATAATATTCTGAGAATTCACGAAGGTTCAGAATGTCAATACGCTTTCCCTGGTATTGCCATGCTGCCATGCCGTCGTATGTAAATTTTGCTTCTCCAATCTTACCCCGTTTGGTTGTGATAAGTACAACACCATTTGCACCCTGGGCACCATAGATGGCTGTAGCAGAAGCATCCTTCAGAATTTCCATACTGACGATATCGGCAGGGTTGATAGTTGACATTGGTGATACGGTAGAAACAGAACCGTTTCCTAAGGCATCTCCCAAACCTAATGAACCGCCGCTTGAACCGCCGCCCTGGAAGATGACACCATCAATGACATAAAGTGGTTCTGCACCGGCATTGATTGTTGACTGTCCGCGAACTCGGATTGAGGTAGAAGAACCTGGAGCACCTGAAGTCGCTACAGATGTAACACCGGCAACGCGACCTTGGAAACTCTGGTCTAAGTTTGTGATAATCGAACCTTTGATTTGGTCTTCTCCCATGGAAACAGAAGCTCCTGAGATGTCGCTCTTCTTCATGGTACCATAACCTACAACTACCACCTCGTCAAGACTGTTGTTGTCTTCTGCCAAAGTGATGTCGTACTTGCTCTGGCCTCCTACTTTGAAAGTTTTGGTAACATAGCCTACGTAAGTTACCTCTACAGTCTGTCCGGCACCTACATTCAGTGTGTAGTTACCATCAAAGTCTGTCACTGCGGCATTTCTTGTGCCTTTCACTTTTACTGTTGCACCGATGATAGGACCCGTTGCATCGGATACGTTACCAGTAATCTTCTTGGTCTGTTGCACAGCCTGATTCGTTGTGATCTGGGCTGCGAAAGTTTGCTGAGGGGAGATGCCGAGAAGACTCAGGGCAGCTACACTAGCAAGCAACTTTTCTCTACTTTTAAAGTTCATACAATTTTTGTTAGTTGGTTAAAACAGTTGGGCTCTTTCACTTATATGCTCGATACGGGAAAGAATCCAAAACGGATTAGTGCTCTCTGATTATTCCTTCGTCATCTTTTTCTGATGAGAAGAAAAGGCTAGAGGCTAGCTCTAGGTTGCATTTACTTTTTCCATTGTTGTGATTATATTTATTTGTTTTTATATTGTTGATTCTAAACCTTTAGGCTATTTTGTAAATCTGCTGCAAAGATAGCTATTTTTTGCAAAATAGCTTGTACATATTTTGCTGATTACTAATACTTTTCTGCTTTATTGAAAATAAAATGTAATTTTCGTCATATTTATTAAAGATTAAGTGTTGGCGTTACAATTTATTTACTTGATGGTTGATTTATATTGATTATTCTATTATATGTCTATTATATATAAGGTACGCGTACATTATTTATTATATGAATTGTCATAACCTTTTGTGCTTTGTTAATTGATCTTTGGGCGTTTTCGGTCAATTCTTGAGTTAAATAGAGTGTGTGTGTTGTTGCTTTCTTTGCTTTTTCTGACTTGATGTGCGTCAATTCTTATTTCTGCTTTCTGGTATTTTCGAATATTTTTCTGCCTTTGCAACAAAGTATGTTTATTCAGCAAAATAATACACGGATATATCGGAAATTATGCCTAACTTTGCAACCGTAAAACAGAATGTTTAACTAACAAGATTACCAACGACAATATGAATCATCGTATAGCAAATGTTTTTAGGTTAATAATTATAGGTGTTCTGATGAGTGTGCTGGGGACTTCAAGCCTCAGCGCACAAATCAGAGGAAACAACATCGTTGTGACGGTGACTCCTGACCATCAGGACTGGAATTATCGGGTAGGCGAGAAGGCTAACTTCATGGTGAATGTGAGAAAGAGCGGTACGCTACTCAATCAGGTGAAGGTTGATTACGAAGCTGGACCGGTAATGTTTCCGGAGGTGAAGAAAAGTACCACTCTCAAGGACGGAACCATGAAATGGTGCGGCAGTCTGAACAGACCGGGCTTCTACCGCCTCAAGGTTATCGCTCATGTTGATGGCAAGGATTACGAGGGACTTTGCACGGCAGGTTTCTCTCCAGAGAAGATCCAGCCTTTCGCACAGGAACCTAAGGATTTCGATGCTTTCTGGAAGAAGGCACTGGATGAGGCAAGACAGAATGACCTCAATCCTACCAAGGTGCTTCTGCCTGAGCGTTGTACCAAGGATAAGAATGTATATGAAATCAGTTATAACAACAACCGATGGGGCTCTAAGATGTATGGCATCCTGAGTGTACCGGTAAAAGAAGGTAAGTATCCGGCTTTGCTCCGTGTACCTGGTGCGGGTGTACGCCCTTATGCCGGCGATACTTATACGGCTCCTGCTGAGTGCATCGTACTGGAAATCGGTATTCACGGTGTTCCTGTTACCATGCAGCAGAAAATTTATGATGATCTTGCCAATGGCGAGCTGAAAGGTTACTGGGATACCAATCTCGAGAATCCTTATCGCAATGCTTACAGACGGGTAGTAACCGGTGCTGTTCGTGGCGTGGATTATATCGCTTCGCTCCCTGAGTGGAACGGGAAGACTATCGGTGTAACGGGTTCTTCACAGGGTGGATTCCTTTCCATCGCTGTGGCAGCTCTCGATAAGCGAATCACTTTCCTGGCTCCTGTTCATGATGCCATGTGTGATTATGAAGCTGAGATTCACGGAGTTGCAGGCGGCTGGCCTCACTACTTTTATAAGGGAGACAAGGCGCAGGGGGCTGCATGGAAAGAGCAGAAACTTACGGATTTGGAAAAGGCAAGACTCGAAGGTGCACGCTATTATGATGGCGTCAACTTCGCCCGTCGTATCACTGTTCCTGGCTGGTACAGTTTCGGTTATAATGATGAGGTGGTTCCCCCAACATCGTCTTACGGACTTTATAATTCGGTAAAAGCGCCTAAGACCTTGAGTCTGTACCAGATGACCGGTCATTACTGGTATCAGGAGCAGTGGGATGAATGGCAGGCTTGGATTATTCAGCAATTAAAGAAATAGATATATGATAGGAAAAAGAATTTTGATTGGTGCAGCTTGCCTCATGGCGATGCAAGGAGCAATGGCACAGGTTGATGGCGTTACGGGCGCATCAGTCCAGACTGCCAATACTTCCTGCTGCAAGGGTAAAAAGCAATGTTGCAATACTCCGGCAGAGCAACTGAAGGTCAGACTGCAAAAATTATTGAACAAGGGAATCATGCTCGGTCATCAGGATGATCCGGTGTATGGTACTACTTGGAAATGGGATGAAGGAAAGAGCGATGTATTCCTCACTACAGGTGATTATCCTGCTGTGATGGGTTTCGATCTTGGGAAAATAGAGTTGGACAGCAAGGAAAACCTTGACGGCGTGTCTTTCGATCGTATGCGAAAAGAAATCATTGCCCAAAATGAGAGAGGAGGCATCGTTACTTTGAGTTGGCATCCTTGGAATCCGGTTACTGGCGAGAATGCCTGGGATCCGAAAGGTGATGCTGTAGCTGCTGTCCTGGATGGAGGCGCCCAGCAACAGAAGTTCGATGGATGGCTCAAGAAGGTTTCCGATTTCATCCTTTCTTTGAAGACAAACGATGGTAAACTGGTTCCTGTCATCTTCCGGCCATGGCATGAAATGAATGGCGGATGGTTCTGGTGGGGAGCTAGCAGTTGCACACCTGTACAATATAACCAATTATACGTAAAAACCCTAAATATACTTACTAAAGCAGGGTGCAATAACATCGTTTGGGCTTGGTCACCAAATCTCAGCGACGAGAAGACGGTAGAAAAATTCCTGGAGCGATTCCCGGGCGAGAAGTATGTGGATATGCTGGGTGTTGACGTCTACGAGTTCGACACTAGCGATGCCAACTATCAGCAGAACCTTGCTGCTACGCTCGATGTGCTGATGGAGGCAGCCAAGAAGGTGGGTAAGATTCCTGCCCTCACTGAAACGGGTTGCCGAGGTATCGCCAGCAAGAAGGACTGGTTTACCCAAACCCTTTGGCCTGTACTTCAGAAGTATCAGTTGAGTTATGTACTCTTCTGGCGTAATGCCTGGGATAAACCTCAGGAAGAGGCTTACCTCCCTGGAGTAGGCGATGGTGCCATCGTCGAGGACTTCAAGAAGTTCAAGAAGGAAAAGAAAGTTCTCTTTGCAAAAGAGGTTTTAAAGGTTAAATAAATGTTGAATGTTGAATGTTGAATTGGCATTAGTTCAATGTGCATTTTATACTCAACATTCAACACTCAACATTAATATAAAATAAAATATGACTACATTTCAAGACAAAGTGAAAGCACTCCGCGCTCATCATGAGAAATTGCTGAGCCGTAAGAATGAACCGGTAGAGTGGGGAAATGGTATCTACCAAAAGTATAAGAACCCAATCCTTACAGCAGAACATACTCCATTAGAGTGGCGTTACGACTTCGACGAGAAGAGTAATCCGTATCTCATGCAGCGCATCATGATGAATGCTACCCTCAATTCGGGTGCCATCAAGTGGAATGGTAAGTATCTCCTCGTTGTTCGTGTTGAGGGTGCTGACCGCAAGAGTTTCTTTGCTGTAGCAGAGAGTCCTAATGGTGTTGACAACTTCCGTTTCTGGGATGAGCCTATCACCATGCCGGAGGATGTTGTTCCTGCTACCAACATCTATGATATGCGACTCACAGCTCATGAGGATGGCTACATCTATGGCGTGTTCTGTGCTGAGCGTCATGATGATGCACAGCCTGGCGACCTCAGTGCTGCTACTGCTACTGCAGCCATCGCCCGTACCAAGGACCTGGTAAACTGGGAGCGTCTTCCTGATCTGAAGACCAAGAGCCAGCAGCGCAATGTGGTTCTCCATCCGGAGTTCGTTGATGGCAAGTATGCTTTCTATACCCGTCCACAGGATGGTTTCATCGATACAGGTTCTGGTGGTGGTATCGGTTGGGCTCTTGTTGATGATATCACTCATGCCGAAATCAAGGAAGAGAAGATTATCAATGCCCGTCACTATCATACCATCCAGGAGGTGAAGAACGGTGAGGGTCCTCATCCTATCAAGACTGATAAGGGCTGGTTGCATCTGGCTCACGGTGTTCGTGGCTGTGCCAGCGGTCTCCGCTATGTGCTCTATATGTACATGACTTCTCTTGAGGATCCTACAAAGGTGATTGCAGAACCAGGTGGATATCTCCTCGTACCGGAAGGTCCTGAGTATATCGGTGATGTAATGAACGTAGTCTTTGCCAATGGTTGGATTGCAGATGAGGATGGCAAGGTATTCATCTACTATGCTTCTTCTGATACCCGCATGCATGTGGCAACTTCTACCATCGACCGATTGGTAGACTACTGCATGAATACACCAAAGGATGATTATCGTACTCAGTTCTCTGTAGAGAAGATCAAGGCTTTGGTAGCAAAAAATAAACAGACTTTAAGTAAATAAGTTTCAGGTATTAAGATTGTAGGGATTCGTACTCCTCATCCGTATTATTGAATATGGATAAGGGGCGAATCCCTTTTTTAGTAACATTCAACATTCAACACTCAACATTCAACATTAAAAATAAAAACAATGGCTCGTTTAAAAGAAAAAATAGCTTATGCATTGGGTGATGCCGCTGCGGGTGGTATTGTATGGAAGGTGATGTCTATCGCTTTTCCTCTGTTTTTTACAAATGTCTTCGGACTCTCGTTTGCGGATGCGGCAGTACTGATGCTCGTAGCCCGCATGTTCGATGTGGTTACTGACCCGCTGATGGGTACTCTTGCCGACCGTACCCAGAGCCGTTTCGGTACCTACCGTCCTTGGCTCATCTATGGTGCCATTCCTTTCGGATTGATATTCGCCCTCTTGCTCTATACACCAGACTTCGGTCCTGTGGGCAAGCGAATCTATGCTTACGCCCTCTATCTGCTGATGATGGCGGTATATACCATGGTGAATGTGCCTTACGGCTCATTGCTCGGTGTGATGACCGAGGATGATGATGAGAAGAACCAGTTCTCTTCTTTCCGTATGGTAGGTGCTTATGCCATGGGATTCGTTACCCTGCTCTCTTTCCCTTATCTTCAGAAAATGGTAGGTGGAACAGCCGCTCATCAGTATGCTGTCATTGGTGCCGTGCTCGGTATTATTGCAGCTGTTATGACATTGGCTTGCGGACTCCTCACCAAGGAACGTCTGAAGCCGAAACGCGCTGAGAAGTTCTCATTCCAGCAGTTTGCTGACCTCGTTCACAACAAGGCTTGGCTCTATATGACAGCCATCGCCGTGTGCACCAACTTCTTCAACGGATTCCGCTATGCCGTTGCTGGCTATATGTTTGATTACTGTCTGCATGGCAATGTAACCATCGAGGGATTGATTATCAACTATACCGTTTTCATGGCATTCGGTGAAGTAACCTGTATGATTTTCGGTGGTGTATCTCCTTGGTTCACCCGTCTGGTAGGCAGCAAGCGCATGGCATTCTTCTGGGCTGCAACTCTCTGTCTGGTACTCTCGGTTGTCTTCTTCTTCATCCCGATGGATCCGTCGTATATCTGGGTGATGATAGCCATCGTTATCCTTACCTCTATGGGTATCGGTATCTATTCGCCATTGATGTGGTCAATGTATGCCGATGTAGCCGACTACCATACCGAGCATTTCGGAACATCAGCTACAGGTCTTATCTTCTCTTCCGGTACGATGAGCCAGAAGTTTGGTACCGCCATTTCCGGTTCTCTCATCGCCCTCTTCCTGGGCTGGGCAGGTGCCAACATGATAACAGATAAGATGGGTAATACGATGATCGACCCAGCCAGTGTTACCGACTCTGTGCTTACGATGGTATGGTCATTGTTCTCACTTTTCCCAGCCGTCATCGCCTTCCTGCTGATGGTGCTTGCCTGGAAGTTCCCTATCCGCAAATAATTGTTTTAACATAACTAATAATCACTATAAAGAATGGAAAAATGGAAAATCTTAAAGAAACGATGCGGGATGTTCTGGAGAACAACATCCTCAGCTATTGGCTTACGAAAGTGAAAGATGAAGAAAACGGTGGCTTTTACGGACGTGTAGACGGTTACGACCAGGTACATCCTGAAGCCGAGAAGGGTGCGGTGATGAATGCCCGTATCCTCTGGGCGTTTTCTGCAGCCTATCGTGTCTTGAAGAAGCCGGAGTATCTTGAGGCTGCCACCCGTGCCAAGGATTATGTGCGTGATTATTTCCTCGACAGGGAATATGGCGGCATCTACTGGAGTGTTGACTATCAGGGTAATCCGCTCGATACCAAGAAGCAGACTTACGCCATCGGCTTTGCCATCTATGGTTTCTCGGAGTATGCCCGTGCAACAGGCGACAAGGAGGCGTTGGATATCGCCATCTCCCTGTATCATGACATAGAGAAGCATGCCTTTGATGCCGAGAATAACGGATATATCGAGGCATTGACCCGTGAGTGGAATCCGATTGCAGACATGCGTCTCTCTGATAAGGATGAGAATGGTTCCCGTACGATGAATACCCATCTGCATATCATCGAGCCATATACCAATCTTTATCGTGTATGGAAGACTCCGGAACTGGAGAAGAGCATCCGCAATCTGCTCGATATCTTCACCGATAAGCTTCTGAACAAGGAAACTTATCATCTCGACCTCTTCTTCAATGACGAGTGGGAGGGCAAGCGCAACATCGAGAGCTATGGTCATGATATTGAGGCATCCTGGCTGCTCCACGAAACCGCGCTGGTTTTGGACGATAAGATATTGCTGCATAAGATAGAGCGCATCATCCGTCGTATAGCCGATGCAGCAGATGAAGGCTTACGTCCGGATGGCAGTATGGTTTATGAGCATTGGAGAGATGGAGATAAGTATGATCTCCAGCGCCAGTGGTGGGTGCAGTGCGAGAACATCATCGGACATATCGACCTCTACCAGTATTTCCGCACAGAAGAGAATCTTCTGGTTGCCATCTCCTGCTGGAACTATGTAGCCAAGCATCTGCTGGATGCCAAGAATGGTGAGTGGCACTGGGCTATACTGGAAGATGGTACGGTGAACAAGGAGGATGATAAGGCGGGTTTCTGGAAATGTCCTTATCACAACTCCCGCATGTGTCTCGAACTCATCGAACGTGACTATTAAAATACAGTTCCCCTGCAAGGCAGGAATAGAATATAAAAATCCAAGCAAATCATATATTTGCTTGGATTTTTTTGTTTATCCCGATTTTTTATTGTACTTTTGCAGCCAATGTAGAATTGAGGGTGGTATCGCATCAAAAATTCAACATTCAACATTCAACATTAAACATTAAAAATAAATGTATATAGCAATAGCAGGAAATATCGGTAGTGGAAAGACAACACTCACCAAGATGCTTTCTAAACATTATGGATGGAAACAGTACTTGGAGCCCGTGGCTGAAAACCCCTATATCGATGACTATTACAAGGATATCTCGCGATGGGCACTCAATATGGAGGTGTTCTATCTGAAGCAGCGATTCAAGAATCTGCTGGAAATCCAACACAGTAAAGAGACGGTCATCCAGGACCGCACCATCTTTGAAGGTGTTTATGTCTTTGCGGCCAACAACCGGAAGATGGGCAACATGGACCAGCGCGACTACGAGACTTATATGGAGCTCTTCGAGTCGATGATGGAAGTGGTGGAGATGCCTGAACTGATGATTTATCTCCGTTCTTCAGTTCCTCACCTCGTGAAGAATATCCAGAAGCGCGGTCGTGATTATGAGCAGAAGATGCCTTTGGATTATCTGGAAGGTATCAACAATCTTTACGAAGATTTCATCATGAACAAGTATAAGGGCAAGGTGCTTATCGTAGAAGTTGATAATCTCGATTTCGAGCACAATCCCAAGCAGTTTGGTGAAATCATAGATAAGATAGATGCCAAGCTCTTCGGGCTGTTCTCTTAAGCCCAATTCAACATTCAACATTTAACATTCAACATTGACATAGATGCATATAGCAATAGCAGGAAATATAGGTAGCGGCAAGACAACATTAACCAAGATGCTTGCCAAGAGATATGGCTGGAAAGCTAATTTCGAGCCGGTAGATAATAATCCATATCTGGCTGATTATTACAAGGATATGGAACGTTGGTCGTTTAATCTTCAGATTTACTTCCTGAACAAGCGATTCCATGATGTTGTGGAGATTTCACGTTCAGAGCAGACCATCGTACAGGATAGAACCATCTTTGAGGATGCGCGTATCTTTGCGCCTAATCTTCACGATATCGGTATGATGAGCGATAGGGATTTCAAGAACTATACCGATCTCTTCGATCTGATGATCAGTCTGGTAAAACTCCCTGACCTGATGATATATATCAAGAGCAGCATTCCTACGCTCGTGAAGCATATCGAGAAGCGTGGCCGTGATTTCGAGAAGAGCATCCGCATCGATTACCTCCAGGGTTTGAACAAGCGTTATGAGGATTGGATCAAGGATTATAAAGGTCGCCTCATCATCATCGATGGTGATAATCTGGAGTTCGGAGAGAATCCGGAAGACTTCCGAAAAGTTACTGACCTGATAGATGCTGAGCTCTTCGGCCTGTTTGCTGAAAAGGGAGTTTAAAAGTAAAAAAGTAAAAAGGTAAAAAGGTAAAAAGGTAAAAAGAACCTTAACCCCCTTTCGCCCCCCGTTCCTAGCGATTCCATCGCTAGTCCCCCAAGTCCTTATCATAAAGGTAAAAAGCGCAACCCCGCTAGGCGTCAAAGGAGGAACGCCTGGCGGGGTTGCGTTTTATGGTTGTACAGCTAAAAGGTATATGGTTGTACAGCTAAAAGGTATATGGTTGTACAGCTAAAAGGTTTATGCTTGTACAACTAAAAGGTTTATGGTTGTACAACTAAAGGGTTTATAGTTGTACGACTATAGGGTGTATGGTTGTACGACTATAAGGGTTGTAGTTGTACGATTAAAAGGTGTTGTCACTAGGCTCGGCAGAGCTGCTGACTAGGCTCAGCAGGTCTGCTGAGCCTAGTGGCAACCTTCGAGAAGCAGTCTCCTTCAACTCGAAAAGCAGTCTCCTAAAACTAAAAGAGACGTCTCTTTGAACCCAAAGAAACGTCTCCTTTCGCTTATTCAATCATATTCTTTCGCTTATTCAAACATCTGAATACGCTTATTCAATCATCTCCTTCTGCTTATTCAAACATCTGAATTCGCCAGCAGAACTATCTCCTTCCTCCGGAAGAGCCGGGAGCTTTATAGAACTTACCTTTCTGACGGGAGATAAAAATGCCGCCTTGGGCAGAGGTCTTATCTACTTGCTGGCCATTGAGATTATAGATAATCTCTTTCTCATCCTTCTTATGCAGGGTAGGAGAGGTGATGGAAGTCGCGCCAGAAGCAATGGCGAAGCAGATGGAATGCTTGCCCAATGCCAGATTATCCTGGTTGCTCTGATTTACCATCTTTTCCAGATGATATGGTTTTCCGTATCTACCTTTTCCTTATCCTCCAACTCTTCGTCATTTTTCGATAGTAATCCCGATTCTGCATCAATCTGCCGGCAGAGAATTTGAGGTTCGAAGGCATCCGTACCACCCATTACGTTGCGGATATTATAGCCGGTAGTATCTGTGAGGATACAGTCGTCGGAACCTGGAGCAGGTGAGCAGGCGGCAAGCGAACGGGTTCCCAATGGAATAGGGGAGAATAGGTATTGCCGAGTTCGTATTTGGTTGTGTCGTTTTCTAGTGTCCAGTATTTGAGGGTATAATATTGCTCAACAGCATTTCCTTTATCATCAATGCTCTTGAAGAGGGTATAGTTGGTAGGGATGGTAAAGGAGCGGACGTTGAGCATATCGTCCGGTTTGATGCTGATGGCATTCTTGAAGTTGCCGGTTGATATCTTATTCTTTCTATTCATATCTTTCTGTTATTTTACCATGATTTTTCTGTTTCCGAAGATGTAGATGCCGTCAGGGAAACCACTATAGGTGGCGGTGCCAGGACGTACATCCAAGATGCGATAAAGCTGACCGGTGGTTGAGAATACCTGCAACTGGGTGGAGTAGGTGCTCTCTATGCGTACACGATGAGCTCCGATAGGGCGGATGAAGAGTGATTCGCCGGCTGGTGTATCATCGTTACCGTTTATTTCCGGTTCTATCCTGTCGATGCCCGTGGTCTCGCTGATGCGGATTACAGAAGGAACCTCTGAAGAACGGGCTCCGGCGTTCGTACTTTCTGTAGTCAGATAGGTACGGAAAGGCATTACGGTCTGTGAGGTTGCCGTATTGCTGAATGCTGTTCCCTCTGTATTGAGCGCATAGATGCCTCCATTCGCCACTTCCTTGGCAGCGAAGGTTCCCCGGTGGGCATAGCCATCGCTTACGGTCTTCATATCTGCTGTGATAGGAATCACGATAGCTCTATTCTGAGGTTCCTTGTTCGCATAAGCATGGAAGGTGATAGTCTGAGGATCTTCCTTCTTGTTCAAAATACTGTTGTAGAACTTGCTGGAAAGGTCGAACTCATAATAACGCTCACCTGGGAAACGGATGATATAAGGTACTCCAGCTGTCAGCGGAATGTAATCCTGGTATTCGTGACCCTTGGCATAATACGAATCTGCATCCCATCGGTAAGCCCAGTCTTTATAGGTGTTGCCAAAGAAGGAATTAGAGAACTGGTAATTCCATTTTGCCGCATTCGCACTTTCATTCATGAAGAGTCCTGCTGTTGTATCAGGTCGCTGGAAGGTGGCAGTCTTCTCCGTTTCATTCACACCAGTCAATCCTCGCAGCCAGTACTCATGGTGCAGGGTGTGCGTGTTCGTGGCTGGGTTATCAAGTTCTTCTTCTGTTGGTGTGCCATAAAAATGAGTAATCTCGCCATTGAGCGATGCCATTACCTTTTGTGCGGTGAATGGCAGACAGATACCTTCCCAGGCTCCGGTAGCATCCTCAGCATAGTACATCGGCTTGCGAACATACCAGGCATGGTTGGTTACCGTGAATGGGATAGGGGCACAGAAGTCGTTGTTCTCACACTTGTCTCCCTCGCTGTTCTTACCCTCAGGGGTGCGTTCTACGAGGTGGAGGAGAGAGGTGGTATAGCCATCATCGGCATTATTCTTGAAAATATGATGTCCGTAGATGGTAGTCTCACTCGTGTTCTCCTTGTAGCCGAGTGCATTGTCTGCGATGTCGTAAGCCTCTGTATTGTTGTCGATGTCGTTGCCATTGGCAGCAGTATATACTAGGAGGTTCTGGCTTACTCCCTGCTGGATGCTTAGGTCGCTGAATATCTTGGCATTGTCATCTACCGGTGGGTAGAAGATGCCGTTCTGGTTGATGTCTGCCGCCTGTTTGAATCCCATGGCTGCCCCCTTGTCGTTCAGGCAGGTGAAGTCGATAGCCGTTGTTGTCGTCTGGTGTACGTAGGTACTCATGAGGCTGTTGGCATTGTTGCTGGCATTATAGTGGAATGCATCGAGCTTCGTGTCGCCATAGTAGCCGGCAGTACGATATATGCGGTTTCTCATATAGCTGTTCTGATGGGAAGCTATCTGGGAAGGACAGAGGTCTGGAACCTTCTGCAATGACTGTCCCCAGAAGATGAAGTCGTTCATCGGCTGACTTTCGTCTGCCTGGTTTCCGTCGAACTGTGGAACGTAGCTGACTGCGGATGCTGTACCCTGCGATGCCTTTCGAGCCGCATCGATAGCGTGACTCTGGTCGTGGCGGGTTTCGTTGCTGCCGTAGTTAGGCTGGTCACTGTCTGTACCTTTTCTCAGATAGGTGATACCCGTGTTGTTGCCGGTGATGGCATCTGTACGGTGGGCATACTGATAGTCGCCGTTGGCATAGTAATCGTAGACGTACTTCAATGCCGCCTTGTCTGCTTCTGTTTCCATGTTGTTGCTGTAGCGGGCACGCAGATAGTATTCGTTGAGGTCGTAGCCAACCTTGCCGTATCTGAAGTCGTCTGCCGTATAATGAGTATCACTTGTGCCGTCCATGTGATAGACGATAGGCTGTATGCCCTTGTTATATTCGAAGCAGCAGTGGTAGGCACCCCCATTCGTACAGCCCTCGGCAGCGATATTGCCGCTTTCCATACCGAGGTTATAGATGTTGCCCCGGTTCTCTTTGAGGAATGATTTGCCTTGAGCCAGACCCATGATGACATGTCCGTTTCCATGAAGAGTGCCGGCAAATACAGCATTGCTTCCATCAAAGTCGCTGGTCACGGTGATGTCGTTCTGCAGGATGAATTGGGCATTCTTTCCATATAGTTCCGCCTTGCTTCCCGTACCGGTTCCGATGGTATCCACGAAGTTGATGAATGCCTTCAGGTCGCTGGCATCAGAGATATAAATGCGAGGTTCGGCAAACGTCTTGTCTTCCTTGGTACGCTGGATAGCCTCTGAAAGATGCAGGTTCACACCCTTCTGATGAGGATTCATGCGGTGGTAGTTGTGTACGGTAAACTGGCTGTCGTCTGCCATATCCACCGTAAAGATCTTATTCAGACCATTCATGGTGATACCCAGCTGTACGCCATATCCGTTCATGAAGTAGTAGGCTGGAATATCCAGATAGTCGTTGGTCTTGTCATATACGCAGTCCTTGAAGAGTCCTTGTGCTTCGCTGCTTCCCTGCTTGTAGGTGTCGTAGCCTGTAGCCTTTTTGTTGATGTCCCATTCGGTAGCGTCTTCAAATACCCAGTTTCCCTTTTCGTTTTGCTTGCGCTTTCCTATGCGCCAGTAGTATCCATTGGCAGAGAACGATTCGTCTGCCTCAATGGAAATCTGGTTTTTCCTGAGTCTGACCATCTCTCCCGGCAAGGCGCAGTTGTCAACAGTTATCTTACCGTTGATGTTAGGACCCTGCACATATTCTATGGTAAGATAGATGGTGTAAGTGTAGATACGTTCCACCTCACAGTAGTAGTTGGATGATCCTGCTTTTACGTCTGTGATGTTGACAGGAGCATAGCCATCTTTGTTGTTGGCATCCTTTATATAGATTCTATCAGGGTATATCTTGGTGTATTCTCCAGCAATGCCGTTCTTGATATAATAATCAGTGCCGGCAGATAGCTTGGTTCCTGTTGTTACCTGTTTGTAATCATTGCCTTCTCGGATGAAGAAGTCGGATGAGGCCACCTTACTGATGATAGGCTTGTTGTGGTTCTCATCTGTATATTCTTCGTATGCCCGTCCCTTCAGTACAACGGTGGCAAGACATTTTTCAGAGAGATGCTTCTTGAAATAGTCGGTTGTCGTATTGTTGACAGAGTCTGTCAGCTGGAATGAAATCTTGGCATCGCCATCTGTCAGTTTGGAAGGGAGCTTTTGGTTCACATAGTTCTCATCTTTATTGAATTTTCCATTCATCGGCAATACGGCAGCGAATCCTTTGCCATCATATTCCTCTGAAGAAGAGGCACCGATGCTGAGCTTGTATTTGCCGGATACGTCCTGATTGTCCATATCCACGTTGCCTTCTGTACCGGCTGGCCGATAGTTGCGCTCTTCCAGGTCGCAGCTGTATTTAGTCTTATCTTCAGGATGTTCGCTGCGCATCTTCCAGCTCTGAATGGTTACAGGCTGGTTTGGCTTCAGTCCTGAGAGCACGGTGAGACCGTCCTTGTTGTCACTGAAGAAGGTCATCTTGTCCTTGTAGGTATAGCCAGTGATGTGGGCATTGTAATAGTAGTTGAAACCTGTTACATACCAATAGTGAACATCAATCTTGTCATCCGGATTTGCTTGTCCTGCCTTATCCATACCATAGAATCCGGTAGGAAAGCAGTCGTCAACAACGAAGCGGTTCTGCTTGGCATCGTATGGGAAGACGAAGTTTCCGGTGGTTTCCAGGAAGTCTACCTTGTGTCCGGTTTCTCCCTCTGCCGTTGCCCGTTTATGCACATTGTCGGCATATACATAGCCGCCACCTTCGTCTTCACGAACGTCGATGAGGTTCATCTCCACTACGCCGTAGATAGGACCGTAGAAAATACTGTCGATGACATTCTTCTTGCTGTCATCGTATAACTCCTGTACGTTCTGAATCTTGAGGGCATAGCCTGAGGCGATACCTATCATGTTCTTTGCCGTACCGTCATTGCGCTTCTGGAAGTTCTGGTCGTGTTTGTCGATGTAATTCTGTTTTACCTCCATATATGACTTGCCCTTGAAGTCGCCATCAGCAGGTACCATACCGGTATTGTTGCGCCATGGTTCTTTATCGGCATCGTCGAAAGGAACATTCGAAGTTACTGCTCCCACGTAGTGGATGTTGTTGGCAAGACCCATATAGTTGCGTGCACGCTTTGTGGATTTGTCCTGCAACTTGTTGTCGGTCAAGGTTATATTCTTGGCAAACATCTGGATTTCTCCCACTCGTGCTATTGAATATGGAGTCTTGTTGGTTTGGTTGGTGGCATAGTCGCGTGCTCCAAGTACGTTGAAGCAGTTATCCTCCAGTCGCAGGATGTCCATACGCTGGAAGGTATTGATGATCTTCGGATTGTTGATATTGGTTCCTGCAAAGCCGTAACCCGTCAGGTCGGCACTGCGGAAGCCGGCTGCATACGACTGGTGTCCGTCTCCGAAGATGCCACCTTCACTGTCGTAGGCATATATATTCTTGTCGGTCTTCGACTGATGTTCCGGCTTCTTATATCCGTCTCCATAGAAATAGTTGTCCTGGAGAGAGATGTAACGGTAGTTGCCGTCTTTGTCCATGTAATAGTAGCCGAAGAGGTCGGTACCTGTTGGTAATACGACCGACTTCATTTTCTGATGGGAGATGATGATATGGTCACGGTCAGAGTCGGTTGCAGAATTGTCGGCAACCAGGATGGTGGTGTTACCGCCGAATCCTGTTGTGGTACCATTAGGCAGATCAGACAGTTTTTCCTGTCTTTCCGTGAAAGCCTTGTCTATATTGTATTGACGAGTAAATTTCAGAACGGTAGAGTCGTTTGCCATGACAGAAGTACCCTGTGCCACGGAGTAACCGCCACCATAGATAGCTTCTCCAATCTTGATATTGATGTCGTTCCATGTAATAAGTGGTGAAGCCGGGGCTGTAGTGATAGTGGTGAAGTCTTTCTCCTTCACGAAGTCCGTAACTCCCTGCTTGCCGATGATGGAAGCATAAACAGCCTGCGAAACCTTGTCACCACTGATGAGTCTGATGCTCTGCTTGATGGTTTCTGAGGCAAGGTTTGGCAGTATCTTTCCGTCCTTTTTCTTATTCTCATGGTCAATATACAGGTTGTTCTTGTCGGTGCGGTCCAGCAGATAGATGCCGGAATGCCCGTCATTTACCTGATAGTAGGTAGGGTAGCCCACCTTTACCTGGGTAGAACCATATACATAGCCAGAATAGGAACCGCCTGTTACCGAACGGAAGACGTGACCATTGAGGATATCCACATCGGTAAGTCCGATGACATTACCCTGCTGACCGCCACCATAGATGAAGTTGGCTGATACACCTGTAGCTCCGTTTACACCGCAAGGAAGGAACTTACCACCTTCTGTCTTATGTTCAGAACATTTCATATCCTTACCCATGATGATGTGGGTATTGCCGTAAACATAACTCTCCATACCATATCCGGCACCATAGATGTTGAGGCTGGAGTATTCCGGTTTGGTAGCCAGAGAATCGTTCGAATTTTCCAGTTTCTTCTTATCCTTACCGGCAAGCATGTCGCTCCGGAGATTGATGGTAACGTCGCCTCTCACGGTTCCCGTCTTGTAGCAGCCGCCGAATACGTTTCCTCCCACATAGGCATCGTTCTTCTCCTCTGGCTGGAACTTGTTCTTGATGGTAAGCTTGATGAAAGGTTCGGTAGAGTAGGCACGTCCCAGTAGATAGCCACCCTCATGGTTCACCAGTCCTTTATAGTTGTAGTTGGCATTGTTGCAGCCACCCACAATCTTGTCGGTGATGGTGAGACCTTCCGGGAAGGTATAATCTACCACCTTGCCCTTTTCATCTGGATAGATATTCATGTTGCCACGGTTTCCTCCGCAATAGAAAGTCTTGATGGTACAGTCTTCCAGTCCTTTACCCGTCTGGTTTCCGTTCCATAGCAGTTCACCCTGGATATCTGTTTCCACTGGCTGGAAATACAGGTCGATGAGGTGAGGATATACGGTTGGTCGGTCTTCCAGCTTGGTAGGGAGATAGAGGGTACCGATATCCTTGTTCGAAGGATTGAACCAGTCGATGGTATCGGCAAGGTTCAGTTCCTGTGTATAGTCCTCCACGTTTCCATTGAGTTTCTGGAACTTGTTCATGAAGTCATTGTCCTCTGATTTGGCGAAGAGTTCATCTCCGTTGCAACCCATGAAGACACGTCCGATGTTCACATGACTGCCAATGTTGATATTGATGTTTCCTACCTTTTCTACAGCCTTGTTATCCTTGTCCTTCACCTTCAGTACGGTGGCAGAGTTTCCTCCTCCATAAACGTCACCGGCGATATTCACCTTTTCAGATGTAGAGTTACCCTTGATTTCGATGTTCACCTTGTTGGTGAGTGGTCGCCATGAATTGATGTTCACAATCTTAGCCGCATCGCTTGCCTCCTTGTAGGAAGGCATGGATTCTCTCATCGGTACGGTATATACCAGAGGAACGGTCTCTGAGTTTGGATCCTCCGGGTTCATAGGGTAATACTCGTTCACCGTCACCTTCTGGTTTTGGTTCTTGTCGAGTGCATACAGGTAGTTACCGTTTCCGGCTCCATATACATTCTGATAGATGTGTCCACCCAGAATCTTGATGTTGCTTCCTTCACCGCCATTGTCTCTGAATCCGTTTTCCTCTGCAGTTATGTTCACATAGCCCGAAACGTCGTTGCCGCCATAAACATTGCCATGGATATGGATGTCGGAATTGTTGAACTTGGAGGTGCCTGATGGACCACCCGTTGTACTGCCCGTTGTACTGTTGTCTGATCCGATGATGACATGGGTAGCTTCCTTTACGTCTCCCATGAAACCGCCACCGAAGATGTCACGGCAGTCGATAGCCTTGATGGTGACATTTGTTTCCTTGACAGAACTGTAGAAACCGCCACCAAACACACGGCGGCAGAATACGCCACCGGCTCCCGATATATTGGTACTGCCTTCTACGGTACCCGAATAGCCACCGCCCACGATGTCCATGTACGAGAAGTCGCTGTAGAAGTGTTCATGTTCCTTGCCTGGTTTCAGCTCAATGTCCTGGTGGTTGTTGGCATCTCTGCCCTGCATGTCGATGGTGATGTTGGTATTGCCCTTGACATAGGTCTTTTCACCAAAGCCGCCACCGAAGATACTGAAGTGAGGAGATCCCACCTTATTATATATCTCTTTCCATTCGTTTGTCTGGTAGAATTTCATTTTCTTCTTGTCCTGTCCCGGCTTCACCTCGGTGTTGTCATTCAGGAGACCCTTGGCAATCAAGATGTTGGTATTGTTGCCCACTTCGCAGGCTTCGTTGCCACCGGCATAGATGTTGTGGTTTACCTTGAACTTCAGTGCCTCGTGGTCGTATTGTGGTGAGTAGGTGATACCGTCAATGATGCTGGCTGGTCGCCATGAACGGGTTTCCGGATTCCAGTAAGAGGAGAGCAGTGCCTGTCCACCATTGATCATGATATTGGTATTGCCGGTTACGTCTGCCGAAGTCACGGTCAGGGTGTCGGTTCCGTTCACGGTCAGGGTGTCGCAGTTACCCCAACCGCCGCCATAGATACCATGGCCTATCTGTCCGTCGGAGATGCTCATGAAGGTATTGCCATATACCGTACCGTTTTCGCATCCGCCGTAGATTCTCTCCAGGAATGCTGGCATGATATCCTTGTTCTTGTCATTGTCTGGATGCTTCATGGCATCGGGGCTCCATGGCTTGATATACTCTTTCGTTTTTTCGTCGAAGTATGGATAGGTGATGTTTGGACGGTCGATGACCAGACTGGTATTGCCGTAGATGCCACCCAGCTTCTTATAGTCGTTGCATTCAGACTTTAGGCGTCCTCTACCTCCTGCAAAAACCTGAGAGAAAACAACGCCGCCACGGATGTTGACGAGCGAAGTGTATCTGGCTGGTACCTGGTGGTGTTCAAAGTTAAAGACATCCGGTGCTTCCTTTGCTTTCTCATTTCCCACGTTGGCAACATCGCCACCGCCATATACGCTGCCCAATATCATGGTACGGGCTATCAAGCCGAGGTTGTACCTATATTTGATGTTTCTACCATAGACGTAAACTTCCGTTTTAGGGACGCGTGCCATATTCGGGAAGTCAATCCATGTATTCTTGTTCTTGTCATAGATTGATTCGATACCGGCACCACCGCCATATACATTCTGTGCTACATAGCCTGATTTGATGAATACTCTCGACAGGGAACCTACCTTTCCGAAGTCATAGCTTTCTCCCTGGTTTGCTGTGGTGATGTTACCGATAGGCATGGCACCAACACCGGCACCAAAGATGTTCTCGCAGAAAGGCTGACAGTCGGTTTCTACGTAGGTACTGTCTGTTACATATCCTGAGAAACCACCGCCGTGGATAGCCTGGAAGGTGAAGCCTGGCAAACCGAGGGTCCAGGCCCAGCGGCTGGCATGATAGCGCTTGAAGGTCATTGGGTCGAAGTCGGCATCACCCGGATTGCTGCCCGTCACACTACCGAAATAGAGCTTCTTGTCATCCTTTGAAACCTTCAGGAAGTCATTGTATATCTGCTTCTCGAAGTCAACGTATGTCTTGAGGTCTGCATTCTGGTTGAGATAGCGGTATTTGACGCCGTTGACGGTGATGACGCCATCGTCATCCATCTTGTAACCAGGCTGCACACATACTTCGGTCTTTACCACCTTGGTGTTGGCACCGAAGCCGGCTCCGAATATGGAGAATTCCGGGTTGCTTGTGTTCTTGCTGCTGATATACCAGCATAAGCCGGCAAGCGAGGTTTCATCGAACACGCTGATCTGGTTGCCATCCTTGGTGATGACGTCGGCAAGAGGAGAGTGGTTGATAATTACCTCACTCAGACCGTTACTGTCAGAAGTACCGTTGCCAATGGTAGAGTTTCCGTCCTGTCCGAATCCCACATAGCAGGCACGGTTTCCACCGCCATAGATATTATGGTCTCGCTTAAAGGAACCGGAGTTCATCGTTCCCTTGGTAAATGCATAGAACTGTTGGGTATTCTCATCACTGATGATGCGATTGATGGCAGCCTTTGCCTTTTCGTTGGTAATCTCATTGGCAGTCTTGGCTTTCAGGATGGCAGCGGTTATCTCCTTGAACTCATCAATGTTCTCGCAGATCTTTTCGTTGTTTTGAACTGCCAGCCAGGTGGTGATGTTGCCGTTGATGTCTGCCTTGCGGTTCCATATCCAGGTTCCGCCGTCTATCTGTACCTTGGTGTTACCCAGGATGTTGGCGTAGGTTCCCTCCTTGTTTTTATCCACTTTCCCCAGTACTGTGTTACGGGTAATTTCCTCCTCTTCCTCTTCGGTTTCATTGCCGGTGAGGTCTATCTTGATATTTCCGTATCCACCGCCGTAAATGTTGTGGCCCAGTTTGCCGCCCTCGATATGTACCAGGGTACTTCCATTTACGGTACCGAAGGCACATCCGCCATAGATATTACTCCAGATGAATGGCACGATGTTGCCCTGGCTGTCGGTGTCGGCAAGGGAGGTGGCATTCGTGTTCACTACGTGTACCAGAGTGTTGCCGTTGATTCTTCCCACCTTATAATATTCAAGAGCTTCAGCTTTCTTGAGACCCTTTCCACCGCCAAAGACTTCTCCGAAAATGTCGCCACCGGTGATATTGACGAAGGTGGTATAGTCCTTTGCCTCATAGCTAAGGAACTTGCCTGTTGTCTGGTCGAGCTTTGATTCGCTCTTTGGCTTCGTGTTGTAATAGGCTTTCTTGGCTGCTCCTGTCAGGGGGATGTATGATCTGATGTTGGCGATGTCACCGCCACCATATACATTGCCATATATTTTGGCTTCACCCGATATCTCTACCTTGGTGGTTCCTAATACCTTTGCTACATCGGTAAAGTAGGTGTAAGTGCCGTTGATATCCTTAGGTGCTACACCGGCACCGCCACCAAATACGTCACCGTAGATTTTGGCTCCCTGGATATATACCTCGGTGTTGCCGCCAATCTGCCCCGTTTCGTTATTCTCTGTAGAGAATGGGTCACCGAAGCCACCGCCATATACACGGTGCAGGAAGGTCTTGCCATCAATGGTTACTTTTGTACTCTTGTTAACTTTTCCAGCATATCCACCGCCCAGAGCACTCAGGATGGTGAAGTTAGGAATACCCTTTGAGTTGTCGAAGACAGAAATATCCTCTATCTCAGTATTGTAGATTCCGTAGTCGCCATTCACGTTCACGGTAACGTCGGTGCTGTCCACGGTTGTATTGATACCATAGCCACCGCCGAATACAGCGAAGTGAGGATGCTCGCTGTCGTCGTATGCTTTCTTCCATTCTGCTGTTTTCAGGAGTCCGAATGGGGTCATACCTTTCAGGATGGTAAGGGTAGCCTTTCCTGTTACTTTGCAGGCTTGGTTACCGCCACCATAGATATTATGAGGGCAGACGAACTGACCGTTATTGAAGAACTCGCTCTTGTTGTCATTCCAGTAGATCCACTTTGTTCCGTTCCATTTCTTGTCCCATATCACATTGATGGAGAAGTTGTCCTGCTTCTTTCCGCTTTCTCCTTCTGTCTGTGCGCCCTGGTCTTGAGCCAGTTTTACAAAGGTATTACCCTTTACGTCGGCATAGGTATAGAGGTCTGCGTCCAGCAGCTTGCCGATGCTGTCCGTAATCAAACCCTTTCCTCCGCCGTAGATTTCTCCTGCGAAGTTGGCTGCATATATATTAATATGTGTATCTCCTTCTACCTGTGCATTGTTACCACCGCCATAGATGTCGCCATAGATGGATGGTGCCTGTGCTGTGGTGCCGTAGAAGTTGAGGTTGGTGCCGCCAAGTACTTTTCCTACGAGTTCTGGATGCCAGGTGTTGTCAGCGATGTTTGAATTGCTTTCCAATCGTTTCTTTCTTCCGTTACCGCCGGCAAACACATCCCCTCTGATGTCGGCATTGTCGCTGATGGCTATGTTGGTGCCACGCTCTACTACAGCCATGTCACCACCGCCATAGATATTCTTAAAGAAGGTACCACCATTAATCTTAACTGTAGACGAGCCATAGAGGCGTGCCATGTTTTCGAGGGTGTTGATGTCTGAGGAGTTGAGCCGTTTGGCATCAGCCACACCATATCCACCACCGAATACAGGGCAATGGAAGATACCGCCATTGATGGTCAGTTCTACGTTGCCGTATATTTTGCCGAGTTCTGTATAATCATCAGCATTACCACCCTTTTGGTCTAAAGAATAGAAATAATCAGTTCCACGTCCACCAGCGAAGATGCCGTTTTTGCAATAGAATTCTCCACCATTGATGGTAAGTGATGCTACGGTTTCTCCTGCCTTTCCGTATATGTTTCCACCATCCTTACTTGGTATTCCATTTGTAGTCCAAAGGTCAGAACTCATATATCCGCTACCTCCGGCATATATACCATCAATGGGTTTTTCTGCAGAACCGAATATGCCTCCCTCTATAACGATTTTAGTACTCGTTTGTTTTGGATCTATTTCTGTATAAGTATGTGTGTCAGAGTTGTAGCAATTAAACATGCAAAGATTAGCTATGGCAGCATCATAGTTGCCAAATTTCATTACAGACTTTTTGCTACTGTCTTCCCAATATGGTATTCTGGTATCTGGTGTTTTGTGTGTATCGTCTCCTACACCATTCATACCACCAGCTCCAGCTCCATAGATGCCACTGAAAATCATATCTCGGTTACATGTTGAAGGAATTAAGAATGTTCCACCCTTTATGGTTATTGTACTTTGTCCATAGAATGGATTTTCAATGAGTTCATTAGCTTCAAAAGCACGACCGGTGCTACCACCATATATCTCTGTTATCTCAACTCTGCTATTTATATCGTTTTGGTTATTTTCTGACAGTGCTGGGTCTATAAGAATGTTGGCACGTCCCATGAATGTGTTGAAAGGAACATTATTATATCCATTATCATATCCATCTACTTCACGTCTGTTACCGAGAGTACCATTAACAACGCGACCTATCTTTCCACTCTTAATCACGATGTCTACATCACCAACCATAGCACCCTCATGGTTGCCTGCAAGAATTACGGCAACATCAAGAGTAGGAGTCATATTACCATTTTCTGATTTATGAGTATCATTGTACTCTCTGTCTATATCTATATCTATGGTACACTTTATAGGCATATTTGGACTGCCCATAATGCCATTCATGTGACCATTTATTTGTCGATCGCCTACACAGATTGTAGAGTAATGACCTGACTTGATTTTAATCTTGAAACCTTCACGTCCGTGTGGATATGAATCTTCCATTTTCTTTAGATTGTCATCTTTATAAAGTGGACGAAAACGGGCATCGTTTAGTGTACCGCCAAATATTTCGAATGATGTAGATGTTGCTCCATCAAGAGTACCGTCACCTTCAAATTTCTGATCATAGTTTTTCATCTGTATGCCTTCGCCCATTTCCAGGTTGTTGTAATTGCAATACAAGACGTCGTAATTTTCGTTTGCACGCCTAAACGTAATATACTGGAAGCGAGTATCTCCAAAGATTGTTAAGCCTGTATTCCACAAGTTTCCACCTTTTATTCTTATTTCGCCAGCATAGTCTACATCTCCCCAACTACCTCTGATAGTCGCATTCTTGAATAATGGCGATTTCGCTTTAGCTTCATTCCACTTATCAATTGCGTCTTCTGATGAATAACCTGTAGAACTAAAGCCGTTATCTGTATTATTGGTGACATTCTCGTCACTCGTTCCCATCAGCACGATGGTGTTGTCGTCCCATGATCCTTGCTTTTCCAACTTGGAATATGCGCCCTTCCATGTCCTTACTGCAGTCTCTGGAGATTGACCGTCATTACTGTCGTTTCCGGCATTGTATGATATAGTCTTTCCTTCAGCTGTTGTTCCAGTAGCACCTGCAGGGCATAGATATACCACGCTCTTGGTATAAACCAACCATTTATTTAATAGCTCAACTCCGTCTTTGGTTGTTACTATCACATGACAGCTCAGCTTGTCGGTAGAGCCAAGAGATGACTTGTCGAAAGTAGGCTCTGTGCTTACTTCTACATCATCATTCTTTACCCACGAATATTTGATATCAAGATTATCGTTGTTGTCCCAAATATTATTATTTATGTCAATGTAGATTGTATTCTCTTTGTGCTTCATCACAGCATTCACTTTTCTTGCTTCAATCTTTGCCACTCCCGATTGCGAACTGCCATCTTCCAATTCTGCATAAACATACTGGTCGAAGTCTGTGAGCGAGATGCTGAAATTGTTATATGGATTGTTCTCGTTCTGTAGAGTCCAATTCTTCTTGTCTGTAGATGTATACCAGAAATATTTCTCGTTTCCTGCATTACCTTCAATAGTTTCTGCTGTGATGATAGTATTATAGCCACGCTTCACTGTCAGTTTTGTTGAACCGAAGTTAAAGCCTGTACCAGAAGTATAGCTCCAGTTGAGCTTGTCTTGAAAGTTGTTGGTTGATATATACTGGTTGTTCTGGCTTGCAAATGTTGTTGCAAACTCATCAACTTTCTTCCGCGTACCCAGGTTCTTTCCACCATCTACGTACTGGGTGTAATACCAGGTAGAAGCATATTTAGTGGCATTACCTTCGTTTTGACAATTGGCAGTGATGCCACCTTTGTTGATCTTGGTACTTGTATTTTCGATGTTAAGCCCATTGCCAAAGAGATAGATGTTGGTAGGCTCTATGATATTACCGCCTCCTTTCATGTCATAGCTGAAGCGACCGAAACCTTGGGCTATGTGGAACTTATCGTTATGCACGCTTGTATTCTTCAGCATATTTATCTGTGTATCAGCTGCTATGTTGAAGATTCTGAAAGTTTCGTTCTTACTGTCGGTCTGTACATTTCCTGCTATACCGCCAATTTTGCTTTCATTGTTAATCTGGTATGTTTCGTCGTTATCCTTTATTTCTGAGCCACGGATAATGATGTTGCTGAGTTCTGTATTGCCGTATATCTCACCAGCTACTACGCCCACTTTATAATCGGGACCATAAGGTTCGAATCCTGGTTTCTTTTCTACCGTAGCATCCTTGATGATGAGGTTTGTTACGGTAGTAAGGTTAGTGCTGCTTGCACCTTGGAGTGTCGAGAAGAGTCCCCATGCACTCCTTGCTTCAGTTCCTTCCCATTGTATATGCATATTTTTGATGACATGACCATTGCCATCAAACTTTCCGAAAAACAAACGGTTGTTGCCATTATCATTGCCGTAGTTGTAGTATTTACCGATTGGCATCCAGATACCATTCTTAAGGTCGATATCGGCAGTAAGCTTAAAGTATTTGCCAAGGAAAGCCTGCGATGTGTTTCCGTTGTTCACATCACGTGCCAGTTTGGCGAGCTGTTCTGCCGTAGCAATCTCGTATGGATTGGTCTTGCTACCATCACCCCCTGCATAGCTATCGGCATAGATATCTATGGAATAGTATTTTTTTGTTGTCTGAGCCCATAAGGTTTGTCCACACATGAGCCATAGGGTCAGAATGCCAAGAAGTATTCTGAATTTTTTGTTTTGTGTATTGTTATCTTGCTGCTTTTTCATGAGTCTTCATTTATAAGCGATTCTTTTTCTTTGTTCTTATGTTTCTTCGTGGTATAGGTCATGAGGGTATTCTGTTATTACTGTATCAGGAGATGCCCCGTATAGGCATCCTGGTCAGCCAGTACATAGAGGTATCTTGGCTGGATGAATATATTGATGTTGTAAATCGCTGCCGTTTGGGCAGGATTGAGTGTTTCGAAATATTTATTTCCCAGGATGATGGTAGAGGTTACGTCCTTACGGGTAACCGTTTCTCCCTTTTCATCCTTCAGGATTACATCGTAGGTGACGGCAATGGTGGGTACGAAAGAGGCATCGGCGATGGCATAGAAGGTGGTGCCCCAACGGTGATACTTACTGTCGTCAATATCCATAGATTCGTTGGCTACCGGAGTAAATGGGGTTTCTGAATTTTTATCCATTGCCAGCTGGATGGCGTTTTCTTCCGTTATATTTACCTTGGTAAGAACGCTCCATTGGATGGCTTTTGCCGTCCATTCATTGTTACTCCAGGTATAGCTGCGGCTTACGTAGCCTCCCGTTGCCAGACCTTTGCCGTAAATCTTGACACCCTTGATGCGGAAGTGTCGGATGGCATTCATCTTCTGGTCCAGTTGGAAGTTGAGGTTATAGCCCGTCAACGTCTGGTCGAAGAGGAAAGTAACTACTCGTCCAAAGGTTGCATCCGAACCTCCTGCCGTTGTACTTCCCTTATGTTCCGGTTTGGCGCAGATGATTGGCGCCTGTCCTAAATCTTTCTGAGCAAGGATAGGGGATGGGGTGCCATTTATGGTTGGCATGGAGAAAGGAATCGTCAGGAGATAGGTGCTTTCCGTTGCCGATGGCTTACTGAGGGTTGCTTCAGTAGAATGCGGCATATATCCGAAGAAGTCGAAGTTGCTGTCTGGGTAAGCATCCCATCGCTTTTCTTCCTTTGGGCTCCAGGTCTTGGTCAATGTATTGTAATCTACCCGGATATTGTCGAAGATGGCGTGGTTTTTGCCTCCTGTCTCTGTGCCAGTGGTTTCAAAGCTATGAGTGGCAAAGTTGTAATAGCCGAAGACGCCCATGTTTTGTGGGTGCATTCGCAGAACCGGATCATAGCTTTCATATCTGTCATCCGCACGTGTCGTCATCTTTTGTGTCCGTGCAGCAAAGGTGATATATCGGTAACTGTCGGCGTGCTGGATAGGCAGGTCGTTGCTTTCGCAGGCAGTGAGACTTGCGAGGAAGGCAAAGAGGGGTATCATCTGTTTTTTATTCTTCATAATGAGTCATGTGGGGCGTTACCAGTCTTCGGTACCGCCATTATTTTTAATAGGAGTTTCCACCCATTTCTCCACCTGCATATTGGTGAAGGCAATGTTGGGTCCTGCTACTGTTATTTTAAAGATGTATGTATATTGGTAGCCTGCCTTCCATTGCATATATTCTGCCGGAATGGTGGCTGTAGATTTCTTTCCGTCTATGGTGGCGCTGATGATGTAAGCGCCCTGCGGTTTGTTACTGTCTCCCAATGGTGGAACGTAATACCATTTCTTTCTTTCTGTAGCCTGATGATTCAAATCAGCATCTTCCTCGTAAGGAATGGTGAATTTGATGGGCTCAGTTCCTGTTTCTGTAGTTTCCCATTTATAGGAAGCTTTGGTTCCTGTTCCTGTAATAGGGTAGCTGACGATGATCTTTCCCTTTGTAGGTGAATGTTCATCGTTTATATTTTTGAAAACAATATCGGTGATAGAGATTTTGGTATCTTTCAGATAATTGAATCTGAATCTTACCTTTGTGATAATAGGAGCAAAGGTGAGTTTTACGCATGCCCCGTATTTCTTGTTTTCGAAGTTCTGGTTGTCTGACAGCCAGAGGTCTGAGATATATGGGGTGGTAACTGCGGAGGCATCCTTATTGTAAGTGAATGGGATAGAGAAGGATGCATATTTTGCTGTGGAACCTTCTATCGATGTAGGTTCCTGGAAAGATGGGGCTGAACTGTTACCGGCTGCTGTCGGGATGCTATAGGCGAAGAAGCGATAGCTGGTAGCGGAATAGTCCCAGTATTTGATAGTTTGATTAGCGATACCCACGTATTCCCAATCGGCAGTATTGCTGGAGGTTGTGTTTGCGGTTTGTTGTGTCCAGCTGACGGTATATCCATCCATTACGTTTTGGGACTGGTCGAATCCGCTGGTGTAATTTCCCTCTGTAGTTTTATATCCCCATACTTTGAAGGTTTTGGAAATAGTTTCCAGTCCTGTTTCTTCATTAGCACGGGTAGTAGGTGAATCTTGCCATGTTCCGCTATTTCCTCCGAAAGAGATACTTACTCCCTTCGGTTCTTCCGGTAGAGTAGGCACATCCGGTTCTTCCTGCCCAGATCCAGCGCAGGAAAAAAGACAGAGAGCCACGAATGGTATGGTCAGGATGCAATATAATTTCATTTTCTTCTTGCTTTTTATCATAGGAGCCGGGCAGGGAACATTCAACCCCGTCCGGCCTTAATAGTATAGTTTTGCTCCCGAGTTTTTGGGGGCAAAAGAGAAATCTGTTATTTTGTAGCTGCTGCTACATATACAACCTTATAGGTATATACGGCAGGAGTTGTGCCTACTTTTGCTTTTGCTAAGTACTTGATAGCGTACCAACCTGCAGCAGTAGGTTTGAATGTAAATACATTATTAGCATCAACTGAACCTTCTATTTTTGTTGCGCCTGTTACACCCTTAACTTGAACTTCTGCTTCAGTAATTTCTGTGTCGAACTTATAAACTGCAATATGGCCTACCTGCTCAGCTGCTTCATCTGTAGTTTTCAATGTTTGAACTTCGGCCTTGTCATTTAATACAGTAACGTCAATATTTTTATTTGCTACGTATTTGATAGTATTACCTTCTACAGAACCTTTCTGATATGTTGTAATAGAAGGAGCGGTGAATGTTGTTGTTGTACCCTCTGTCTTATCTGTCATTTCAGTTACTGCGGCATTGAATGTAATAGGATAGAGACCTGCAGGATCTTTATCGTCCGGATTACCAGTAGTACCATTCGTATTCTCTGAAATCTTGAAGAGGTATGTATAGCGAGTATTGATGTCCCACTTGCTATATGCTGCAGGGATAGCAGCTGTAGCGCCTGTAACCTTTATGGTCTCACCAGATTTGTCTTCTGACTTAAGAGTATAGTCACACTTTATTAAAATTGCAGAAGGGTCTTTCACAAGAGTAGGCATAACAATAAAATAACCATTTGTTACATCCATGTCTCCGTCTGAACCATAGAGCTTGCTGATAGTTGTTTCAGTAGATGTTGTTGCTTCAACTCCTTTTGTTAAAGCACCAGCATACCAGTTCTTATCCTTGGTGTAAGTTCCTGTATAATCAAATGTATAACCTGGAGTTGTCCAATCGTATGTAATAGTACCAGTTACATCTGGTCCACCAACAAAATAATCTGGTGTTGTTGATGTCAAGATAATATTATTGGTTGCATCTACTTTCTCTAACCCATTTTCACCTTGCTTGTAGAACTTGATGTCTGTAATCTTATATCCAGGAATAGTCTCATAGATACCCACACGAACCATAGACTGCTGACGAACAAACTCGAACTGTACAGGCTTTTGGTAATCTGTCTTTGCAACAACTTTAGGCTTAGCAACATAAACAGGATTAAAGGTTGTTGCAGTTGTTCCTGAATTTGCCTCAATGTGACCACCAAGACCCTTTATTTTTGCAGACGCAATATTTCCATTTTGGTCAAGTTCATAATCAAAATTCTCAATAGGAGAACCTGCTACGAAGTGATAATTATCTGAAGCGTAGTCCCAATACTTAATGGTCTGAGCATCATTTAAAGTAATCTTTGTAGGATTTGCTGTTTCACCTGTTGTAATCATACCAGCACCAGCAACATACTCCCAATCATTTGTATTAGAAGTAGTTTTAGTGGTATTATACCAGATGCTATAATTCTCGAATACTTTTGAATAGTTGTTATTAGCACCAGACTTTACACCATAAATTTTAAACTGATAGTCAAGCTTACCCTGAGGTGTAGAAGCTGTATTCGAAGTCGCACGAGAAATTTTGCCAGCATTACCATCGAATTTGATGGCAGAGTTGGCTGAGGTAGGAGTACTTCCTGGGGTATTACCAAGAAAATCATCACTTGTGCAGCTTGCAAGGGTCAATGCAGAAGCTGCAAGAAAAATATATTTTTTCATATACATATAAGTTTGTAAATTGATAATGTTAAATACTAATTCTTAATTCTCTTTTTTTTGTTTATTATATTTTTTTGTTGATAATCATCATTTACATATCAAACTCCCATTGTTTCTCTTCGAAATCCTTGACTACGGCATCAAAACCGGAGCCGCCGGGACGAACAGGAACAGGGACTTTCGTCATGTCTAAATCAATTGTGATGACGCCACCTTTGTACAGTCGACGAACCTGGTCGGTTACATCAAAGACCAATGTGGAGTCCTTGCCATTATAAAACTGCATTTTTACATCCAAGTAATGCCGGTTGTTAAGGTCGGCATCTCTTACTTTTGCTAAAGATTCCATATAAGAATGGTTATCTAAACGGCTGGGATTCAACTTCGGCATACCGAAGGTCAAGACCCTGCCTCCAATGATATCCACCTTCTCACCATCCTTCATTTGCTGGTCAAACTTCATCCTCATATTATAGTTTACCGTGATGGCATCCCTTCCGGTAACACCGGTATTCAGATTCACGCTGCGCGCCATGCCACTCAGGTTGCCGCTACCGTCAATACCCGTTACGATGCGGGTATGCTGACGATTGTTGTGGAGGATAATCTGCGTAAGATAAATATAGGTAACAGGCTGAATCTGCATTTCCAGTTTCCTTACCCAGCAGTTGCGATTCTCATCAAATACAAATCCGTCAAGGTTACGGTTGATTTCAATACCCTTTTCATATCCCGCAAACAGTTCTTCCGGTTGATAGAAGGAGTTGCTGAATTGGGAAGCATTGTATTTTGAGGGAAACATCGTCTGTCCCGTATTTGCCGTTACATATTCGTAAGTGGAAGATTCATCTATGCGGACGCTTTGAATACCATCCGCAGTCTGGATGTCGTTCCACGCCAGGATATCCCAGAAACCGAAGTCGTAATTGGCTGTCAGCTGTTTTGACTGTATCAGGTTCTTATAGGGTGCTTCGTGCGCACCATATTGCACATCCTGTGTGAAGTATCTTCTTATCTCGAAAACAGATGGTTCGGTATATCCGATTTTTCCGAAGAGTTTGTTGTCCTCATCATCCCATCCGTATTTCCATTCCGCCTCCCAGTCGTATACCACATCATATTTGAATTCATAATCCCAGAGCACTTTCAGCTCCAGGTCTATCTTCGGCAAATCCATTGTTGTTTCCTTACCGCCCTGATGCAGATAGAGATTCGGCTCACGTTCGCAGCCTGCAAGCAGCAGAACTGATGAAATGAAAAAGATAGTAGTACCCGTTCTGCAAACTTTGTGGCTTACAGAACCCTTGAGGAGATATGTTAACTGCTGAAACTGATTCATTATTTACTTTCTTTTACTTTTTCGGTAGAGGATATCGTAACTCAAACTCACCTCCAGTCGGGTTGGTCCTAACCAATTATAGCGATACTGTCGCTTTTTGAAATCCTTGGCATCTCCATACCATTTGTAATAATATACCTGTTTGTCTTTATCTCCATCCACAGGGCAGAGCCACTGGTATGGGTCGTAGCGGGTATTGAGAAATCCTGCCTGCAGACCGATGTCGAGTCGCCAGTGTTTGGAGCGGTCTAGCGGTATCGCCCAACCCAGTCCCAGTCCGGCTCCCCAGCCTTCACCTTCCCATCCCCGTTTTTCGTCGAAGCATATATTATATAGGAACGCGTGCGCGTAAGCACTTACGAAGAAACCCCTGAAACCCGTTTCACCGCTTTGCAGGTAATACCGGGTGTGCAACTGGTAGTTGCGCAACTGGAAATATTTATGCTCTTTGTAGTTCCGCCACCAGGGTCCTTCGAAACTGGCACCGTATGTGAAATGTCCGGACAGCGGATAATACTCAAGAGCCACGTTGGGGATAGGGCAGAAGCGGTCGTAGCCCGGCATATAGGCAAAGTCGTAGAGCAGATTGGTTTTGATGCTCAGCAACTCACGGCGTTTCTTGCTGCTTTCAGCCGGTTCCGGTAGCGGCATTTCCACATAGATGTTGGGCTTAGGAAACGGCAAGTCCGTGTGGATAGGTTTTGCCTCGGGCAACCGGTTGGTATCTACGAGCCGTTTGTCTATCGGCATGATTCTCACAGCACGCAACTGCGGGAAATATTTCTTGAGCAGATGGTTCCAGATTTTTCCTCCTTCCAGCCGTTTCAGTTCCGCCTTCAGCCGGTCACCTTTTCCATCATGTTTTCTGATGATGGTCTTTACTATAGGCAGGTACTTGTCGTGCTCCATCTGCATGAGTGAGAGTAGGAGCGGATAATCCTCCGGTACCACATCATATCTGATGCGCTTGGTGTTGATACCGTATTTGCCTAGCAAGGCATCCATGGAAGCCTTTCGGCTCCGGGCAAGTCGCACGTTGTTGGGAGTAGAACCTTCTGGTGACGCCGTAGCACGCCCAAGGATGATGTCCCTGTCTCCAAGTGCTTCCAGCTCAGGAATCAGAAAATTGTTAATCCAGTCTTTGTCACTCTCGCTGATATCAGTTCGGTTGACGACAAAGACTATAGGGCGCGAGTTATTTATGAACGTACTGTCTGTGGTTTTCATCTGGGCAGATACATTCATCGTTACGTATATCAAAAAAATGATTATAACAGTTTTGTTTCGCACTTTTACCTTTTACTAATTTCAGTTTTTGTTATACTATATATATTCCAGAAAAGCTGTTGGTAGATAAGCTGTAGCCATGGTAAAGCCGCCGTCGATGATGATGGCAACCCGCTGCTGCCCCTGATACCGTGCCACTCTTCCTGTCAGTCCCTTAAACTTACCATCTATTACCCGAACCATCTGCCCCTCCTTGAACTTCTGAACCTCTTCTGGCACATAGAGGATATCATCAGCTTCTGATTCACAGATAATCTTTAAACCCTCAATCTGTTTCTGGGGAACAATCAGAGGAGATTTCGTAATCCTTGCCCCTTCATGCATGTGTCGGTAATAGAAGCGGAGATATGGCAGATTCACATTATCATACACATAACTTTTGATTTCCTCTTTGGTACCGAAAGCAAAAAAGATGTTGGGCAGTCGGGATTCCGTTACAACCTTCCGTTGTCCTCTTATTTCTTTCATCACCTGGATGGTAGGGTAGAAAGCAGAAACGCCTTTTGCTACGAGGTAGTCGTAGGCTTTCTTCTCTCTTCCGTAGGTAGTTCGGAGTGCATACCAGTTCTGTTGTTCGTTAGGATTTTTTGCGATAGATTTTGTTTCCGCAGGTATACAATGGGTGGACACCCCTGTATCTGAGCTAGCCGCAAGAATCTTGTTTTTAACTTCGGGGAGGGCGCTGGAGATAAGTCCAACGCAAGAACCTTTATCTGCATACTGAGTGTAGTTATCCTTCTTCATTGTAATTGCAAATGCTTTTATATATCAACCTATTCTAGACAGAACCCGGTTAGCGGGTGCAAAGGTACATATTTTTTTGTTATTTACTTAAAATGCTTTGTGAAATTTTTAAAAGATGTAATTCTTTTAACTTATTTTGGGTAAAAATACCTACCGCGTATTCAACAAGCAAGTGCAAAGATACGAATAAATGGTGAAACCACATAGAAATCTCCGTTCGTCGACGTTGAACGGACATTCAACGTCGATGAACGGAGATTTAATCCGGCAGTAAATACACAGTTTTTTGAGTTTTTTCACTTTGGATGCAAATTAAACCATAAAAAAATGTGCTCTTTCAGAAAAAAGTGTTACCTTTGCAGCCGCTTAGAAGCATTTATATAAAATAACGTTATAACAAATTTATGAACTTTACACTATTTATCACCGTTTTGCTGACGGCTGTAACCTTGGTGGTGGCTGCTTATGTCATCGCGAAGTTGATCGGTCCTCGTTCATACAATCCGGTAAAGGGTGAACCTTTTGAGTGCGGTATTCCGACTCGTGGCAGCTCATGGTTGCCATCACACATCGGCTACTACCTCTTCGCCATCCTTTTCCTGATGTTTGATATCGAGACAGTATTGCTTTACCCATGGGCAGTCGTAGTTAAGCAGTTTGGATCTATGGCTCTCGTGAGCATCGGGTTCTTCCTGTTGGTATTGGTATTTGGCCTTGCATACGCTTGGCGGAAAGGAGCATTGGAATGGAAGTAAACAAAAGAGCCTCTATCAAGAGTATTCCTTACGACGAGTTTAAGGACAATGATACCCTCGAAAAGATTGCGCAGGAGCTCAATGAGGGTGGTGCTAACGTGGTAGTCGGTTCGCTCGATGCTGCCATCAACTGGGGACGCAGTAACTCACTCTGGTCTTTGACCTTCGGTACCTCTTGCTGTGGTATCGAGTTCATGGCTGTAGGTTGTGCGCGTTACGACTTCTCCCGTTTCGGTTTCGAGGTAACCCGTAACTCTCCACGTCAGGCTGACTTGATCATGTGTGCCGGTACTATTACCAATAAGATGGCACCTGTTTTCAAACGTTTGTACGATGAAATGGCTGAGCCTAAGTATGTGGTAGCTGTGGGTGGATGCGCCATCTCTGGTGGTCCGTTCAAAAAGAGCTACAATGTGGTTCGTGGTATCAGCGAGTTGGTTCCTGTGGATGTTTATATCCCTGGTTGTCCTCCACGCCCTGAGGCTATCCTTTATGGTATGATGCAGTTGCAGCGTAAGGTAAAGGTTGAGAAATTCTTCGGTGGTGCTAACCACAAGATGTCTCAGGATGAGAAGGAACTCTCTATGAGCAAGGGTGGTCTTCGCGGCTTGAGCAACGAGAACCTCTCTGACAGCGAGAAGCTCGGACACAAGGAGCCTATCATCGTAACTGAAGTACCTGAGGATTTCGACCCTCAGAAAGGTCTAACTGATTAATATAATAAGGTATAAGAACATGAAACTGAATAATATTGAATTGAGTTTTGATAATTTCGCCTCTGAAATGGCGAAGTTGAAGAACGAGAAGCATTTCGACTACCTTGTTACCATCATCGGTGAAGACTTCGGTGAGGAAGGTCTCGGATGTATCTATATTCTCGAGAATACTCAGACCAACGAGCGCTGCTCAGTAAAGACCATCGCCAAGAAGGTGGATGGCAGTGATGTAATTCCTACAGTAATTAACCTTTGGAAGGTAGCTGACCTTCTGGAGCGTGAAGTCTTCGATTTCGTCGGCATCAAGTTCCTGGGTCACCCAGACATGCGTCGTCTCTTCCTCCGTACCGATTTCCAGGGCTATCCATTGCGCAAGGACTTCGATATGAGTCCTGAGGCAAACAAGTTCCCTTGCACTGATGAGCCTGAGGATGACTTCACCGTGGAGTATTCCTTGAGCGAGGATGGACATCTCGTTGCTACAGAGAAGCGTCGCTTTGATGAGAACGACTATGTTGTCAACATCGGTCCTAACCACCCATCTACCCACGGTGTGCTCCGATTGCAGACTGTTATTGATGGTGAGACTGTGAAGCGCATCTATCCACACCTCGGTTATATTCACCGTGGTATCGAGAAGATGTGGGAGAACATGACCTATCCACAGACATTGGCATTGACCGACCGTCTGAACTATCTCTCTGCGATGATGCACCGCCATGCATTGGTAGGCGTTATCGAGGAGGCGATGGGTATCGAACTCTCAGACCGTATCCGCTACATCCGTACCATCATGGATGAGTTGCAGCGTATCGACTCACACTTGTTGTACCTCGGCTGTACCGCACAGGACTTGGGTGCCTTGACTGCATTCCTTTACTGTATGCGCGACCGTGAGCACGTATTGAACGTGATGGAGGAGACAACCGGTGGCCGTCTGATTCAGAACTACTACCGTATCGGTGGTCTGCAGGCAGATATCGACCCTAACTTCGTTCAGAACGTGAAGACCCTCTGCAAGTATCTCCGTCCGATGATTCAGGAATACCTCGACGTATTCGGTGACAACGTGATTACTCACAACCGTCTCGAAGGTGTAGGTCCAATGAACTATGAGGATTGTATCAACTATGCCGTAACCGGTCCTGCCGGTCGTGCATCAGGTTGGAAGAACGATACCCGCAAGCGTCATCCATACGATATGTACGACAAGGTAGAGTGGAAGGAAATCACCCTTACCGGTTGCGATTCAATGGATCGTTACTATGTACACATCCAGGAGTTGTATCAGAGCTTGGACATCATCGAGCAGTTGATTGACAACATTCCAGAGGGTGAGTACTACATCAAGCAGAAGCCAATCATCAAGGTTCCAGAGGGACAGTGGTACTTCTCTGTAGAGGGTGCCAGCGGCGAGTTTGGTGTATATCTCGACTCAAAGGGTGACAAGAGTCCATACCGTATGAAGATGCGTCCGATGGGTCTCTCACTCACAGGAGCTTTGGATCCAATGCTCCGTGGTCAGAAGATCGCCGACCTCATCACTACAGGTGCAGCAATCGATTTCGTAATCCCTGATATTGATAGATAATTATGTTTGATTTTAGTATAGTAACAACATTCATCGACAATCTGCTTCGCCAGACCTTGGGTCTGGGCGACTTCCTGTCGATTCTGATTGAGTGCGTGCTCGTGGGTATCTGTATTTTGACAGCATACGCCCTCATCGCTATCGTACTTATCTTCATGGAGCGTAAGGTGTGTGCCTACTTCCAGTGCCGTCTTGGCCCTATGCGTGTAGGTCCTTGGGGTATCTTCCAGGTATTCGCCGACGTGCTCAAGATGTTGATCAAGGAGATCTTCGCTGTAGATAGAGCCGACAAGCTGCTCTACTACATAGCACCATTCCTCGTGATCATTGCCTCTGTAGGTACTTTCTCATTCCTTCCATGGAACAAGGGAGCTCATATTCTTGACTTCAACGTAGGTGTATTCCTCATCACAGCCGTAAGTTCTATCGGCGTGCTGGGTGTGTTCCTCGCAGGTTGGGCATCTAACAACAAGTACTCTGTGGTATCTGCCATGCGTGGTGCCGTACAGATGATTTCTTATGAGATGTCTCTCGGTCTCTGTCTGATTTCTGCAGTCGTTCTTACCGGCACCATGCAGGTAAGCGGTATTGTAGAGGCACAGACTGGTGCTTGGAACTGGTTGATTATCAAGGGTCATGTGCCAGCTATCCTGGCTTTCCTGGTATTCCTCGTAGCAGGTAATGCTGAGGCAAACCGTGGTCCTTTCGACTTGGCTGAGGCTGAGAGTGAGTTGACCGCTGGTTACCACACTGAGTATTCAGGTATGGGCTTCGGTTTCTACTACCTGGCAGAGTACCTCAACCTCTTCGTGATTTCTGGTATCGCTTCTACCGTATTCCTCGGTGGTTGGGCGCCATTGAACATCGGTATCGAGGGCTTCGACAATCTGATGAACCTCATCCCAGGTTTCATCTGGTTCTTCGGTAAGACCTTTGCTGTGGTTTGGCTCCTGATGTGGGTACGTTGGACATTCCCACGTCTCCGTATCGACCAGATTCTGAAGTTGGAGTGGAAGTATCTGATGCCATTGTCACTGGTCATCCTGATCTTGATGACAGTATGCGTAGCATTCGGATTCCACGGATAATCTTTAATACACATTATTATAATAATAAGAAAGTATGTCTAACAATTCATATTTCGGCGGTATTGCAGCGGGTTTGAAGACCCTCGCTACTGGTATGAAGGTTACCATGAAGGAGTACTTCACACCAAAGAGCACAGAGCAGTATCCTGAGAACCGCAAGACTACACTCCACATCTCTCCACGTTTCCGTGGTCGCTTGGTCTTTGTTCGTGATGAGAACGAGGCTTACAAGTGTGTGGGTTGTACATTGTGTGAGAAGTCATGCCCTAACGATACCATCAAGATTCAGACCGAGATGGTGGAGGACCCAGAGACAGGCAAGAAGAAGCGCAAGCTGGTAGATTACCAGTACGACTTGGGCGACTGCATGTTCTGCGAGCTCTGTGTGAACGCATGTAACTTCGGTGCAATCAAGTTTGTCAACGATTTCGAGAATGCAGTCTTCGACCGCAACAAGTTGGTGATGCACCTTGACAAGGAGGTTTATAAGGGCGGAAGCCTTCCAAACCTCATCGATGGTGGTGCCCCATTGGAAATCGGTAAGTTTAACACCAAGACTAAGTAAGGAGGACTTTAGACAATGATAACAGCAAATTTATTTATGTTCGTCATCTTGGCAGTAGTCATCCTTGGCTCAGCCATCATGTGCGTAGCTACCAAGCGTATCATGCGTGCGGCAACCTTCCTGTTGTTCGTACTCTTCGGTGTAGCAGGCATGTTCTTCCTGCTCGACTATACTTATCTGGGTGCAGCTCAGATTTCTGTATATGCCGGTGGTATCACCATGCTTTATGTCTTCGCTATCCAGTTGGTATCAAAGCGTACTCTCCAGGGTCTTTTGGAGCATGTCAAGGGTAGCAAGGTTGTAGGTCGCGCACTCGTCTGCCTCGTTGGTTTCGTAACCCTGGCAGTCATCGTGTTGAAGAATCACTTTATTGATATGGCTGCAACCGTAGCCGACACCGAGGTGCCAATGGACCAGGTAGGTTCTGCACTGGTAGGTGCTGACAAGTATGGCTATGTATTGCCATTCGAGTTTATCTCTGTATTCCTGTTGGCATGTATCATCGGTGGTATCTTAATCGCAAGAAAGGAGGATAAGAAATGATTCCAGTACAATATTTCTTCGTGCTCTCAGCACTCTTGTTCTTCATCGGAGTCTATGGCTTCTGTACACGCCGTAACCTCGTTGCCATGCTCATCTCCATCGAGCTTGTATTGAATGCAGCCGACCTGAACTTCGCTGTGTTCAACCGCATCCTCTTCCCGGGACAGTTGGAAGGTTTCTTCTTCACCTTGTTCTCTATCGGAGTAGCAGCAGCCGAGACAGCCGTAGCGCTCGCTATTATTATCAACGTTTACCGCAACTATCACAGTGACCAGGTGAACAGTATTGAAAACATGAAATTCTAAAAGACAATGGAATACAATTATGCATTTTTGATACTTCTTCTGCCATTCCTGAGCTTCCTGGTTCTGGGACTTGTGGGTATGAAGATGAAAAGACCGGTAGCAGCACTCATCGGTACCGTATTGATGGGCTGTGTATTCGCGATGTCTGTATATACAGCATACGAGTACTTCTTTGCAGTGGGTCGTGATGCCTCTACAGGTATGTACCCAACTGTTACCGTATTTAATTTCACATGGTTGAAGTTTACTGAGTTGCTCACCTTCAACATCGGTTTCCGTCTGAGCCCAATCTCCGTATTGATGCTCATCGTGATTACCACCGTCAGCTTCATGGTTCACATCTACAGCTTCGGCTATATGGCAGAGCGTGATGAGAACTACAAGGTTGAGGAATATGAGAAGGGTATGCAGCGTTTCTACGCTTACCTGAGCCTCTTCACCATGTCAATGTTGGGCTTGGTTGTAGCTACCAACATCTTCCAGATGTATCTGTTCTGGGAGTTGGTGGGTGTTTGCTCATACCTGCTCATCGGTTTCTACTATCCAAAGCATGCTGCAGTTCATGCCAGCAAGAAGGCGTTCATCGTAACCCGTTTCGCTGACCTCTTCTTCCTCATCGGTATCCTGTTCTACAGCTTCTATGTAGGAACCTTCAACTATGACTTGAATGCTCAGCCAGAGCTTAACTCTGCTTTGGCAGGTGCAGCTTGGGTAATGCCAACAGCGTTGTTCCTCATGTTCATCGGTGGTGCCGGTAAGAGTGCGATGTTCCCATTGCACATCTGGTTGCCAGATGCGATGGAGGGTCCAACTCCTGTTTCTGCGTTGATCCACGCCGCTACCATGGTTGTAGCCGGTGTATATCAGGTAGCCAGCCTCTTCCCAATCTGGGTACAGTATGCTCCTGAGACATTGCACTATGTAGCTTACATTGCAGCCTTCACCGCATTCTATGCAGCAGCCGTAGCTTGCTGCCAGCGTGATATCAAGCGTGGTCTGGCTTTCTCTACGATCTCTCAGATTGCCTACATGCTCGTAGCTCTCGGCGTTTGCTTCGCAGTAGATAACCACCATGGTGGTTTGGGTTACATGGCTGGTATCTTCCACCTGTTTACCCACGCTATGTTCAAGGCATTGCTCTTCCTCTGCTCTGGTGCCATCATCGTCATCATCGGCAGCAACTTCAAGGAGTACATGGGCGGTCTGCACAAGTACATGCCTATTACCAACATCTGCTTCCTCATCGGTTGCTTGGCGATTGCAGGTATTCCTCCATTCGCAGGTTTCTGGTCAAAGGATGAGATTATCTCAGCTTGCTTCCAGTTCTCTCCATTCATGGGCTGGTTCATGACAGTGGTTGCCGGTATGACAGCATTCTACATGTTCCGTCTCTACTACGTTATCTTCTGGGGACAGAGCTACTATGAGCTTGATCCTGAGAACCGTCGCAAGCCACAGGAGGTTCCTTTCGTGATGTGGGGTCCATTGGTATTCCTCGCCATCATCTCTTGCCTCTGTGGTTTGATTCCATTCGGTCACTTCGTATCTGCTACAGGTCAGAGCTACGATATCCATATCGACATGAGTGTGGCAACAACCTCTGTTATCGTTGCTATCATCGGTATCGGTCTGGCTACTTACATGTATGCTCCTAAGAAGACTCCATTGGCAGACACTTTGGCTAAGAAGATGCCTAAGTTGCACAAGGCAGCCTTGAACCGTTTCTATATCGACGATGCTTGGCAGTTCTTCACCCACAAGATTGTCTTCGGTTGCTTCTCAAAGCCAATCGCATGGTTCGACCGTCGCGTTATCGATGGTACCTTCAACTTCATGGCTTGGGGTACACAGGAGGCAGGTGAAACCATCCGCCCATGGCAGAGTGGTGATGTTCGCAGCTATGCTATCTGGTTCCTCACCGGTACCGTAGCATTGACATTGTGCCTGCTCGCACTTCTTTAATGAAAGTCTCACAATTAAGTAAATAGAAAAGAAATGAATTTAAGTATATTCGTCATAGTACCACTCCTGATGTTGCTCGGCCTCTGGTTGGCACGCAACGACAAGCAGGTTCGTGGTGTGATGGTAGCAGGTGCCAGCGTATTGCTCGGTCTCTCCATCTATTTGGTGTTTGCATTTCTCGAAGCTCGTGAGACAATGCCAGCCGACCAAGCTCCGATGCTCTTCACCTACTGTGTGCCTTGGTTTGAACCATTGCACATCAACTATTCACTCGGTGTGGATGGTATCTCAGTGGTGATGCTTCTCCTGACTTCTATCATCGTGTTCACCGGTACATTTGCTTCCTGGCAGATGGAGCCAATGAAGAAGGAATACTTCCTCTGGTTCACACTCCTGAGCATCGGTGTATATGGCTTCTTCATCTCTGTCGACATGTTCACCATGTTCATGTTCTATGAGGTAGCGCTGATTCCTATGTACCTCCTCATCGGTGTATGGGGTAGTGGTGCAAAGGAGTATTCAGCCATGAAGTTGACTTTGATGTTGATGGGTGGTTCAGCCCTTTTGGTTATCGGTATCCTGGGAATCTACTTCTACAGTGGTGCTCAGACCTTCGAAATCCTCGATATCGCTCACCATACCAATGGTGCTCATGCGATTCCAGAGAGCGTGCAGAACGTGTTCTTCCCATTGCTCTTCATCGGTTTCGGTATCCTCGGTGCGCTGTTCCCATTCCATACATGGTCTCCTGATGGTCACGCAAGTGCGCCAACAGCCGTATCTATGTTGCACGCCGGTGTATTGATGAAGCTTGGTGGTTACGGTTGCTTCCGTATCGCCATGTTCCTCTTGCCAGCTGCTACTCACGGATTCTGGATCAAGGTGTTCCTCGTACTGACTACTATCTCTATCGTATATGGTGCTTTGTCAGCTTGTGTACAGACCGACTTGAAGTACATCAACGCTTACTCATCAGTATCTCACTGTGGTATGGTGCTCTTCGCTCTCTGTATGATGACCGAGACAGCCGCTACTGGTGCAATCCTCCAGATGTTGTCTCACGGTTTGATGACCGCCCTCTTCTTCGCCGTTATCGGTATGATTTATCATCAGGCTGGTACACGTGACGTACGTTACCTGGGTGGTTTGATGAAGATTATTCCTTTCCTCTCAGTAGGTTATGCAGTAGCTGGTTTGGCTAACCTCGGTTTGCCTGGTTTCTCTGGTTTCGTAGCCGAGATGACCATCTTCGTAGGTTCATTCCAGAATGCAGATACCTTCCATCGTGTATGTACCATCATCGCATGTACCTCTATCGTAGTAACAGCGGTTTACATCCTGCGTTGTGTTGGTAAGATCCTTTATCAGAAGGTTCCTAATCCTAAGTTGGAGAAACTTCACGATGCTACCTGGGACGAGCGTATCGCTGTAGCAGGTCTTATCGCCTGCGTTGCAGGTCTCGGTATGTTCCCACTCTGGGCAGAGAAGATTATCATGGACGCTGTCGGTCCTATCTTTAGTGTAATCATGTAATAAATATCAGAAGAAATGAATTACAGTCAATTTTTAAATATGATTCCAGAAGCTACCCTGATGGTAGTTCTGTTGATCACTTTCATTGCTGACTTCTGCAGTTCCAAGAGCGCAGACCGTAAGTGGTTCAATCCTCTGGTATGTCTCTTGATGGTGGCTCACATTGCCATCAATATCTTCCCAACAGAAGCCACAGAGGCATTTGGCGGCATGTACACAACAGGTCCTGCTGCCGGTGTCTTGAAGACTATCCTGGCGCTGGGTACCCTCATCGTGATGGTACAGGCTAAGGAGTGGTTGAGCCGCAAGGACACAGCCTTCAAGGAGGGTGAGTTTTATATGCTGATTATCTCTACCTTGCTCGGTATGAACATGATGGTTAGTGCCAACCACTTCCTCCTGTTCTTCCTCGGTCTCGAAATGGCATCTGTGCCAATGGCTTGCTTGGTAGCATTCGATAAGTACCGTCACAATTCTGCTGAGGCAGGTGCTAAGTTCATCCTTACCGCTACTTTCTCAAGTGGCGTGATGATCTATGGTATCTCTCTGCTCTATGCTGCTTGTGGTACTTTGTACTTCGATGATGTAGCAAAGGTTATTTCAGCATCTCCATTGACCGTCGCCGGTATGGTATTCTTCTTCAGTGGTCTCGGTTTCAAGATTTCCTTGGTTCCTTTCCACTTCTGGACAGCCGATTCATACCAGGGTGCACCAACTACTGTTACAGGTTACTTGTCAGTAGTATCTAAGGGTGCTGCAGCGTTTACTCTCTGCGCCATTCTCATGAAGGTGTTCCAGCCAATGGTAGAGTATTGGACCGTATTGCTTTACATCGTGATTGTACTTTCTATCACTATCGCTAACCTGTTTGCCATCCGTCAGAGCGACCTGAAGCGTTTCATGGCATTCTCTTCTATCTCTCAGGCAGGTTACATCATGTTGGCTGTGGTAGGCAACTCAGCGATGAGCGTAAGCGCCTTGACTTACTATGTATTGATTTACGTAGTAGCCAACCTGAGCGTCTTCACCATCATCTCATCTATTGAGGAGCACAACAACGGTACAGTTCAGATGGACAGCTACAATGGTTTGTACAAGACTAACCCACGTCTGGCATTCCTGATGACCTTGGCATTGTTCTCATTGGGTGGTATTCCTCCATTCGCCGGTATGTTCTCGAAGTTCTTCGTGTTCATGGCAGCAGTTGGAACTCACGACATCCACACCACATTGGGAGCCTGGGCATACGGCGTAGTATTCATCGCATTGGTAAACACAGTTATCAGCTTGTACTACTATCTGCTCATCGTGAAGGCTATGTTCATCAAGCACAGCGATAATCCGCTTCCTACATTCCAGAGTGCATGCTCAACCAAGTTGGCGCTTGCAATCTGCACCGTAGGTATCGTAGCATTCGGTATTTGCTCATTCGTCTTCGACTGGATTTCAGTTGCAGTGAATGCGTAAATCATCAATAATTTATAAAAATCCCGCTAATCGTATAGATTGGCGGGATTTTTTTTGGTATTGTCTGAATTTTGCAGTAATTTTGCACCCCGAAAGAGGCATGGTGCCTCAAGTAATCAATAATAAATATTAATTAATCAATATAAAAAGGATGGATAAGTTACCAATGAATGATGTTCCGATGCTCGTAAGCGCCATCAACTTCCTGCTTCGTGACCACGAGTTTGAAACACTCGATGAGATTTGTAATCACTTCAATGTGAACCGTGCGGCATTAGAAGCCAAAATGGCTACCCAAGGTTTTGAGTGGTCAGAGCAGCAGAAGAAATTCTGGTAAAACCCACACGCCCAGAAATGTATAGTCAGCACGCCCTGTAAGGGCAGAAGCTCCTAGCCCAGGGCAACACCCTGGGTAAATATAATTGCATTTAAAAACGCCCTGTAAGGGCAAAAGCTTTTAAAAATATAAATTGTAAATTATAAATTAATTATGACTCCTCCTCGACCCTTGTGGAAGTCTGTACAAGACTATGTTTTGATTGCGATAGGTATGATATCCTACGCTATTGGATGGAACGTGTTCCTCTTGCCAACTAATGTAACAGCAAGCGGACTTCCTGGTATCTCCAGTATTATCTATTGGGCAACCGGTTGCCCTGTGCAAATTCCGTATTTTATCGTCAATGCCACCTTATTAATATGTGCGTTCAAGATTTTGGGAGCAAAGTTCTGTGTCAAGACTGTTTATGCCGTTATAGTGGTAACCATCCTGACCTCTTTCTTCTCCAGCCGTTTAGGTGATTTTCATCTTTTGGAAAACCAACCTTTATGGGCTGCTTTCCTGGGTGCCGTTTTCTGTGGCTGCGGAATCGGACTCGGTTTCTCGGTTGGTGGAAGTACGGGTGGTACGGATATCATCGCAGCCATCGTCAACAAGTATCGCGACATTTCTCTTGGTAGAGTGATTATGATATGCGACATCTTCATCATCAGTTCCAGCTATCTGGTGGTACACGATTGGGAGAAGGTGTTATATGGTTATGTAGTTCTTTGCGTTCAGGCATTCTGCATCGACCAGGTGGTAAACAGCAGAAGACGAAGCGTACAGTTCTTTATCATTTCCCAGAAGTATGAGGAGATAGGCAAGCGCATCAATGTAGATGCTGATAGGGGAGTAACGGTGGTGAATGCCAGCGGTTTTTATTCCGGTCAGGATGTGAAGATGCTTTTCGTGTTAGCCAAGCAGCGTCAGGCTCCTGCTATCTTCCGTCTTATCAGCGAGATTGATCCCCATGCCTTTGTCAGTCAGAGTGCCGTTATCGGTGTGTATGGTGAAGGTTTTGATAAGATAAAATATAAAAGCAAAAAAGAGCACGGAATTTAATATTCCGTGCTTTTTTTTATGCATCAGGAAAAGTCACATGGTACCATGCTATCGTCATATTTTATATTGAAATAAAAATTCCCCAACCCGCTTGAGAAAGTAGGTTGGGGGATTTTTTCTTCTGCCACAGTCTTCGTTCCTATCCTGATTTATTCAGGTTTCCCTGATTTCTTCAGTAAAGGGGCGAGGAACTTGTAGGTATATCCCTTCTGCTGCTTCACCATTTCTTCTGGTGTACCGGCAAAGAGGAGCTGACCGCCGCCTCGTCCACCTTCCGGACCCATGTCGATGAGCCAGTCGGCGAGTTTGATGACATCGAGATTGTGCTCGATGATAATGACAGTATTGCCACGGTCTACCAGTTTCTGGAGTACATCCATCAGGATGCGGATGTCTTCGAAATGCAGACCGGTTGTCGGTTCATCGAGAATATAGAGCGTCTTGCCCGTATCACGCTTCGAGAGTTCGGTAGCCAGTTTTACGCGCTGACTTTCACCGCCAGAGAGGGTAGTGGAACTCTGTCCTAACCTGATGTATCCGAGTCCTACATTCTGTAATGCCTTGATCTTCTGCAGTATCTGAGGAACATTCTCGAAGAAATCTACCGCCTGGTTGATGGTCATGTCGAGAACATCGGCGATGCTCTTTCCCTTGTATCTTACCTCCAGCGTCTCGCGGTTGTAGCGTTTGCCGTGGCATACCTCACAAGGTACGTAGACATCCGGCAGGAAGTTCATTTCGATGGTCTTATATCCGTTACCCTTACATTCCTCGCATCTTCCACCTTTCACATTGAAGGAGAATCTGCCCGGCTTGTAACCGCGGATCTTTGCCTCGGGAAGTCCTACGAAGAGCGAGCGGATATCGCTGAACACGCCTGTGTAGGTAGCTGGATTGCTACGAGGCGTTCTGCCAATAGGACTCTGGTCTACATTCACTACCTTGTCGATATTCTCGATACCCTCGATGCTCTCGTATGGCATCGGTTTCTTGAGCGAACGGTAGAAATGCTGCGAGAGGATAGGCTGGAGAGTCTCGTTGATGAGAGTAGATTTGCCTGAGCCGCTGACACCCGTTACGACAATGAGTTTGCCAAGTGGAAAATCAACATCCACCCCCTTGAGGTTGTTGCCCGTAGCTCCGTGAATGGTAATATGCTTGCCGTTGCCTTCTCTGCGGAGGGCAGGTACCTCAATAGCCATCTTTCCGTTGAGATACTGGGCGGTGATGGTATCGGTCTTGAGCATCTCCTGGGGAGTGCCCTGGAAGACAACTTCACCTCCCTTGCGTCCCGCCTTCGGACCGATATCTACAATCCAGTCGGCAGCCCGCATCATATCTTCATCGTGCTCTACCACAATAACGGTATTGCCCAGGTCGCGAAGTTCCTTCAGACTGTTGAGCAGACGTTCGTTGTCGCGCTGGTGCAGACCGATGCTCGGCTCATCGAGGATATAGAGCACGTTGACCAGCTGGCTACCAATCTGAGTAGCCAGACGGATGCGCTGGCTCTCGCCACCCGATAGAGAAGCTGACTGGCGGTTGAGCGAGAGATAATTGAGTCCCACATCGAGGAGGAAGGTGACGCGTGAGCGCAACTCCTTGATGATTTCGTGGGCCACCTTCGCTTTCATCGAAGGCAGATGCTGTTCCACTTCTTCGAGCCAATCGCGCAGTTCATCGATGTCAAGACTGGCTACTTCGGATATATTCTTATCCCAGATCTTGAAAGAGAGCGATTCTTTTTTGAGTCGCAAACCATGGCATTCAGGACATTCGATGGTAGAGATAAACTGGTCGGCCCATTTCTTGCCCGCCGCACTCTCGTCATCCTCCATCACCTTCTGCAGGTAGTCGATGATGCCATCGTAGGCGCAGAAATAGTCGGTAGAGGTATGCACCTTTTCCTTTTCTATCTTCACGTTTTCGAGCGAACCATAAAGAATTTCCTGCATGGCATCGCCCGGAATCTCACAGATAGGTGTCTTCAGGTTGAGGTCATACTTGCTGAGCAATGATTCTATCTGCCAGAAAATCATCTGGTTTTTGTATTTGCCGAGCGGAGCGATGCCGCCTTCATGGATGCTGAGTTTATCATCGGGAATTACCTTCTTGATATCAATCTGGTTCACCTTTCCCAGACCCTTGCAATGCGGACAGGCACCTTCGGGAGAGTTGAAGGAGAACATGTTAGGAGCTGGATCCTGGTAGGCGATACCCGTTACAGGATCCATGAGACGCTTGGAGTATGTCTTGGCCTCCTTGGCACCTTTCTCAAGAACCATTACCATGCCGTCGCCCTGTTTCATAGCCGTTGCCACACTCTTGCGGATGCGTTCCTCATCTTCTTCCTTCACCACCAGTTTATCTACCACAGCTTCTATATTGTGGTTCTTGTAGCGGTCGGTTTTCATATTGGGAACGATTTCGAGGATGTTGCCGTCAAGTCGTACGTAGAGATACCCCTTTCTGCGCATGCTTTCGAAGAGTTCGCGGTAATGACCCTTGCGCTGGCGTACGAGGGGAGCGAGCAGGAAGATAGCCTTGCCCTTATAATCGCTGAGAATCATGTCGATGACCTGTTCCTCGGTATATTTCATCATCTCCTCGCCACTCTGATAGCTGTATGCAGTACCGGCGCGGGCATAGAGCAGACGGAGATAATCGTAAATCTCGGTGGTAGTGCCCACGGTAGAGCGGGGATTCTTGTTGGTGGTTTTCTGTTCTATGCTGATGACCGGACTCAATCCCGTAATCTTGTCAACATCCGGGCGTTCCATATTACCCAGGAAGTTGCGGGCATAGGCAGAGAAAGTTTCGATATATCTGCGCTGACCTTCGGCAAAGATGGTGTCGAAGGCCAGTGAACTCTTGCCCGAACCCGAGAGTCCGGTAATCACGGTGAGGGAATCACGCGGAATCTCCACATCTATGTTCTTGAGGTTGTGGACCCGTGCGCCCCATACATTTATCTTTTCTTCTGAATTCATATTCCAATTCTGCTAATTGCTGTTTGCCTAATAGTTACTGTTCTGCTCTTCGGTATAACCTCTGAGCAGGTTAACATCACGTTTGATGTTATACACCACGCCATCTGCCCCCTTCGCCTTGACGAGACAGAAGTAGACTCCCTCCTTGACCGGTTTTCCACGGTAGGTGCCATCCCATCCCGTGGCAGGGTCGGTCCATTCATAGAGTTTCTGTCCCCACCTATTATATATATAGGCGTGGAACTCCTCTATGTTCCGGTAACCATCTTTGGGCTTATAGATGTCGTTGATGCCATCGCCATTTGGAGAGAAGGCATTCGGCATGAGAAGAGAACTGACCTTGGTCGTCTCTTCTGTGTTGTCCTCCTCGTCGTCGTTGACTTCCTGAGCGTGTAATTGACACGTCAAAAGTGGCAACATGATGCAAAGTAATGCTATTTTTCGTCTCATTTCTAAAATAATTTGTGCAAAGATAATAAAAAGATGAGAGATATTGCGTCAGATGCAAGATTTTTTGTATTTTTGCAGATGAAAACATGAAATATTTGAAGATATCGTTAAAAAAATCTTGAGATATGAGACAAAAAATGAGATATTTCCTGCTGCTCGTTGGGCTTCTGCTCAGTGTCAGCATTGGCGCGCAGACTATAAAATGGCGCGACATTTACACGGTTAAGAAGAAAGATACCATCTTTGGTATCGCCAATAAATATGGATTGAGCCTTCCTGAACTGATGGATGCCAATCCGGAGATGAAGCGTGAGGGATACATGCTGCAGAAGGGAGCTACGCTCTTTATTCCATACACCAAAGACCAGAAGAATCCTAATCAGGTGAACGGTCAGAAGTCGGGGAATGGGGCAATGGTTCAGAAAACAGCTACAGCTCCGACCACTTCAAAGGCTGCTGTTGCCAGAAATGCGGTAAAGGTAGGCGTGATGTTACCTTTGCATAATGTTGATGGCGACGGCAAGCGAATGGTGGAGTATTACCGCGGTTTGCTGCTGGCTTGCGAAACCCTGAAGCAGCAGGGCGCCGATATAGATGTGCATGCCTGGAACGTTCCTATTGATGCTGATATCCGGAATACACTCTTGCAGGAGGGTGCTAACCAATGCGACATCATCTTTGGTCCACTTTATACCAAGCAGGTGGCTCCGCTGACCAACTTCTGCAAGAACTACGGCATCAAAATGGTGATTCCGTTCTCTATCAGCGGAGATGATGTAGAAAGAAACAAAGAGATTTTCCAGGTTTATCAGAGCGATGATGCGCTGAATGATGCGACCATCAAGGCATTCCTGAGCCGTTTTACCAATGTGCATCCTATCTTTGTAGACTGCAATGATTCTACTTCGAGAAAGGGCAACTTTACGTTCGGTCTGCGCAAGGAACTGGAACGCAGGAAAATCAATTATAGCATCACCAATGTGAATTCAAGTATCGATCAGTTTGCCAAGGCTTTCATGCCTTCCAAGCAGAATGTGATTATCCTGAATACGGGACGTTCGCCACAGTTGACTCAGGTATTGAACAAACTCGACGAATTTGATGCGAAGTATCCGGGTGCAGCTATTTCGCTCTTCGGCTATACCGAATGGCTGATGTATGCCAAGTATAATCTGGAAAGATTCTATAAGTATGATACTTATATCCCTTCCACCTTCTATTATAACCCGAACTCAGCACAGACCAAGGCGCTTGAGAGCCGTTATGAGCGATGGTTCCATCAGCCTATGATGGTGGCACAGCCAAGATTCGCCATCACCGGTTTCGATCACGGAATGTATCTGATTCAGGGCGTCAAGAGATACGGAAAGAACTTTACAGGTGAGCGCCAGCAGATGACTTACCAGCCCGTGCAGACTCCACTCCGTTTTGAGAAGACCAGTAGAGGAGGATACAAGAACAAGAGTTTCCAGTTGATTCACTATACCTTTAATCATCAGATAGAGGCGGTGAAGTACTAGTTTATAGTTTACAATTTATAGTTTACAATTTATAGTTGCTAATGAATAGAAATATTGGGCTGCTGATTCTGATGCTCATCTTCGGAATTCCAGTTTCGGCACAGATAGGAGAGCATCGTAATGATTTCGCCATCGGTTTTAATGGGGGCTATATGATGAGTAGCGTAGGATTCACACCCGAGGTACAGCAGAAGCAGCACGGCGGACTGACGGGCGGTTTCTCGATGAGATATACCTGCGAGAAATATTTCAAGACCATCTGTTCTATCTATGCCGAGGTAAACTATTCGCAGGCAGGATGGGAAGAGGATATCCTGGATATGGAGAATAATCCGGTGATTATCACCGAAACCAAAGAGGCGATGGCTTACAAGCGTACCATCAACTATATTCAGGTGCCAATCTTTGCGCATCTGGCATGGGGTAGGGAGACAAGAGGACTGAATATCTTCGTGAATGCCGGTCCGCAGTTTGGTCTCTATCTGAGTGATTCGCAGAAGACCAACTTCTCGGTAGAGCACATGCCGGCAACCGACAATAACCGTGTAAGTCCGGTGGTGGCTCAGGATACGATGGCAGTCAAGAACAAGCTCGATTATGGTATCGCCCTTGGTCTGGGTGCTGAATACAGTATTCCGAAGGTGGGGCATTTCCTTGCCGAAGCCCGATACTACTATGGTCTGGGAAATATCTATGGTGCTTCTAAGCGTGATTATTTCGGAAAGAGTAATTATGGACAGATTGTTCTGAAACTCTCTTATCTCTTTGATATCACCAGAACGAAGAACGTGAAACGGAAATAGATGATAATTAATAATTGATAATTAATAATGATAACGGGTTTATCATTTATGTTTTGAAAAAAAATGAGTACAACAGAAAAAATGCAGATGAAATTGAGCGACTCTAAGTCAGCTCGCTGGACCGCCCTCCTCATCGTGAGTATCACGATGATGTTCGGTTACTTTTTTACAGATGTGATGTCTCCACTGGAGCCTCTCTTGACAGCAGCCAAGGGAGCAGAGAATGGTCTCGGACTCGGATGGAATTCGGATGAATACGGCTTCTTCTCTGGAGCTTACGGATACTTCAATGTGTTCCTCCTGCTCCTCTTCTTCGGTGGTCTTATCCTCGATAAGTTTGGCATCCGTTTCACTGGTATCCTTTCTACCGTCCTGATGTTTGGTGGAGCCTTGTTGAAGTGGTATGCTTTAGGTCATGAGTTTGACGGAACGGTTGCTGTACCATTCTTCGGTACTTACAGTACGCAGGTAGTGATAGCTGCTCTTGGCTTTGCCATCTATGGTGTAGGATGCGAGATATGCGGTATCACAGTGAGCAAGGTTATCGTCAAGTGGTTTACGGGCCATGAGTTAGCTCTGGCAATGGGTGTACAGGTTGCTACGGCTCGTTTGGGAACTGCTGCAGCTCTGAGTGCTTCTCTTCCTTTTGCCAAGGCAATGGGTGGAGTATCTGCTTCTGTTGCTTTGGGCGCTGTATTGCTTTGCGCTGGTGTACTGGTTTATCTGGTTTATTGTGTGATGGACAAGAAGGAGGATGCATCTGTGGCAGCTGTGGCTACTGAGCCGGAAGAAGGTTTCAAGTTCTCTGACTTGGGAGGTCTTTTCAAGACAATAGGTTTCTGGTATGTGGCTGTACTCTGTCTGATGTTCTATGCAGGCGTATTCCCATTCCTTAAGTTTGCTACCAAGCTGATGATTTTCAAGTATGGTGTGGATGCTAATATGGCAGGTCTGATTCCTGCAATGTTGCCTTTCGGTACCATTTTCCTCACACCGCTCTTCGGTAGTATATACGATAAGTATGGCAAGGGTGCCACGCTGATGATTATCGGCAGTTGCCTCCTGACCTTTGTGCACGTCATGTTTGCCCTGCCAATCAACTCTTGGGTGCTTGCCATCGTGCTGATGCTCATCCTGGGCATCGCATTTGGACTGGTACCATCAGCCATGTGGCCATCTGTGCCAAAGATTATTCCAATGAAACTCTTAGGAACTGCATACGCTCTTATCTTCTACATCCAGAACATCGGACTGGCTCTCATTCCGGTATGGATTGGTAAGGTAAACCAGGCGAATACCGCAGCCGACGGCACCATCGACTATACCCAGACGATGACTATCTTTGCCGGTTTCGGAGTAGTAGCCATCCTCATCGCTTTCCTCCTCTTGTTTGAAGATAAGAGAAAGGGATATGGATTGCAGAAGCCTAATGTGAAATAAGTGAAGAGCGAAGAACAAAGAGTAAATTGAGTGAAAAGTAAAAAACGAAGAGTGTAGAATCCGTTTGCTCTTTGTTCTTCTAAATCTTTGAAAGTGTAATTTTTAAAAGAAAGGAAATAACCATGAATGCGACACCTGAATCATTGATTAAGGATTATGCTGACCCGATAGAGCAGCAGGAGATTGACAAGTTTGTATGTTCAGAGATGGGCAGACAGATACACCGGTATATCAAGGGTATGTCGGGTACCAAGCAAGCTATGTTGAAATTTGAGGAAAGGCTAGCCAGCCTCTCTGTACCAGAGAAGGAGAAGGCGATAGCCAAGTATATTGATCTGAACAGAAAAGCATTGGATGGTCTTGACTTGAAGATGATTCTGGTCCGTTCGGTAGCCAACTATTGTGATACCTTCCAGTATATGCTGGATTTTGTCAACGATAAGCGCAAGATGGTTTTCTATTACCAGCGCATCAAGGCAAAATACATTCAATATCATGAAGTATTTGAGCAGGATGGAAAGTTCGGTATGAAAGATCATCAAGGCAACATCTTACTCTCGCCAACTTATGATTTCTTGCGCACCTGCTACATTTATAATGATGACTTGAGCATCATGCCGGTAATAGCTGAGAAGAATGGCAAGATGGGACTGGTAATGCCGGATGGTAACGATACGGTAGTGGCGGATTTCCTTTACGACGAAATTTGCTTGCGTGATGAATATCCTTACTTCGAAGCATCAAAAGATGGCGAGAACGGATTTCTTGACAAGACTGGTAACTTTGTGAATAGTTAATAATGTGTACAATTAATAATGTATAATTAATTGAGGCGCAAGGCTTGAAAGAGAAAGGGCAATCAGGTTGGGATGAACCAACTGATTGCCCTTTTTTACTTTCGTTGCTATTAGCAACTTTGTTTTTATCTATTTTTCTCTCGTCTTCAAACCCTAGTGAAGAAAAGCAAAAGAATTCTTCACTCTTCGTTCTTCACTCTTCACTTAACTTAGCCCAAGTACTTCATCAAGATTTTGATCTTGCCACTATCACGGAGCTTGATGATACTCTTTTCGCGAATCTGGCGAACACGCTCACGGGTAAGGTTGAACTCGCTACCGATTTCCTCCAAACCCTTCTCGTGGCAACCGATACCATAGCAGTAGCACAGAATCTTGCGCTCACGGTCTTTCAATACAGAATTGAGAACGCGGTCAAGCTCGCTCGCCATAGACTCGAAGTCTACACCCTTGTCGGTACGGCTGTCATCACCCGAAGCCATCACGTCGACCATCGCATTGTCGTCATCATCGCTACCGAATGGAGCATCGATACTCATGTGGTGATTATCTGCCTTGATAGTCTGGTCAATCTTGCTTTCTTCCATCTTTGTAATTTGAGCGAGCTCAGCAACAGAAGGTTTGCGCTGGTTCTCCTGCTCAAACTTACTGATTTCTGCACTAATCTTACTCAATGCACCTACCTGGTTCAAAGGCAGGCGAACGATACGGCTCTGCTCGGCAATAGCCTGCAGAATGCTCTGACGAATCCACCATACGGCGTATGAGATAAACTTAAAGCCGCGGGTCTCGTCAAACTTTTCAGCAGCCTTTACCAAACCGATGTTACCCTCGTCGATGAGGTCGGTAAGAGAAAGACCTTGGTGCTGATATTGCTTAGCAACAGATACAACGAAACGAAGGTTTGCTTTTACCAATTTCTCTTTGGCACGTTCTCCCTCACGACCGCCTTTGCGAATCTTCTGGGCAAGTTCGATTTCTTCATCGATAGAGACCATAGGCTCTCTACCAATCTCCACCAAGTACTTGTCGAGTGCTTCACTGGAACGGTTGGTTATACTCTTACTAATCTTAAGTTGTCTCATAAATATCCTTTTACCTTTCTATTTAGAATTTTTTGAAGTATTTTTGTGTATCCCGAAACCTCCTCATGGTTTCGGGGTGCAAAGGTACGAAAAAAAATGCAATTACGTTGTAATATAAACGGATTTTTTTAATCTGATTTGTCTGTTTTTTAGAATTTTAGCCGGTTCCTAGTAGAAAAATGCTATGTGAAGTGCGCTTTTTGGTGCAATAAGTTTGAAATATGGAATAATTTATGTATCTTTGCACAAAAATTGCGAGAAAAGAATAACTAAATAATAAAATAACAACAAAACAAAAAATTATGTTTGAGAATCAACCAAAAGGTCTGTGGGCCTTAGCTTTGGCAAACACGGGTGAGCGTTTCGGCTATTACACCATGCTTGCCGTGTTCTTGCTTTATTTGCAGGCCAACTTCGGTTTTGAAACCGGATTGGCAAGTACTATTTATTCTACATTCCTGATGATGGTTTATTTCCTTCCTATCATCGGTGGTATCGCAGCCGACAAGTTTGGCTTTGGACGTATGGTTACCACAGGTATCTTCATCATGTTCATTGGCTATCTTGTTCTCTCGCTTCCTCTTGGCAAGGACACCGTTGCCATTGCTGCCATGGGCATTTCACTTATCCTCATCGCTTTGGGTACTGGCTTGTTCAAAGGTAATCTGCAGGTGATGGTAGGCCGTCTCTACGACGAGCCACAGTATGCCACCAACCGTGATTCCGGTTTCTCGCTCTTCTATATGGCTATCAACATCGGTGCTATGTTTGCTCCTACTGCTGCCATCAAGATTATGAAGTGGGCGCAGGAGAGCCTGAGCGTGTCGGTGGAAGATTCATACCACTTCGCATTCGCCGTGGCATGTGCTTCGCTTATTGTTAGTATCGCTATCTACTATGCCTTCAGCTTTACATACAAGCATGTTCTTGCTTCTGAGACCAAGAGTAAGGATGATAAGACTTCTGCCAAGGAGACAAACGAACTTTCTAAGGCTGAGACCAAGGAGCGCATCATCTGCCTCTGTCTCGTATTCGCTGTGGTTATCTTCTTCTGGATGGCTTTCCATCAGAACGGTAATACATTGACTCTCTTTGCCCGCGATTATACACAGAAGACTTCAGAGGGGCTGCAGTCAATGGCGTTCGATGTTACCAACCTCGTAGCCTGCATCTTCGTGGTTTACGGTTGTTTCGGTCTGGCACAGAGCAAGACCGGCAAGGGTAAGGGCATCTCTCTTGGTGTCATCGTTGCTGCTATCGCTTTCCTCTTCTACAAGTACAGCAACCTTGAAGGTTCCGTAGATGTTGAGGCTCCTATCTTCCAGCAGTTCAACCCATGCTATGTAGTGGCATTGACACCAGTGAGCGTTGCTTTGTTCTCATGGCTCCACAAGATTGGCAAGGAGCCTACATCGCCAGAGAAGATTGGTTTGGGTATGCTCGTTGCAGCTCTCGGTTTTGTATGGATGGCTGTAGGTTCTATGGGTCTGGAGCTTCCTTTGACACAGGGCAATCCTGCTACAGAGGGTACACGTGTAAGTGCTAACCTCCTCATCTCTACATACCTCATCCTTACATTCGCAGAGCTTCTGCTTTCTCCAATTGGTATTTCATTTGTATCGAAGGTAGCTCCTCCAAAGTATGCTGGTTTGATGATGGGTCTCTGGTTCGGTGCAACAGCCATTGGTAACCAGTTGGTTATGATTCCTGGCATCATGTGGGGTCAGAACTTCAACCTCATTGCCATCTGGGGTGTTCTCGCAGGTATCTGTCTGGTTTCAGCTCTCTTCATCTTCTCTATCATCAAGAAGTTGAATCGCGTAAGCTAAATCTTAGAATTATAATATATAAAAAAGGCTTGCTTCATTACGGAGCAAGCCTTTTTTATATGTTATTTCTTCAACCACTTGTCCAACCAGCCGAAGAAGGTGCGCTGCCAGAGCACGCCGTTCTGTGGCTTCAATACCCAATGGTTCTCATCAGGATAGATGAGGAGCTCGGCTGGGATGCCACGCATGCGGGCTGCATTGAAGGCGCCCATGCCCTGGTTGGCATTGATACGGTAATCCTTTTCGCCGTGGATGCAGAGGATTGGAGTATCCCACTTGTCTACAAACTTATGAGGACTGTTCTCGTAAGTCTTCTTGGCGTTGGCACTCTGGTCCTTGTTCCAGTAAGCATCCTTGTATTCCCAGTTAGAGAACCAAGCCTCCTCGGTATCGGTGTACATGCTCTCCAGGTTGAAAGCACCATCGTGAGCGAGGAATGCCTTGAAACGCTTGTTGTGATGACCGGCGAGATAGTATACAGAGAAACCACCGAAGCTGGCACCGACACAACCCAGACGATCCTTGTCTACGTAAGGAAGATTGTTGGCAGCATCATCAATAGCTGAAAGATAATCGTTCATGCACTGGCCTGTCCAGTCGCCAGAAATCTCTTCGTTCCATGCGCTTCCGAAACCAGGGAGACCGCGGCGGTTTGGCAATACGACTACATAACCGTTGGCTGCCATGATCTGGATGTTCCATCGGTAGCTCCAGAACTGGCTTACCGGACTCTGAGGACCACCCTCGCAGAAGAGAAGGGTAGGGTACTTCTTGTTGGCATCGAAATTAGATGGCAACATGATCCATACCAGCATCTGCTTGCCGTCGGTAGTCTTTACCCAACGCTGCTCACACTTGCCCAGATTCAACTGGTTCAGAATATGGTCGTTCTCGCGGGTAATCTGCTCTACCTTGGTACTCTTGGCATCCTTGCCTGGAGTTACGATGTAGATATCAGTAGGATGACTCATGCTAGCCTTGGTAGCGAGAAGCTTGTTGCCGTTGTTGGCAAGCGAGATGCTTCCGTAGTCAGCCCACTCGTTGGTAATCTGTTTTACTTCGCCCTTGAAGTTAGCCTGATAGAGGTTCAGGGTTCCGTGCCATACACCGATGAAGCTGAGGCTCTTGTTGTCCTTGTTCCATACGAAGCCCTCTACGCTAGAGTCGAACTTCTCTGATACATAGTTCTTCTTGCCGGTAGCGAGTTCGTAAACACAGAGGCGGTTGCGGTCGCTCTCGTAGCCATCGCGGGCCATGCTCTGCCAAGCGATGTACTTTCCGTCAGCAGAGAACTGAGGGTTCACGTCGTAACCCGGATTGTTCTTCAGATTCTCAGGAGCGTTGACAGCCTGGTTCTTCATGCTCTTGGTAGCATCAATCTTAGGCTCTACATAGCCAGCCTCCTTGCAGAGGTTCTTTGTCTCGCGCGTACCTATATTATATAGGTAGATATCAGAGTCGGTAGAGATGGCATACTGAACGCCCTCCTTCTTACGGCAGGTATAGGCGATGGTCTTGGAATCCGGACTCCATGCCAGCTGCTCAATGCCACCGAATGGAGCCATAGGGCACTCGAATGGTTCATCCTTCAGGATGTCTTCGCCGGCATTGATGGTACCGTCTTCAGCCACATCAGCCACGAAAGGATGGAGAAGGCTCTCTACGTAGTGGTCCCAGTGGCGATAGTTCATATCAGTTACGAGACGGCCGGTAGCCAATGGAAGATCAGAAGGATTCTCCTTGATGGTTCCGTGGTAAGGGAGTTCCTTGATGAGGATCACCTTCTTGCCGTCAGGAGAGAAGCGGAAGCCCTGGATGCCCAACTTGTCGTTGGTGAGCTGCTTTCTGCCTGTACCGTCAGGGTTCATGCTCCAGAGCTGTCCGTCGCGGATGAAGGCAATCTTCTGTCCGCCCTGAATCCAGGCAGCATCTGTTTCGCTCTTTGCATCCGTGGTCAATGCCTTCTGGTTCTTGCCGTTGGCATCCATGATGAAGAGCATCTGATGACCCTTGTTCTCCTTTACACTGTAGTAACCCACCTGGTACACCACCTGCTTGCCGTTAGGCGAAGCTTCGGCGCCACCGATACGTCCCATTGCCCAGAGAGCTTCAGGAGTCATCAGGTGGTTTTCTACCTTGATGTCATTTTTCTGAATCATAGTCTGTGCATCAGCTGCTGTGCCCATCGTGAGAGCCGCAGCAGCTAAAATCATAGCTTTAATCATGTTTCTAATTTTACTGTTATAATGTTGCTTTGTTGTTATGTATCCTATTTGTCTTAAATCTGATCCAAAGCCTGCTTGATATCATCGAGGATGTCTTCTACATCTTCGATACCTACAGAGAGGCGAATCAGATCTGGCGCAACACCTGCTTCCTTCAGCTGCTCTTCGCTGAGCTGGCGATGGGTGTGACTGGCTGGATGGAGCACACAGGTGCGGGCATCGGCTACGTGGGTTACGATGTTGATCATGTCGAGAGAATCCATAAACTTGATGGCTGTCTCGCGGTCTCCCTTCAATCCGAAGGCAATAACACCGCAGGTGCCGTTTGGCATATACTTCTGGGCAAGCGCATGATACTCATCGCCCTCCAGACCGCTATAATGAACCCAAGCCACACGCTCATCGTTCTGCAGGAACTCTGCCACCTTCTGTGCATTTGCACAATGTTGGCGCATACGGAGGTGGAGACTCTGAAGACCGAGGTTGAGGATGAACGAATTCATTGGGGCAGGGATGCTGCCGAGATCGCGCATCAGCTGAGCTACGAGTTTGGTGGTGTAACCCATCTTGCCGAAAGCCTTCACATAGGTCAGACCATGGTAGCTGTCATCCGGTGTGCAGAGACCTGGGAACTTATCAGCATGAGCCATCCAGTCGAAGTTGCCGCTGTCTACTACAACGCCACCTACCTGTGAAGCCGTACCATCCATATACTTGGTGGTACTGTGGGTAACGATGTCGGCACCCCATTCGAATGGGCGGCAGTTGATAGGCGTAGCGAAGGTGTTGTCAACGATGAGAGGCACCCCATTCTTGTGAGCAATACGTGCAAACTTCTCGATGTCGAGTACTGCGCAGCCCGGGTTGCTGATGGTTTCGCCGAAAACAACCTTGGTGTTAGGGCGGAAAGCCTTCTGGATTTCTTCTTCGCTATCGTTCGGATTCACGAAAGTACACTCAATGCCGAGTTTCTTCAGGGTTACGCCGAAGAGATTGAAGGTACCACCATAAATCTCATTAGATGTAACAATATGGTCGCCCGCTTCGCAGATGTTGAATACTGCATAGAAGTTGGCAGCCTGACCGCTGCTGGTTAATACGGCTCCCACGCCACCTTCGAGTTCGGCAATCTTCTTAGCCACAACATCGTTGGTAGGGTTCTGGAGACGGGTATAGAAGTAGCCTTCCTTCTTCAGGTCGAAGAGCATAGCCATCTCCTCAGAGTTGTCATACTTGAAAGTAGTGCTTTGATAAATTGGCACTTCAATCGGTTCGCCGTTCTTTGGCTCATAGCCTCCCTGCACGCAGATAGAGGCGGTACGTAAATTCTTTTTCATTTGTCGGTTATGTTTTCTTTTAAACTTCATGTTTTTGCGATATGACATGTTATGCTGCCCATTGCAAGATGCAAAGATACGGCAAATCCTTGAGAATTAAGAATAATTTGCGTAAAACATTGTTCTATAGCCAGTTTTTTTTGTACTTTTGCAGTCAAATTTGCAAAATAATAGCGATATAGTTTTATTTAAAGTAGTATGAAGATAGGTTTCGATAACGAGAAGTATCTGAAGATTCAGTCAGAACACATCAAGGAGAGAATCTCACAGTTTGACGGAAAGCTTTACCTCGAATTGGGCGGTAAACTTTTTGACGATCATCATGCCAGCAGAGTTTTGCCGGGTTTCCAGCCTGACAGCAAACTGCGCATGTTCCAGAAAATCAGCGATAGCATCGAGATTGTTATCGTGATTAGTGCAGCCGATATTGAGAAAAACAAGAAGCGTGCCGACTTGGGCATTACTTACGATGAGGACGTGTTGCGTCTTCGTGGTGAGTTCCAAAACCGTGGTTTCATGGTGGGTTCTGTTGTCATCACTCATTATAATGGCCAGCCTGCCGCCATCGCCTTCAAACAGCGTCTGGAGCGCGAGGGCATCAAGACTTACTGCCATTATCTCATCGAGGGCTATCCTCACAACGTGAGTCTGATTGCCTCTGACGAGGGTTTCGGTCAGAACGATTATGTTGAAACAGAGCGTCCGCTGGTTATTGTTACTGCGCCGGGTCCTGGCAGCGGTAAGATGGCGGTTTGCCTGAGTCAGCTTTATAATGAGAACAAGCGTGGTGTGCGTGCCGGTTATGCCAAGTTTGAGACATTCCCTGTGTGGAATCTCCCATTGAAGCATCCTGTGAACATCGCATACGAGGCTGCTACTGCCGATCTGAACGATGTGAATATGATTGACCCGTTCCATCTGGAGGCTTACAACAAGATAGCCATCAACTATAACCGTGATGTAGAGATTTATCCTGTGCTCAATGCGTTGTTCGAGGGTATCTATGGTAGCAATCCATACAAGTCGCCTACGGATATGGGTGTGAACATGGTAGGTTTCTGTATCTCTGATGATGAGGCTTGCTGCGAGGCATCCAAGAATGAGATTGTCCGCCGTTACTATGCGGCTACCAACAAGTTGGCGGCTGGTGCTTGCAATGAAGATGAGATCAATAAGATTCAGATGCTCTTCAATCAGGCTAAGATTACTACTGATTACCGCAAGGTGACGGTAGCTGCCAAGAATCATAAGAAGGAGACGGGTCATACCTCTTCTGCCATTGAGTTGGAGGATGGTACCATTATCTGCGGTCATAGCAGCGAGTTGCTGGGCTGTAGTGCCGCCTTGCTCCTGAATGTTACCAAGCAGTTGGCAGGCATCGACCATGAATTGAAGCTGATTCCTCAGTCGATGATTGAGCCTATCCAGCATACCAAGGTGAATTATCTCGGTGGTCACAATCCTCGTCTTCATACGGATGAGGTTCTTGTAGCCCTCTCTGTTCTTTCGGAGAATGATGAGAACTGCAGGAAGGCATTGGAGCAGTTGCCTAAGCTTCGCGGCTGCCAGGCTCATTGCACCGTGATGCTGAGTGATGTAGACCAGAAAATCTTCAAGAAGCTCGGTGTGGATATCACCTGCGAGCCGGTATTGAAGAAGTAAATTTGGGTTGGATACTATTGAAGAAGCAAATTTGCTTTAAACAATATACCCCCGAAAAGGTATAGTTAATCTCGTAGATTGATTAATTATACCTTTTCGGGGGTGTTTGTTTTTATTTTATACAGAAACATTATCTTAATGCCATAACTCTGCTGAGAATCAGTTTCTTGTATTCCTTCTTCATGCTGTCTGGCAGGAAGGAGGCTTCTATCAGGTCGAGCCATTTCACGATGGATCGGCGGAACTTTTTGGCGATGTTGTTGATTACCTTCTCGCTGAGGCCCGAGGCGGTCATTACCTTGACGAAATCAGATTTCTGAATCTTTCTCTTTCTTCCGTTGAGTGTCAGGGCGAGCTCCTCGGTATCTTCTGGCATCACAATCTTCGTGCAGAGGAGGTCGTAGGCTGGAGTTAAGCCATAACCCAACTTGCGGTTGTTGTAGAGCGAGAAGTTCTTGAGGTGCATGTCAGCGTTGCCCGTGATCCATGAGAAGATGACCACTTCCCAATAGTTCACGAGGTCGAGCTGCGAGAACGATGAATACTTCTTGATGAGTCTGGCTATCTGCTCGTAGGAACCTTTATATTTGTATTCGGTAAGGCGCTCTGACAGCTGACACATATCTTCCATCGGTACCTTTTGTCCATCATCCAGTCGGTCTATTCTCCGGGTGATATAACAGAGTTCACCATCGGCAAAGCGAATCAGTCCGTGGGGAACCACAGCTATCTTGGCGGCTTCGGCGAGATGCATCGTGAGGTCTTCTATTTCCGGTAGACAGCGGTAGCGGTCGGTTTGTGGCTTGAGGATATATTTTCCCCAAAGACCTACGATGGTGAAGCGGGATGGTTCGTTCTTTCCGCCCGGATTTACATCGAGCGAGAGCTTCGCCTGCACACCGGTGAGGGTGGTCTGGGCACGCACTACCTGTTTTGCCAGGTCGCCTATTTCCTTTCTAACGTAGGGTAGGACAGGGGCTTCCTTGGTGCCGAAGAGCTTGCGTGCGCAGGCAGGATGGTAATCTACCTGACCAGGCTTGAGCGGTTTATAACAATATAGACATTTCTCCATATCTTATTCTCCTTTCTGTTTTTGGGGTGAACCATTCGTTTCTTCTGCTTGAGATTCGTTTGTAGGAATGACGCTTACTGCTCCGATGCAATCCTTGCAGCAGGCAAGGAGGAGCGACATTCTGTCGCGCTGGTTGATTTTCCAACTGCTTTCTGCGATGTTCAGCAGCCATCCTTCGGGGATTAATCCATCGAAGAATGGGAACAGTACGGTATCGTGGTAGGGCTCATCAGATAAAGGAAGCGTCAGACTTACGGCTTCCGCACCATCCGATGCCAGATAATCTGAATCATAGGCGAAGGTAAAGCCTGTTTCGTCTTCCGTCAGCAGACCTACGTATTGGTCGTAGAGATATATTTTTCCTTGTTTCATGATATTTTATTTTTATTCTTTTGTGATAGGAACGGGGCCTATTTCCTGACCGAACAGGAGGAGGACCTGATTTACTTTATCGAGTCGCAATGTTTCCTTTCCCTGTTCCAGTTCTCTTACGAATCTGAGTCCTACGCCCGATTTCGCTGCCAGATCTACTTGCGTCAATCCGAATTGCTTGCGCATTTCCTTGACGTATGATGATAATGTATTGCTCATATTCTTGTTGTTTTATACCCTATCGGGTAATATTATATATGGGATAATATTATATTATACCCTTTCGGGGGCAAATGTACGACTAAAAAATGAAAATACCCCCGAAAAGGTATAATTTATAATATCATTTAACAAATTATACCTTTTCGGGGACAAAAAAGCGTAATGAACACCTTATCCGGGTAATCCATTACGCTTTCATTTTTATCTGGTAATCTTTATTTTCCGAGATTATTCTTTTTCTCGTTCAGTTCTGCCTGCTTGCGCATCATCTCTTCCTGCTGCTTGCGCTGCATCTCCTGGAGAGCCTGCATTCTTGTCATCAGGCCGCTTGCCTTCTTAGGGTTGTTCTTGTTTTCCTGATAGCGCTTCTCAAGGATGGCGAGGAGTTTCTCGTCGTCGGTTGTCTTGCGCAGGGTCCACATGATAGCGGCACTGAAGAACAATGAGATGAAGTAGTAGAAGTTCAGACCGGCTGAGTAGTCATTGAACATGAAGAAGAACATCAATGGCATGAGATACATCATCCACTGCATCATCTTCATCTGCTCTGCCTGCTGACCTACCATCTGGTCGCGCTGCTGACGCATCGTCATCCAAGAGTACAACAGGTTGGCTACACAGAACAGGATACAGGTCAAACTCAAGTGGTCGCCAATCAGCCAGATGTTGGTGTTCCATTCGAAGATTGGGTCGAAGGTACTCAAGTCGTTCATCCACAGGAACTTCTCACCACGAAGCTGGATGGCATTAGGCACGAAGTTGAACATCGCAACCCAAACCGGCATCTGAATCAGCATAGGCAAGCAACCGGATAATGGGCTTACACCATACTTGGCATATTCCGCCATCATTGCCTGCTGCTTCTGCATCTGGTCCTCAGGCTTGTTATACTGAGCTGTAGCAGCTTCGAGTTTTGGTTTCAGCACGCGCATCTTGGCTGAACTCATGTAGCTCTTCTTCACCATAGGGTAGGTGATGAGCTTGAGGAGCAAGGTGATGAGAATCAATACGATACCCATTGGGAATATCTTGCTCAACCAGTCGAATACGTAGAGTGTGAAGAAACGGTTGATCCAGCGGATGATAGGCCATCCCAGGTATACGAGCTTCTGGAATTCCAAGTCTTTGCCGAAGGTACTTTCCTTCTCGGTATTCTTCAGAATTTGGAAGTCGTTAGGACCGAAGTAGAACTCAAACTCAGATGCCTTCTTACCGGTTGGGTCGAAAGCAGTCTTCATCTTAGCCTGGAACTGCTTCAGATAACCCGAACCCTTCTCCTGAGGGATAGATGTCATGAAAGCATCCTTCTCAAAGTTATCCTTTGCTACGATGATGGCAGAGAAGAACTGGTTCTTGAAAGATACCCAGTCGATGGTTTCTTCTATCTTCTCGTCAATCTTCTCGCTACCTTCGTTGAGGTGGTCGGTACCGCCTTCTGCATTATGGTAGGTGAGGGTAGTGTAACGGTTTTCGAACATGAAACCACGTTCCTGCTGGCGTGCCTTGTCGCTCCAGTCAACATCCATCTTATTATAATTAGGTGAGAACAGACCCGCCATGCCATTTGCCTGCAGGCTCATGTGCAGCATGTAGTCATTGCCCAATGTATAAGTCAGGGTGAGCGTCTTGCCTTCACCAGCCACAGCGGTCATGGTGACAGACTTGTCTGTTACGTTGGATGGAGTGAAGTAGAGATCGCTGGTGATGATGTTGGCCTCCTTAGCCTCGAGCATGAACTTGAGGCTCTGGTCGTTACCGTCGAAGAGGGTTACGTCCTTGGCATCAGCCGAACCGTCTTTCACCTGCAGGTTGTGTCCCACATAGCCCTTGATGACAGCCTTCTCTACAGTAGCACCCTTGGTGTTGAGTGTTAATTCTACCTTCTCGTTTTTCAATACAATCTTCTTAGCCTGGCCTTTGAGTGCCGAATAGAAGAGGGCGGTTGAGTCTGCCTCAACCTTTGCTTTGGCATTAGTCTGGCGCTTAGCAGCGGCAGCCTTGCTGGCCTTTTCCATCTCGGCATGTTTAGCCTTGGCGATGGAGTCCTGAACGAATGCCGTTCTCTGTTCTTCGGCAGATGGCTGGTTATACCAGCTAAAGCCAATCAGCACTACGGCAATCAGGAGGAAACCGATAATGTTGTTCTTGTTCATTTTTAAAATTTGAAATTAAAGGAGTAAAGGGGATCACTCCTTTAACTCCTAATATTTACTTTTTGTTTTCTATTGCTGTCTTTACGAAATCCATGAACAGTGGATGTGGTTTCAGCACCGTACTCTGGTATTCAGGATGATACTGTGTACCTACGTACCACTTTAAGCCTGGGATTTCTACGATTTCTACCAGGTCGCTCTCAGGGTTTCTGCCTACGCACATCATGCCGTTCTTCTCAAATTCCTGCTGGAACTCGTTGTTGAACTCATAGCGGTGGCGATGGCGTTCCTGAATATGCTCCTTCTTGTAGATATTGAACACGCGTGAACCCTGTTTCAGCACACACTCGTAAGCGCCGAGACGCATGGTTCCACCCATGTTTGATATGTTCTTCTGCTCCTCCATGATGTCGATGACATTGTGTGGAGTCTTCTCGTCCATCTCGCGTGAGTTAGCATCCTTGTAGCCCAATACGTTGCGGGCAAACTCGATGACCATCATCTGCATACCCAGGCAGATGCCGAAGGTAGGGATGTCGTGGGTGCGGGTATAGTGGGCGGCGATAATCTTGCCCTCGATGCCTCGCTGGCCGAAGCCTGGGCAGATGACGATACCATCCTGTCCCTTCAGCTGTTCTGCCACGTTCTCTTCTGTGAGATATTCTGAGTTGATGAAGGTAATCTTCACCTTGTGGTCATTGTAGGTACCGGCATGCGAGAGACTCTCGCGGATACTCTTGTATGCATCCTGCAGGTCGTACTTGCCTACGAGACCGATGTTTACCACCTCTGTAGCCTTGTTTCTGCGGTCGAGGAAAGTTCTCCAAGGACCCAGCGCTGGTGTCTCGCCGATAGGTTCGCCCATCTTGCGGAGGATGGCGGTGTCGAGCCCCTGGTTCTGCATGTTTACAGGCACCTCGTAGATGCTAGGAAGGTCTTCGCTCTGAATCACGCAGTCCAGGTCTACGTTACAGAAGCTGGCTACCTTCTTCATGATTCCCTCTTCGAGATGCTTCTCGGTGCGGAGAATCAGAATATCTGGCTGAATACCTACGCTCTGCAGTTCCTTCACAGAGTGCTGGGTAGGCTTTGTCTTCAACTCGCCTGCTGCCTTCAGATAAGGCACATAGGTAAGGTGAACGTTGATGGCGTTCTTGCCCAGTTCCCATTTCAGCTGTCGGATAGCCTCCATGTAAGGGGCGCTCTCTATGTCGCCGATGGTTCCGCCAATCTCGGTAATCACGAAGTCATAGTGATACTTCTTGCCGAGCAGCTTCACGTTGCGCTTGATCTCGTCGGTGATGTGAGGCACCACCTGGATGGTTTTGCCGAGATAATCGCCACGACGCTCCTTGTCGATGACTGCCTTGTAGATACGACCAGTGGTGAGAGAATTCGCTTTCGTAGTTTGAATGCCGGTGAATCGCTCGTAGTGTCCGAGGTCGAGGTCGGTCTCCATACCATCTACCGTTACGTAGCACTCACCATGCTCATACGGGTTCAGCGTACCCGGGTCGATGTTGATGTATGGGTCAAACTTTTGGATAGTAATGTTGTAACCTCTTGCTTGAAGAAGTTTACCGATGGATGAAGATATGATTCCTTTACCCAAAGAAGAAACCACACCACCAGTTACGAAGATGTACTTTGTTTCAGCCACGATATTTATAATTTAAATTAGAATTATTTGGGTGCAAAGTTACGACATTTTTGTGAAATGAGCAAAAATATTTCTAATAAAGGGCATAGATTTATGAATTATTTATTACCTTTGTGCCCAAATTTATAAAATTAAGGTATGAAAATAAAATTTGGATTACTCGTTCTTGCGTTCCTTTCGGCTCTGACGCCTGTTTCTGCCCAGCGCAAATTGAAGAAGGTGGCGCCCGGAGAGGCATCGAAGAACAGGCTGGCTGAAATCTATGCTGACTCGCTCTTGATGTGCCGTCAGCGCATCGATTCCATGAAGATGGATTCCGGGGACAGCAGATATGCCCAGCTCTTTACGCCGCTCACCTTCTATCATGGGCCGGCAGCCCGCATGTTGCGACTCAAGCCTCAGGATGGGGTGAAGGATTCGCTCGGAACGATGCTCGACCAGACGCTGATGGAGGTATATCTCAAGCGTCCCGACCTGGTGCGCAATACTGAGTCTCATCTCAAGGAGGTGGGGGCACCGCTGGCTGCGCAGAGCAAACCGAAGAAGAATCATCCTGATATCGTAGAGCAGGTGGCTCCGAAGGCGATTGAGGTGGATGCGGCGCCGATGGACATCGTCATCACCCGTCCTAACTTCTGGACCATAGGGGGCGATTATTATCTGCAGTTCCTGCAAAACTATGTTTCTGACAACTGGTATAAGGGTGGTGAGAGCAATTATTCGGTGCTCGGAAGAGTGACGATGTTTGCCAACTACAATAACAAGCAGAAGATAAAATGGGATAATAAGGTGGAGATGCGCCTGGGTTATCAGACTTCGAAGGGTGATACGGTTCATACGCTGAAAACGAGCGACGATATGATCCGATACACCGGAAAACTCGGTCTGCAGGCTTCCAGGAAATGGTATTATACCATCCAGCTGATTGGCCAGACTCAGTTTACGCATGGTTACAAGAGTAATGACAAGACGGTTTATTCCGATTTCTTCTCGCCATTCAATCTGAACCTCTCTGTCGGTATGGATTATAATGTAGACTGGTTCAATCACCGCCTGAAGGGTAGTGCCCATCTGGCTCCTCTGGCTTTCAACTGGAAATATGTGGGCAGAGCGTCGCTGGCTACGCGCTACGGACTGGATGAGGGGAAGCATGGCATGACCGATTACGGTTCTGAGTGTACCTTCGACCTGTCGTGGCAGATAGCGGATAATATCAAGTGGAAGACCCGTCTCTGGGGATACACCACTTACAAGCGTGCAGAAATAGAGTGGGAAAACACCATTACCTTCCAGTTTAACCGCTATATTTCTACCAACATCTTCCTATATCCGCGTTTCGACGATGGTGTGAAGCGCAAGGATGATGATAGCTATTGGCAGTTTAAGGAATTCATGTCAGTAGGTTTCTCTTATTCATTCTAGGATAAGGTGTTGGCAGTAAACACAATAAAGGCTCGTTCCTGTTGAGGAGCGAGCCTTTGTTGTATCTGTTAGAATCGGAAGCAAACCTCGGCATCTGCCATGGAGTAATTATGCTTCGCGAGTGTCTTGTCGTTGATGAGCGCATACTCGGTAAAGATAGAGATTCGCTTGCCGATGTGGAAGTTCAAACCTGCCTCATACTGGGTTCTCTGCATGTTGCTCTTGCCGTTAGGCTGATACATGTCGTAACGCGCCTTCACGTCGATACGGCTGTTCTTTGGCAGCTGAGCCAATGGGGCGATAACCAATCCATATACACCCTGTGCCTTGTCGCCGATTTTTGCATTCAGATTGCAGTCCTTGGCGTTGGCATCGTTGAAGTTGGTGATGCTCTTGTCAAAAGCCTTGCCGGTAGAGTGGATATACTCAGAACGAACGGTCCAGCCATCCTGCTTGTATTCGAATGAGAAGGCATAGCGGTTTTGGCTGAGCTTGCGAACGCCAGAGCGTTCCTGAATGTCGGCAGTATAGGAGGCATCATGCTCGTCGGTCCATGTTCCCTTTCTTGCATAAGAACCGGTCCATCCGAAGGCACCGATGCGCATGCCGCTTACAGGCATTACCCATACACCACCAATCACATTCTTCTGCTGGTCAACGTCCTTGGTATTGGTTCCCTGTCCGTTGAATACACCAATCTGATAGTGCAGCAGGTTTCTGCCATTGGCATTCTTGAGGAAATCGCCCTGGAACTGAAGACCGATGTCACGGCCGTTGGATGCATGTTCTCCGGCACGGTCGCTGAAACCAGCCAGCTTGCTCACGTTCTGTGAATATCCCATGAAGCCCTGGTCGATAGGATGCATCGGATTCTCAAAGGTGAACGGGTTCTTGAACTGACCGATCTTCACCTTGAAGTATTCATATTTCTGCCATTCAGCAAACAGATCCACCATTCTCGGACTGGAACCGAGGGTAGAGGTGTTGCCGTTGAACTGAATCTGAGTCTTCCAGTAGAAGTCGCCTGCTATGCGACCTTCGAGAGAGATACGCGCCATACGGATGTTGAATGAGTTGGATTCAGCATCTTTCTGTCCGCTGTACTGATACTGGGTCATTCCATACCCCGACAATTTCACGTTGCTCAACCATGATGGTATTTCGATGGTCTGCTTCTGCTGGGCGCTGGCTGAGACCGAAACTGCAGCCATGAGCGCCATGATGATGGTTTTCTTCATCTTGTTTCTATTTTGATTTCTAGGTTTATCTCTTTTCGAGCAATACCACGTTCTCTACGTGAGGGGTATGAGGGAACATATCCACCGGCTGTACGGCAGCTACCTTATACTCCGCATCCATCAGCTGCAGATCGCGAGCCTGGGTTGCCGGGTTGCAGCTTACGTATACGATGCGCTTTGGTGCTGCATTCAGAATGACGTTTATTACGTCTGGGTGCATTCCGGCACGTGGCGGGTCGGTGATGATGACGTCAGGTCGACCGTGCTGTGCGATGAAATCGTTGGTCAGGATATCCTTCATGTCGCCTGCATAGAAGAGGGTGTTCTCGATGTTGTTCACCTGAGAATTCACCTTGGCATCCTCTATAGCCTCTGGCACGTACTCGATACCGATTACCTTCTTTGCCTTGTGAGCCACGAAGTTGGCGATGGTTCCGGTGCCGGTATAGAGGTCGTAAACCAGCTCATCTCCGGTAAGGTTGGCAAACTCGCGGGCCACGCAGTAGAGGTGGTAAGCCTGCTCGGTATTGGTCTGGTAGAAACTCTTAGGACCCACCTTGAACTTCAGGTCTTCCATCAGTTCGTAGATATGGTCGTTGCCCTTGAAGAGGCTGAGTTCCAGGTCGTTGATGGTATCGTTTCCCTTCTGGTTGTCTACATACATGAGCGATGTAATCTGAGGGAACTTGTCAGCCACCTGCTGCATCAGCTTCAATGCTCTCTGCTCATCGCCCTCCTCATCGTAGTGGAACTGGAAGACGAGCATCCACTCTCCGGTGTTCGAATTACGGATCATCATGTTGCGGAGCAAACCGTGCTGCTCACGCAGGTCGTAGAAGGTATAGTCGTGAGAATCAGCATATTCGAATACGAAGTTGCGGATCTCGTTGCAGAGGTCATCCATCAGCCAGCACTTCCTGATAGGATAAATCTTGTCGAAGGCTCCGGTGATATGGAAACCGATGGCGTTCTGGGCGTGGCGCTCCTTGAGTGATGTTACGGTATCATCCTCTTTCTGAGGGAGCTGAGCCAGTTCCTCGGCGGTGAACCATCGCTTGTTGCTGCATCCGAACTCTATCTTGTTGCGGTACTCCTGAGTCTTCACGCTGCCCATGATAGGGCGGAACTCAGGTAGTTCAATCTTTCCGATGCGGGTGAGCTGGTCTTCCACCTGCTTCTGCTTAGCCTTGATCTGCTCCTCGTAAGGCAGGTTCTGCCATTTGCATCCGCCGCAGATGCCGAAGTGCTCGCACATAGGCTCCTGTCGCACCTCGCTCTTCTTGATGAAGCGAACCACCTTGGCTTCGCAATACTTATGTTTCTTTTTTACTACCTGCAAGTCGACAACATCTCCTGGCACACAGAAAGGTACGAAGATGACCTGTTCATCTACGCGTGTGATGCACTTACCCTCGGCTGCTACTGCCTCGATGGTGATGTTCTCTAACAGAGGTAATGGTTTACGTTTTCTTGCCATAATAATGTTTTGTATTTTTTTATGGGTGCAAAGATACTGCAATTTTATGAGAAATGCAAGAGTTGTCCCAAATTATTTGCGAGTAAAGGTAAAAAGGCGATTAAAGGTAAAAAACTAAAAAGGCGTTTAAAGGTAAAAAAGTAAAAAGATTATCAGGCGATAACAAAAGTAACAAGAGTAACAGGTAATATTCGGTGGTTGTAAAGGGATGAAATGTGAATGTGAATGTGAATTTGAAATGTAAGTGAAGAAAACGGACTGTCATGTGTATCCTTTTGTCAAGGCTGTTTATTGATGATTTTTGATAGTATATATTTTAATTGTACGTACGCGCGTACCTTATTATATTGGAATTAAATGATATTATATCATTAGATGCCTTCTTTTTTCTTCACTTAGATTTCAAATTCAGATTCACATTAACATTTTTTCATCAGAGGAGCCTGTTAGTTTTGTTACTTTT
>ERZ1023897.5-NODE-5-length-158583-cov-43.555139_pt1 | contig 158583 bp, 163 predicted proteins | sample MGYA00380399_ERZ1023897 | MGnify/ENA primary metagenome ERZ1023897 (study PRJEB33179, sample SAMN07448995) | human gut metagenome | biome: Human-gut; feature: Human associated habitat; material: Faeces | host: Homo sapiens | place: India: Bhopal | collected... | reverse complement strand
TGAGGTACTCATTTTGAAGAAATTGAGTATCTGGCAGGCGAATTTTTCGCTATAGGCCCATATTGTTTAGTTTTTGCTTTTTACCCATCCTCAAAAAGTATCTACAGGGAAATTTATCTTCTATAGACCCCACGAAGTTTTTAGAACAACTATTCAACCAACTCTCAATATCCCAATAAGTTTCTGTATTTCTCCAAAGTCATTTACATACTTAATTCTTATTTTTAAATTTTATACATGTATTTTCTAAAGCAATATACATACCTATTTTCCGTTTTAGCCTATTGCGCATGTGTTTTCCCAGTTATCATACATGCCGGATCATTATTTTTTGCTTTAAAGCATGTATTTTCCGACTTGTTATACATACCTAATTATGACTTTTGAGTTATTCGCATGTGTTTCCTACTTTTTTTCACATACCTAATTCCTGTTTTTGAATTGTCCGCATGTATTTCTTGATTTTTCGCACATACTAGATTCTTGTTTTTAACTTCCGCACATGTATTCTCAAATGCTCTGTCTAAATAATTGGGATGTCTTTCATAACCCAGCAGAAAAGGACTGCTCCCCCGGACATAGATGCGGCGGAGACTGTGAGATTTTCTTGGAAAGTGGTTGAGCCGCAGGGGCAACGCGAACACGATGTTCGCGTTAGCCGATAAGTGCCATGGATGGCAACGTAAAGGCGGCCCCGTCATGACGAGAAACACTTGGCCACTTTCCTTTAGAAAATCCACAGTTGTAGCTAGCATCCGAGTCCAGGGCGGGCAGTCCTTTCTGCGTGGATTTTAGAACAATTATTTCACTAACTCTCAAGTTAGCAATCTATTATTTTCCAAACAGCGTGCTCAGAATACCTCTCTTGATGACCTGGGCACCGGTGTTGATGAGCTGACGCTCAATCTGGGCCTGTCTGCGTTCCGCTGCTTTTTCCTTCTTTTTCTGAGCGGCTTCCCATTCCTTCTGTTTCTGCTTCACAGCAGATTCCTGAAGCTTTGCCTGCTGCTTCGCCAAAGCTTCCTTATCCTTCTCCAACTGGGCGCGCTCTGCGGCAAGCTGTTGTGCCTTTGCTTCGTGTTCTATAGTGTCTGTCAGCACTTCGTAGGCAGAAATATTGTCCACTGCTTCATCATAGCGTCCCATGCCGTCCCGCGCCATCAGGTTCCGGCGCTCCGTCTCGTCCACCGGTCCCATAAAACTCTGAGGGCAGATGATGGAGGTACGCTGGGCAATGCCAGGCACGCCGTTCTCGTCCAGGAAGGATGTCAGTGCTTCTCCCACACCTAACTCCATGATCACTTCCTCTGCCTTAAACGCCGGATTGGCCCGCAGAGACTGTGCTGCCGCCCGGACAGCCTTCTGCTCCGCCGGAGTATACGCCCGGAGAGCATGCTGTACCCGGTTGCTTAACTGTGCCAGTACGGAATCTGGGATATCACTGGGACTCTGGGTCACGAAATAGATGCCCACACCCTTGGAACGGATCAGCTTTACCACCTGCTCGATCTTCTGTACCAGTACTTTCGGTGCATCGGCGAACAGCAGATGTGCCTCATCGAAGAAAAATACCAGCTTCGGCTTTTCCAGATCTCCCGCCTCGGGAAGCTTTTCGAACAGTTCCGACATCATCCATAACAGGAAGCTGGCATATAACGTAGGATTCTGCACCAGCTTTACACAATTCAGCACATTGACGATACCCTTGCCGTACACATCCGTACGCATCCAGTCATAAATATCCAGATCCGGTTCTCCGAAAAAGAGGTCTCCGCCCTGATTCTCCAAAGGCAGTAACGCCCGCAGAATACCGCCCACGGACTGCTTGGAGATACTTCCGTAGGTGGTCAGATAGTCATCCTTGTGTTCTGCCACATAATTCAGCAGAATACGCAGATCCTTTAAGTCGATCAATAAAAGTCCCTTGTCATCCGCGATCCGGAAGACAATATTCAATACACCTTCCTGCGCGGCGGTGAGCCCCAGGATACGGGATAACAGCTCCGGTCCCATATCGGAGATGGTGGCTCTCACAGGATGTCCGCCCTCCTGATAGATATCCCAGAAGCAGACCGGATAAGCCTTATAGGAAAAGCTGTCGCGGATACCGAATTTATCGATCCTCTTGTCCATGGACTCCGAAGCAACACCCGCTGTGGCAATGCCGGAGACATCTCCCTTGACATCACATAAAAATACCGGAACTCCCGCGTCGGAAAATGATTCCGCCATAGCTTTCATCGTAATGGTCTTGCCGGTGCCGCTGGCTCCCGCGATCAGTCCATGACGGTTACTCATATTCAGCTGCATATTCACACGCTGGCCATCTGCCAGACCCATATAGATCTGTCCGTCTGTATACATTGTTTCATTCCTGTCCTTTCCTGTTTATGGATTTATATGACGAATTATAATCATCTTTACTATAGCGCATAAACAAGATATAATGCAACTATATCCTTCCGTAAGGAATTTTGAAAGGAGTTTTATTTTGCAAAACAAAGGATCCCATTGTTCTATTTTCCCACCGGATCTCAGTGCTCTGACGCTGCATATCCTCGCTATGGCGTTCATGTTCTGTGATCACCTGTGGGCTACCCTCGCCGGAGATGCCTGGTGGCTGACCGGCATCGGCAGACTGGCATTTCCCATGTTCGCCTTTTTCCTGGTGGAAGGCTTCTTCCATACCCATGATAAGAAAAAATATTGCATGCGCCTGCTTCTTCTGGCCATTCTGTCTGAGCTTCCCATCAATCTGATGTACAGCGGACTGTTATTCTACCCGTTTCATCAGAACGTGATCTGGACACTGCTCACAGGCTTCCTGTGTATCTGGGCAATGGATACGCTACGGAAAAAATGTCCGGTCTGGCTGTGGATCCCGGCGATCCTACTGCTATCTGTAGTCGGCTACGTGCTGGCAACCCTCCTCATGTTCGACTATTACGGGGAAGGCGTTCTGACTGTTATCGTATTCTATCTCTTCCATGGAAAAAAATGGTGGCAGCTTGCCGGACAGTTTGCCGGACTCTACTGGATCAATGTCATGCTGTTGGCAGGAATGCAGATTCCATTACAGCTTTTCGGTCATGCCTTCGAGATTTCAGAACAGGGGCTGGCGCTGTTGTGTCTGCCGCTTCTGTGGTGCTACCATGGACGCCAGGGCGCGCATAACCGCAAGATCCAGCTTGCCTGCTATGCCTTTTATCCGGTACACATGCTGGTACTGGGAATTCTGTCAAAGCTGATTTTTAGTTCTATTCCCTAAAGCAAAAACTCCCGATGGAATCATTCCACCGGGAGTTCTATATTTTTACTCTAAATTAGTACTGCTTCACCTGTTCTTCGCCGTTCATGACACGGAGAGCACCCTGAGCCAGAGCTAACAGCTCGTCCTCACCGGGATATACGGTCACAGGAGCGATCCAGCCGCATCTCTCTTTCAGCTTAGCCACTACATCCTCACCATATGCAATGCCTCCGGTGATAACGATCTGGTCTACCTTGCCGTTCAGCACACAGGCCATAGCACCAATGTCTTTGGCTACCTGTAACAGGAATGCCTGCTTCACCTCCGCTGCCTTGGCATCGCCTTCATTGGCACGCTTGGTAACTTCACGCATATCATTGGTACCCAGGTAAGAATTCAGGCCGCCCTTGCCGATCAGCTTTGCACTGATCTCCTTCTCGGTATATTTTCCGGAGAAGCACATTTTTACCAGTGCTGCACAAGGCACACCGCCTGCACGTTCCGGAGAGAATGCACCGTCACCGTCAAATGCACTGAATACATCTACAACCTTGCCGTCCTCATGTGCGCCTACGGATACGCCGCCGCCCATGTGCACTACTATCAGACGCAGGGACTCATAAGACTTGCCGGCCTCTTTTGCATATCTCTTGGCAACTGCCTTCTGGTTCAGGGCATGGAAGATACTTCCTCTGGGGATCTCTTCCAGACCGGAATATCTTGCGATGGGCATCAGCTCATCTACTACAACAGGGTCTACGATGTAAGAAGGAACGCCGATCTCATCACCGATCTCTCTTGCCAGAATACCGCCTAAATTAGAAGCATGCTGACCCTGTACACCTACTTTTAAATCCTCCAGCAGATCATCGGTTACCGCATAGGTACCACTGGGGATGGGCTTTAACAGACCGCCACGTCCTACGATCACGTTGAAGCTCTTCAGATCGCAGTTTTTCTCCGCCAGCAGATCGGTAATGATCTTCTTACGGAAATCCTTCTGTTCGAAAATAGTATCGTATTTGGAGATCTCCTCGGTAGAATGTCTCAGAGTTTCTTCAAATAATAAGTTCTCATCCTCAAATACACCGATCTTGGTGGATGTGGAACCGGGGTTGATGATCAGACTCTTGATTGCCATTGTGTGTTTCCTCCTATATTCACTCTTATATTTGCTCTTATGCTTTGCCGCTTTGTCCACTACAGCATCTATACCTGCCGACAGCAGTTCTCCCACAGCTTCCGCAGCGGCTTCAATCACGATATCCATAGCTTATTTCTGATTCTTTTTCATCTCTTCTGCTACAACTGCAGCCAGTGCCAGGGAATATACCTTGGTCTCAAAGGTATCGGAACGGCTGGTCAGGACAACAGGAACCTTGGTACCGGTCAGGATGCATCCGTTCTTTACTTTTACCATATGTACGATTGCTTTGTATACCAGGTTGCCGGCATGGATATCCGGGAACAGCAATACATCTGCATCACCCTGAATCTTACGGTCGGTTGCGCCCTTATGCTTGGCTGCCTCGGGATCGATCGCCAGGTCAAGAGACAGCGGTCCGTCTACGATACAGCCGGGGATCTGTCCTTCTTCGCACATCTTAGTCAGTTCTGCCGCATCTACGGTAACGGGCATCTTGGGATTTACAACCTCAACTGCTGCTAAAGGTGCTACCTTAGGCTCTGCAACGCCGCAGGCATTACATACCGGAATGGTATTCTTGATAATCTGAACCTTCTCCTCCAGTGTAGGATAGGTCATGAATGCAACATCGGTCAGGAACAGAAGTCTGTCAATGCCGGGAATCTCAAACACACATACATGAGACAGGGTTCCACCGGTACGAAGACCTACTTCTTTGTTCAGTACACTCTTTAAGAAATTCTTAGAGTCGATCAGACCCTTCATATACATATCTGCACGGCCGTCATGTGCCAGCTTTACAGCTTTCAGGGAGGCTTCGATCATATCCGGCTCATTGATGATCTCATAATCGGAGAGATCCATATTCAGTCCTGCTGCGATCTCACGGATCTTCGCCTCATCACCTACCAGGATTGCATCTGCAATGCCCAGTCTCTTGGCTTCATGTACAGCTTCCAGTACCGCACTGTCCTGTGCTACGGAGACTGCAACCGTCTTCTTCCCACATTCTTTTACTTTTGCTACGATGTCATCAAAATTCATTTCTTCCATATCCTTTCTGCCCCTTCTCAAGGCTTCCAGCAGCCACAGCCATTCGCAAAATCGTGCGATCGATCGCACTCTCCGCTGCTTTGCAGCTATTTTTGTTCATATCTGTGCCGGTGACTCTAATCGTTAAAATAATAACACAGCAATATATAAAAATCAAGTGCATACGCGGATACATGCAAAAAGCCACCTCTAAACGAGGTGGCTGATCTCTGCCAGCGTCGGGACACAGGCATATAAACACTTTTTGAGTTCTGCATCCGGCTGCGTCTGATCCGGTACCATGACAACCTTGCAGCCTGCACGGTATGCACTTAAGACACCGTTAGGAGAATCCTCCACCGCCATGCACTCCTCCGGGGCGAGTCCCAGCTGCCCGCAGGCGTAGAGATAAATGTCCGGAGACGGCTTACCTTCCGCTACCATGGTAGCGGAGATCAATTTTTCAAAGTAAGGTCTGATCCCTGTAAGCGTCAGATATTTTTCGGTCCGCTCCAGATCCGTTGCTGTGGCAACCGCTGCGGTGATATGCCTTTTTTTCAGATCTTCCAGAAGCTCCACGGCACCGGGCTTGCATTTGATGCCATCCCGATCCAGCGCTTCTTCCATCATCTCTTTTCGTTTGTCACGCACCACATAATAGTCAAAATCTTCACCGTACCAGTCCTTGAGCTGTCTGGGGGCAAAAGGTCGTCCAAGACTGCGCATCGTCAGTGCCTGCTCATCCGTCATCGTGTAGCCGTAAGCCTCCAATGCCTTCGGCCAGAAAATACGGTAATATTTTTCGGTATCGATCAACGTACCGTCCATGTCAAAAATTACTGCCCGGATCATAACTGTCCCTCTGTATCATCCGCCTGCACGGCGTGCTCCGCTTTTTCCTGTCTACGCTTTTTCCTGCGTTTTGCCACCTTTTTCACAAGTAATACGATCAACAGTATCCCTACTGCTACTCCGATGATGCACATTACGATCATCCGGGTATGGCTGCCTTCTGCCTCCGCGATACGGAAGCTGCCGGGTACCTCCATGGTGAACTGTCTGTAGCTGCCGATCACCGTGGATTCCACTTCTCTGTATTCGCCGTCCTGTTCTACCCAGACTACAGTATTGTCGGCATCCTCACAGTAGACACGTAAGGTTGCTTCTCCGGTATAGTCCGGTGCGTCCTCTTTCATGGAGTTGGTCATGGAGACCTTATATGTGTCCCCCTCTATCTGCAGATGCAATGAAGCATTCGGATAGAAGTTACCCTCTGCCATGACCAGAGGTTTGTTGGCATCATTTTTCTCTGCGGAAGCAATGGATGCGGTCCACTCCTCATACTCCGCTTCCAGTACACGATTACCGGTAATATAACTGAAATCATAATCCGGCCATACACCGTAATAGCCTTCCTTCTCCGGCACTTCCGGAATCTGATCTGCAGACAGATAGTCTCCATAATTACATTTATAGGAAGCCACTTCCTCGCCATCTGCCAGGAAAGTGATCGTAAACTGCGAAAAAGCTTCCGGAACTCCATCCTTTGCGCAAAGTTCCTGATAGGACAACGGTGTCGCTCCGCCCTGGTAACCGATGCCGTCTACACCGCCGACACCGCCTTCTACATAATAATTGCCGTACAGGCTGCCGTCATCACTGACTTTACCTGCAATGCTGCCCTGATTTTCTCCGGACATATCCAGATCATTGTATGCATAACTGTAAAAAATATCGCAGCCTTCTCCGGCGATACCACCGATATTATTTTTACCGGTAATCCTGCCCATGCTATAGCAGCTGCGGATCGCATAGCTGGCAGATCCGGCAATACCACCCACATCACTGCCTCCGGTACTTTCAATGGGGGCATAGGATTCACAGGAGATAATTGCTCCGTATTCCGCCTTGCCGACGATACCTCCCACGTTATCTTTTTTACCGGTGATATCACCGAAATTGCGACTGTCTCTTACGACTGCCTTGATGGTCTGCTCCACATCGAAGCTCTCCGTTCCGGTCAAGGTGATGTCATCCTCCGGGTCAAAATCATATTCCGTTGCCACCTGGCCGACAATACCGCCGACATTGGTATCCGCCTCCACCGTACCACGATTTACACACAGTGTGACTTTACCTTTTTGGAAGCTGGAGGTGTCATATAATGCTTCTTCGGTTCTCTCCGGTTCTGCCTCACCAGCCTCAGCATCGGGATCTCCGGGGTTCACTTCCCCCTTGCTGGCGGATTCATCCGAAGTATCCTCCACAGAAATCCCTTCGTACCGGAAGAGATCATCGCGGATCTCGCTGACCAGTCTGCGCAATACCCTCGCCTGATCCATCAGCTCATCCATGTGTGCGCTGGTATTGTCTGACCCTGCCTGTAATACATCTCCTAACTGACCCAGCTGGTCAAATGCTTTATCCAGGCTCTGATTCAGTGTATCCAGATTATTCTTAATACCACCACTGCGGTCCGTGGATGCACTAACCATATTATCCAGATGCTTCGTGGCATTTTCACCAAACTTTTTCAGAGCTGTTTTATAACTCTCTGTGTCATCCGGTACAGAGAGCGTAATATCACCTCCGCTCAGATCATTGCCGCTCAGCGTGATATCGTGTCTGTTGCCGTTATTTTTATCGTCCTCTGCCTGTTTGTTCAGGTCATTATTCAAAACCTTCAGGTCATTGCTGACACCGTTCAGTTCCTGATTATAAATATACCACAAGTCATTCGTGGTTCCGGTAAGGGAATTTCCCGCGCTATTGGCTTCCTTCAGATTCGTACTGATACTTTTGCTCAGCGCGGATGCCTGTCTGCTGTAATTGCTGAAATCTTTCTGTGTCGCATCCAGCATATCCAAAAATTTATCGGTCTCGGTATCCAGCTCCTTTAATTTGTCACTGAGATACTGGATCTCCAGAAAAGGCTCCATCTGTCCTACGATGCCGCCCACATCTTTTCTGCCCTGCACGAAACCTGTGTTTGTGCAATTCTGCAGATAGCCCTGATGCAGTCTGCCTACGATACCTCCGGTATTGTAACCCACATGCTGATATCCGATGGCTCCGGAATTGGAGCAGTAATAGATCTTACCATCAGAGATGCCTGCGATACCGCCGGTATCCGTATGCGCAGTCACATTGGAAGTACTGTTGATCTGCTCCAGATTGTCCATGGTAATATCATCCAGATCATAGGTCACTTCCGTGCTATAGGTATTGATGCAGCCACTGTTGCTGCAGTTATTTAAGATACCGTGATTGTTCCCGACAATACCACCTGCGGAATGATTGCCAATGACATTTGCGTTGGATTCACATCGGCGGATCTCGCCGGTCTCTTCATTCACACCCGCAATGCCACCGACTTCATTATCGCCGATCACATTACCGGAAAACTTACAATTCTCAATGCTGCCGTAATTCACCCCGACGATGCCGCCGACCTGATTCTGGCTTCCGGAGGGAGATATTTCTCCGCTCACCGTGAGATTACGTACTTTGGCACCTTCCTGCACATAACGGAAAAAACCTGCCGCAGAACCATTCCCCGTAAGCTTTACATTGGAGATCGTAAAATTATTACCATCGAAAATTCCCGCAAATGTTGGGATACTGAATTCACTTTCCATGCTCAGAACGATGTCGTTGCGCAGCACTACTTTGATACCTCTGGACCAGCTGTCCAGCACACAGTTCTCCGCAAGCCTGCGCAGATCCTCCTCCGTGCTGATCTCTACAATTGCATAATCCTGCTCCTGCGTGGTGCTGCTATAACCGCTGCCGCCCTTATATTGTTCATAGCTTAACGTCTCTTCCGCATAAGCGGTTGCCGGTGTCTGCAGCAGTAATGCCGCTCCCAGCAGGAAACATAATAATCTCTTACTGTTCATCTTCTGTTCCCTCGCTTTCTGCTGTATTATTCGAAAGCTCCTGTGCTTCCAACCTGGGGTACGCATTCTCCGCTGCATCCTCCCGCTCCATGGTCACGGTATCCTTGGGACGCACCACCGCTCCCATCTCACCGTCGATGACACCGATGAAATCACCTTCCAGCACACCGTTGACATAACCCTTGATATGACCGTTCATTCGGATCCTACCGGCAGAAGGCAGCGGCTTCGCCAGATCACGCTTTAAGGTAAATGCCGTCTTCTGAATAATGATATCTCCGATCAGCAGTGTCTGGGGCAATGCCAGCAGCACCAATAAAATAGAGGTCAGGGTACCACGTCCCAGCGCCAGTCCGATCGCTGCTACCGCTGCATTAGAAGATACATAACTGATAATGAATCCGGCAGCCACCAGCATGGAACCACTGGTAACAATCGTGGGGAACGCCTGGTTCAGCGCCTCGATGGCAGCTTCTTTGATCGGCATGTACGTCTTCAGATCCATATAACGGCTGGTGATAACGATAGCGTAGTCGATCGTCGCACCCATCTGGATGGCGGACACTACCAGATATCCCAGGAAGTATACATTTTCACTCAGCAGATACGGCAGCGAGAAGTTCATCCAGATACTACCCTGAATCGTTACTACCAATAGTACCGGCAAGCCGGCAGACTGGAAAGTGAACAACAGGATGATCATAACGAACAATGCCGTCAGTACAGTGATGATCGTGTTATCTGTTGCGAAAGAATCTCCCAGATCCTTATCACTGGTGGCATTTCCGACTAACAGGATATCATCTATATTATAGAACTTCGCCACGGTATTGCGTATCTGATCCAGCGCTGCGATGGTCTCTTCTCCTTCATAAGGTACATTCAGTTCCAGAACGAAACGGGAATTATCTTCTCCCAACAACTGATCCTTTGCAATCATGATCTTGGAATGTGCGTCCGATAAAGTCTCCTCCAGATCATCATCCAGCGTGATGTTGCCGCTTTCTTTCTGATCATAAATGAACAGGAACATATCGATAAAAGGTACTTCGTAATCATTGACACCGCTGACCAGAGCACCGTAATCACTCTGATCCAGGGCATATGCCGAATACAGCATATCCGCCACTTCCACATCCAGATCGATCAGCTCTGCAAATTGTCTGGGATTCAGTTTGTCGGTCAGCATGTAACCATCCATAGCTTCAATATTGCCAAGTCCCTGAACGGATTTTACCACATCCAACTTTTCCAGTGCCTTCAGGGTCTGTGCCTCTTTTTCATAATCACCGTTGGGCACAATGACCGCCAGCTGATTCACCATGCCAAATTCCTTATTGACCATGCTGACTGAGAATTTATTCTCACTCATACTGCTGGATTCCAGTGTATTTACATCATATACATAATTCGCTCTGTTGGACAGAAAAAATGCTGCAATAACACCCACGATCAGTATCGGCGGTACAATGTAGCGGGTAGCCACACAGAATTTTCCCACTGCTGTGATCTTCGGTACAAAACTCTTATGATGCGTATTGTCAATTGCCTTGGAAAAGGTAAGCAGCAGTCCCGGCATCAGGAAAAATACTGCTACCATACTGAAAATAATGGATTTCGCCAGAATAATACCCATATCGTAACCAATTCTGAACTGCATGAACATCATGGCTACCATACCGGAGATCGTGGTCAGGGAGCTGGAAGAAATCTCCGGGATTGCCTTACTCAAAGCCACTATTACAGCCTCTCTGGCATCCTTGTCCTCATGCTCCTCCATAAAACGGTGTGCCAAAATGATGGCATAGTCTACTGCCAGACCTAACTGCAGCACCACTGCGATAGAGTTCGTCACAAAGCTGATAGTACCGAACCAATAGTTCGTTCCTTTATTTAAAATAGCTGCCACGATAAATGTGGTCAGATATACCGGGATCTCCGCGTAAGTTGTGGAAGTAAATAGCAGCACGGCTACGATAACCACAGCTGCCAGAAGCAGAATGACGATCATATCATTATTCAGGTCATCCGCATCACGCTCTTCCTGACCGATATCTGAAGAATAATAAACATCATAATCAGACAGGGCATCCAGTACCTCAGTCAGATGCTGCTGTGTGGCTTCCGTATCCGCTTCCTCATCAAAAGTGACAGACAATAAAGCCTCCATGTCATGATAATGGTCCTCAGTGTCATCGAAATCCATCATACTGACACCATCCATTTTTTCCACCTGATCCGCCAGCTTCTGTGCCTCATCAAAAGTCACATTACAGATCAGGATCCGGGCGGAACCATAAGTCGTAAATTCCGAATCCATCAGATCCAGTCCCCTTCTGGTCTCTGTCGTATCCGGCAGATATGTAGTCAGGTCATTATTCACTTTGACCTTATTCATGGATAATACGCAAAATATGCATAAAACAATAAAGATCAGATAGAATCCTTTTCGTTTATCTACGATAAGCGTGGCAAGCTTCATCATAAAGGAGTTATCTTTTTTGTCTTTTTCTGTGTTGTCTGCTGCCATAGTTTCCTCCTGCTGTGTCTCTTTTTGTACCCTTATTTTATGTATCTGTTTTGTATGTTTCTAGTTTAAAATGTTTTTCCTGGTCTGTAAAGCATTACTACAAAAATGAGAAAATGTATTACTGTCATTTAATGAACTCGTGTTGATTTTCTAACACAAGCAAAATATAATAATGAGAAAGAAAAAGCAAGCCACAAATTGTGTTGATATGTCTGTTTTTGAACATTTATATTGGTTTATGTTCATTGTTTTAGAAAAAATTCAGATTTGCATTAGATACGTATTAGATATTATCTATAAAGTGATTTCTGATCATTTTCCGGAAAGAATGGAGGATTGACGTATGGAAAAAATGGATCGCCGCGTGCGCAAGACCCGTGCCCTGTTGCTGCAGGGTTTAGTCAAAATGATGGAAACCCACGATATTCAGGATATTTCCGTCAAAGAACTCACAGAGCTGGTAGATATCAATCGCGGAACCTTCTATCTGCATTATGATGATATCTACGATATGCTCCATAAAGTGGAAGATGAAATGTTCCGGGAGTTCAACGAGATCATGGAGCAGGAACCGGTAGGTACTCCCACATTGTCCTCTGACGGTCTCCTGTTAGAGTTCTTCCGCTTCTTAGACCGCCACAGAGATCTCGCCAGAGTCATGATCGGTCCCCATGGAGATCTCACCTTCGTTAACCGCCTGAAGGGCCAGATCAAAAAGCGCACTCTCCGCTTTCTGGAAAGTGCGCAATCCGATGCTAACTATGAATATCTCTGTTCCTTCATCATTACCGGTTGTGTCGGTGTCGTAGAGACCTGGCTAAAAGAAGCCACTCCCCAGTCTCCGGAAGAAATGGCAGGGATTCTGGGCACCATGCTTATGCGGCAGCTTATTTTTGTTCCGGAGCCTGCATAGACTGCTTAGACTGTGTCAGCTCCGGCATACCTACACTTAAAGAAGTCACGACCTCGCCATCCAGGAAGAAAGATACGGTATCACCTACCTGGAGGTCATCCAGCGTGGCATCCGTTCCGTCAATCGTGATGATCGTATCATCATTGACCGTGATAGTCATAGTGTCACCGCTGAGGGTTAAGGTCATCTCATCTAACATATCTTTCTCGGGTTTCTGACCGTCCGGAGCTTCTCCAGTAGGTTTTTCGCCGTCCGATGCCTGAGCATCAGACTTTTCCCCACTGGGTACCTCACCAGCGGGTGCATCTCCATTAGGAGTGCCTCCGTTGCCGTCTGGTGCCTGTCCGTCAGGCTTATCGCCTCTAGGTGCTTCGCCGCTGGGGCCTTCTCCAATAGATGCTTCCCCATCCGGGGTTTCCGGCTTCTCTGCCAGTGCAATGGAGATCACATTGCCGTCAATGGCAGTGATCTGACCGAGATAAGATTCCACCTTCTCTTCACCTGATTCTGTTGCCACACTTTGCTCCACCGTGTTCTGTTCCGTCGTGCTCTCCGGTGCGATCGTCTCCTTCTGTTCTGCCGATTCACTTGCTGTGCTCTCCGTGCCCGCAGATGTTGTTCCTCCGCATGCTGTAAATTCGGTCATCACCATGGCAGCAGTCAACACTGCGCACATTACTTTTGTATTCACCTGGGGTAAATTCCATCTTCTCATATTCTCATTCCTCCTGTTCCTTTCATTCCTTAAAAAACTTGTGAACATTTACTTCCCCTTATCTGCCTCTTATGATAAAGGTCATCTGCGAAGGAATTGTGAGAAAAATGTGGTGATTCTGTGAATTTTTCAGGCATGACATTACTGTCATGTGCATTATGTTGGAAGTGTCACCTTATATGTCGATTCTTCCATTTTGCTGCAAATATTGAAGGAATGCGGTACAGCCTTCCAGCACATCATTGTAGGTCGTCCCAAACTCTCCCGTGTACCACGGATCCGAAATGTCCCGCTCCGATCCGGCATAAGATAAGAGCCTGGCTACTTTCCCATCCGGATCTCCGCCGAATATCCGCAGCATGTTACGGATATTCGCGCTGTCCATACCGATCAGATAATCATATTCCGCATAATCTGCCTTCGTTACCTGCCTGGCCCGCTTCCCCTCGCAGGAGATCCCATGCCTCGCCAGCTCCGCCTTCGCCGGCGGATAGACCGGGTCCCCGATGCCATTCCAGATCTCCTCTGTGCTGGTGGCAGCGGAAGCGATCTGAAAATGATCGGCAAAATTTGCGTCGGATACCAATTTTTTCATAACAAATTCTGCCATGGGGGAACGACAAATATTGCCGTGGCACACGAAAAGTATTTTTATCATCTATCTAAACCTCTTGAATTTACTGATTTTCCTTGATTTTCAGGCATTTTCTCAAATGGCCCGATGCTCGTTCACTTGGCATATCGTAGCATAAATTCGCACATCTTTGCCAGCAAAAGTAGTACAACGAGTAGTAAATTGGGCCTAAAATCGTGTTTTACTACTGGCCCTTTTCTGCGATATATGGCGAAATTCTATGGCAGAGCTTTGCCGCAAATCCTTGCCCTGCAACAAGAGTACGGATTGTACCGGGAATTTTCTGCCGTTTTCATTTTTTCCGTATCGCATACCCGCTGAAATCCCTCTACCGCGAAAAGTAGTAACTACTCAGCATTGGCTACTCGCTGCAATTCCTCCTGCGCATCCTCAAATCCGATGTGCGTATAAGTATTGAGCGTCACTCCAATGTCAGAATGACCCATGATGTATTGAAGCGTCTTGGGGTTCATTCCGCTTTTTGCCATGTTCGAGCAGAACGTATGTCTGCAAACGTGCGGCGTGATCTTCGGCATCTGCACTTTATAGATGCTGTTGTACTTCTCGCAAATATGCTGGAAATACTTTTCCCAATGCAGGGCCACCATCGGCATATCGTTTTTATCCAGATAGAGAAAACCGCTTTTGCCGCAAATCATCGGTTCCACTTTTGGTTTTTTCCTGTTGGCAATGATGCGCTTGAAGCACTCATACACATCATCCGTCATAGGGATAACCCGTGTACCGCTGCTTGTCTTGGTGTCCTCGATGATATACTCCATATTCCGCTTCCGTTGCAACTGATGGTTAATGTTAATCTTTCGATTTTTCATATCCACATCCGCCAGCGTCAAACCCACAAACTCGGAAATCCGAAGCCCGGTCTTAAACAGAATATAGATACCATCATAGTATTTGCAAAAATGCTTGTCACTCGCCACAAATTCAAGAAACGCTCTTTCTTGCTTTCTGGTAATCGCTTCCCTTGTCACGCTGTCGTTGACTACGACGGTGGCAAGCTGAAATTCAAATGGATTCTTGCGTATCAAATCATCATCAACGGCCATCTGAAAGGCAGGTCGGACAACACCCCTGATAGAATGGATGGAGCTGTAACCCCTGCCATCCTGCTGCAACTTTATCAGCCAGCATTTCGCGTCAGACTGCTTCACTTTGTCAATCCGGCGCTTGCCGAATTCCTCTTTCTTAATGATATTGAGGACAAAGTTGTAATTGGCCTCGGTATTATGCCGGACGCCTGTTTTCTGCATGAGATATTTTCTTACCAGTTCCTCCACAGTCATTTCACCACCGCGAGGTACAATCTGATCGTCAATATCTTTCTGAATCAGTTTTTCTTTCTCCCGCAGAGAAAGATCGTCCCGCTTGCCCGTTGGCAGCTTATCCGTTTTCTCCAATTTCCAGCTATAAACAAACTGGGGCTTTCCTGTTGCGTCGATATATTTGAACGCATATCGTCCATCTTTGCGTTGGCTCTCTCCGTTGCGAAGAATACGATTTCTGTTATCTCGTCTTTTCTCGCTCACCGTTCATGCTCCTTTCTGTGAAAAGAGCCTCCGCGCGATATACTAACAGTATATCATAGCGGAGGCCCTTTTTCTATTGCTAAATGAAGCAAAACTCGGAGCCAAAAGGCAGAATATATGATCTTCAAGCGCGTATAGCAAATGCTTTTATCATCAGCGAAAGATCAGATGGCCGACAAATCATCCAGAAAGGCTTCAAAGCGTTTCCGCTTAATCAAAACCTTTACTCCATTCTGAATTACAAAGCCAGAATCCATATTCTCGGCTACCAGCTTTCGCATTTTCTTCTCACCAATATTGAAATATTCCGATGCTTCATCAATGGTAAGGCAAAATTTATCTTTTACCTGAACTTCAATTTCGCCTGCCATGATTCACCTCCCTTTCTTCAAGCGGCAGCATAAACTATCATTCCATGCCACCATGAAAGATGAATAAATGGGCAAGAAACGGACGGCTGATGGCATCAGCTCCACAGGAGTTTCACCTCGGCCCATGCTTGTGGGTGCGCCGCGCAATGCTGTGTGGGCGTTCAACGCGGGAGTATCGTTAGCGTATGCGCCGCTGCTTGTGAGCTGCCAACTCTCGGTGTAGATGGTTCTCGCTCACTCATAGGATATGAGGTCATGGCGCATCCACCGACGCGAAACATACAGAATGTGTCCGTTGCCCTATACTGCGCCGGTGGCCTCCCATCGGGCTTTCTTTTTCAAGGTACTGCCAGCGGCCCGCAGCAGAGGGAAGAAACAGGGAAAGGGTTAAGCTGTTTCAGCCTCCGGGGGCCGGTTCGTCACGGTATCGTGACGATGGAAGAAATGAGCTTGATTTCCAGACGGCGCTTCATGTACTCGTCCACGCACACATGAGGCTGGCCGTATTCGTCGTAAAGCGTCCGGGTACATAACTTGTTGATGTAGCCCTCGTAGTACCGCAATACTCGTTCCACAGCCTCGGCATCACCGGCGCGGGCGGCCTTGATCACCGAAAGGGGCAAAAGCTCAATGCCTTTGTAGTTGGGATTTTTCATCCGCGTCTAACCTCCCTCCGGCATCAACGCCATCAATTTTGTTCGCAGCTCTTTCAGCGTTTTTGTCCTGTGCCGCTGGACGGCACTTCTGGACATTCCCATGAGTGCGCCGATCTCGCCGTCTGCCAGTTCCAGAACACAGTGCAAAATCAAAATGCTCTGCGCCTGCTGGGGCAGTTCGGCAAATGCGGCGGCCACAAGCTCGTTGTCGATATGTAAATCATAGCCATGCGACGAAAACACAAAATCGTCGCTGGGGTAATGATCTACGGTGTAGAGCTTGTCCAATTCTGCCTGCGGGAGAACGCTGAACGACGTTTCACGGTCGCGCTGGCGTTTCATATCCCGGTGGTAGTTTCGGGCCTCATTTCGCAGTACGGTTTTGCAGAAAGCATCAAACCGGCACTGTTCGCCATAGTCGCGGGGGATAGCTTCCATCTTCTCACCCCCTTTCTGTGGGGGATGTGGTGGTTCTGTCCCTTTCCGCCAACATGACACTGGTAATGCCGCTCGCTACCCGCTAAAAGCCTCCTTTTTGAAAATTTCTTAAAAACTTTTTTCGAGGTGGGCTTATTCTTGGAAAACAGCAAAAAGCGCCCAGCAAGTCGCAACGGACCTGCTGGGCGCAGAAATGTTTTATAAAGATAATTGCTTACATGGTATAGTTCATATTCAAAGCCGGACTGCTCCGACGGAGGGGCTATGCTTTTTTTAACTGGTGCAGATCATGGATACTGCGAAATAAAAAGAAGGACACGGCAAATTAACCTCCCATCGGCTACCGTGTCCCTGCAAGTCGTCATTGGTTTGTGCAAGCGCAAAGAAACGGCGGCTCTGAAATTCAAAGCCGCCGCTTCATATAGGCGTGTTGATAGGACTGCTGTACGGCGGCTTTTTTCTTTTGCCGTCGCCCGGCAGTTTGATAACAAACTATTCGTCTTTCTGAGAATTATAATACAATTCAAATGTTACACAAATGTCCGAGGTAACTTTGCGTTCGACAGAAAATCAGGCTGAATTGTTACAAAGCTCGGACATTTCAAGGAAATCGGATAAAGTTGAAATCAGCGAAGCAACATTTATTGGTTGCTCCGCTGATGTACTGCTATTCTTCGCGTATGGCAGGCAGAATTTCCGCTTTCTTTAATTCAGCTTTGGCGTATGCGGTAAAGATTAAATATATAACTGCCAGAACAGCAATTAAAGCCAACAGGAACAGCCACGGCAGTTCCAGCGTAATACAATGATTTGCTGCATCTAATTTCCTACAAGCAATTACACTTAGAATGCTTCCGCATACAAGGGATATTGCTAATGAACCTCCAAGGTAGATTCCAATTTCCCTGTTCAGCATTATTTTCAACTGTTTTTGCGTTGTTCCAACGGCTTCAAGCAAACCAAACTCACGTTTTCTGCTCTGGAAATCAACAATAAGCATATTCATAAGACTGATACTGCCAAAGACAAACAGAATAGCAGAGGCCATATACAGAGCATTTATAGAGGCTCTGTATTGATGCTGAATATTTTTAATCGTTTGCTCAATCGTATTTACTTCTATTTTCCCGTTTTTATCCGCGATCTCCTGAACTGCGGTCAAAACGTCGTCAAAACGTCCGTCTGAATTTTTGACTGCCAGAATACCTGTCTGCTCTGTTATCCCTGTCAGTTTTTTTGCTGTATCATAAGTCATAATGAAGTAAGGACTTCCGGGAACAACCGGGCTATTCTCCATTAAATCAGACCTATTGTATGTGCCTACCACAACGGCTTCCACATCAAAGGTGCTGCCATCGAAAGCTCTGCCCGCAATCTTCAAAGTATCGCCAACTTTTGCTATATCTTCTTCAACCAATATTCCATTTTTCTCAACCATATCATCGTAATCTGCCGTTCCAGAGGATAGCACCGCCTGCTTTTCTTCCGTCTGTTCCCGGTTTAAGGTTGGAAAGAAGTCTGAAATGCTTGTGATAGAACCACTTCCGCCCGAAAAAGTAACCGTCATATAAACGCTGTCGAATGCGGTGATTTTTTCTATCCCGTCCACCTTTTCTAATTCCTGCATCAGTGTCTGATCCTCAAGCGGATTTTCTTCCAGTTGCAATTTTGCGCTTCCGTATGGCTCCGCTTCATTATCAAAGGAACTACCCACTGTATTTCTTATTTGTATGAGAATGTTACCGGCTGGATAGTATTTGAAGCTCGCCTGTTTTGCCGGATCAATGGAACCAGCAACCGTAGAAGTAACCAGTAAAAGAGCGCCGCTCACTCCAAGCATTAGCAGCGTCAAGACTGCTTTTTGCTTGTTTCTTTGTATATTTAATTTTGCCAGATTAAACGGCGTAAGTTTCCGATGCAATTTTGGACTCTTTTTTGCCTTTCCAGCATACGCGAGGTATTTCGCGCCCTCTACCGGGGAAGTATTCATTGCTACCCGGACAGGCTTAAAAATGGCAATATTCACTGTCATAAAGGCTACTGCGGCAATCAGTACAGCATAAATAACTGTTGTTTTCAGCCGGAATCCGTCAGGACAACCAATAAATCCAATCAGTACGCCCGTGACAAGTCCTAAAGGAATACCGGTCAAGGCATATAACCGTCCCTCTTTTCCTGCCATCCGCTTAATCTGCCTTTTTGTCATGCCAAGTGTCCGAAGTTGCCCAAACATCTGAACATTTTTTACAATCTTTGTGTAAAAAACACCATAGACAATCGTTGCCGCCAAAATAGCCGTCAATGCCGCCAGCAACGGTACTGGAATCGGAATACCCGATGTTATTACCCCCGACATAACAGCAATATATTCTGTAAGCATTACCTGCTCCTCGACAATGCCTGTATTTTGTATTGCTTTGCTGGCAAAATCAAGAATAGCCGTGGAGCTTATGGCGTCTGTATTCAGCCTTGTATATGCTGTAACCTGAAAAGAATCTTTTGCCAAATCTCGGGCAAGTTCTTTACTGACATAAATAAAATATCCGTTGCTTTCTTTTGTGTCGTCCAGAATACCAGAAAGCGTATATTCCGCTTTCTGCCCTGTGCCGGTCACGTCAAGAGAAATAACATCGCCAGCTTTATACGCTTTTCCTAAAAAGTCAATATAATTCTGCGGAAGCATAATCTCATTTTCTTTCTGCGGCACACTTCCCTGTAAAGTCTTTTCTTCCTGATGCGAAAAGTAATCTTCATCTCCGTAAGCAACCGTGATTGTTTTATCATCCACATAAAAAAAGCCAATAGCGGAGTATTCTCCGATCCATGAAATATCTTTGTTTTGACGCAGCAGGGCTGTCTGTTCATCCGTAACTCCCAAAATGCCAATCTGCGCTTTATTCCTCTGTGTGTTCTTAAATTCCTCTTGCGTACCTGTTGATATTAGGATAATCGAAAAAACCATGCAGACAGAGAGGGCGATTGTCAAAAGTAAAAAAGCCTTGCTTCTCTTATCCGCTTTCATACTCCTATCTGCCAATTTCTTTACAATGGAGCTTGTATCATTTTCAAAAGGCCAAGTCATAGCCCGTCACCTCCTTATCTCACGATTTTGCCGTCCTCAATCCGTACAATACGGTCGGCAAGCTGGGCAATCTCGCTGTTGTGAGTAATCATTACAACGGTCTGGTGAAATTCTGCGCTGGTGCGCTTGATAAGCCCCAGTACCTCGGCGCTGGTCTTACTGTCAAGGTTGCCAGTCGGCTCGTCGGCCAGCACGATAGCCGGTTTGGTTATCAGGGCACGGGCAATCGCCACACGCTGTTGTTGACCGCCGGAAAGATTGTTCGGCATATTTTTCAGCTTATCTTCCAGCCCCAGCAGGTGAACGATTTCATCCAAAAACTTCTGATCCACCGTGTCCCCGTCCAGTTCCACCGGCAGGACAATGTTTTCATACACATTCAGAATGGGAACAAGGTTATAATTCTGGAAGATAAAACCGATGTTGCGGCGTCGAAAGATAGTAAGCTGCTCGTCGTTCTTTTTGGCCAGTTCCTCACCCCGAACGATCACTGTTCCGCTTGTGGGGGTGTCCAGCCCACCCATCATGTGTAACAGGGTGGACTTGCCGCTTCCAGAGGTTCCCACAACGGCCACAAACTCGCCGTCCTCCACGGAGAAATTCACACCGTCAAGGGCGCGGGTAATATTCGGCTCTGTGCCGTAATACTTTTTCAGGTCAATCGTCTGTAAAACACTCATATTCAAAACTCCTTTCAAGGCTTCTGCCTGTTGATAAGGGTATTGTAAAGTCCAAATGTCCACGAAATGTTACAGCGGCCAAAAAAATTCATTGAAAATCGGGGCGAATTGTTACGCCGCTCGGACATTTCCGCCGAAAACCTGCCACTGGCAGCTTTATCGGCACACTGTTGCGAAAAGACTTACGGCGGGCAGCCGAGAATGACCGTCCGCCGCATTCTATTTTGTCGGCAGCATAATGGAAAATTCTGAACCCTTGCCCGACTCAGAAACTACTTTGATGTAGCCGCCCTGCCGTGTTACGATCTCGCGGGCCAGATACAGGCCAATGCCCACGCCCTGTTGATCGTGTACTTCTTCCTCACGATAAAAGCGCCGGAAGATAGCGGCCTGATTACTTTCGGAAATGCCCTTGCCGGTATCGGCTACTTTGATCTCCACATACATTTCCCACAGTACCACCGACACAGCAATTTTCCCGCCTGCTGGGGTGTACTTCACTGCATTGTCCAGCAAGTTAAAGAGGGCTTCGGATGTCCACTTGCTGTCATGGGAAAAGGTCAAATTCTCCGGGCAGTCCACAGATACAGCGATTTTCTTTTTTTCCGCTGCATACACGATCCCACTCATGGCTTGCGCCACGGTATCAAAGAGGCAGGCCGGTTTCTTATCCAACTGGATTACGCCCGTTTCCAACCGTGAGGTTTTCACAAGAGCCTGAAAGAGAAAGTCCAGTTTATCTGTCTGGGTGCGGATTCCGCGGATGAAATCGGTACGCTCCGCCTCGGTCATAGGCTTTTCCAGCAGGGTGTCCGTCGCCATTTTCAGATTGCTTACCGGCGTTTTTACCTGATGGGAAATATCCGATACAAGGGTCTGTAACTCCTGTCGTTCCTCGTCCACCCGGCGACGGTTCTCCTGCATGATCTGGTAAAGCCTTGCCAGCCGGTGTCCGATTCTGGCAAGCTGGGTTTCGCTGTCCTCCGGGCGTTCTGGCGCTTCGTTTCCGGTGATCATGTGGTCTAAGGTTTGGCACAGGTCTACGGTAAACTGCGACAGCCGCTTTCCAAATGCCTGCGTCAGTACAAAGATCCCTGCAAGGGCGCACAGCAGCATCGCTCCGCCCGTCAGCAGCGCCGCCGTCTGTTTTGTCACAAGAAACAGGGCTATGGTGATCCCGGACATGGAGAGGACAAGTCCTATTGCCACCCGGCCAAACAGCCGCTTTACCGAGAGGTTTTGAAACTTCATTTTGCCTCGCCTCCCGTCCATTGATAGCCCATGCCGTAAACGGTCTTGATGTAGGGCGCGCCGCCGTCGGATTCAATCTTGCTGCGAATCCGGCTGATGGAGGTTGTCAGGGTGTGTTCGTCCACATACTTCTCGTCTATATCCCACAGCTTTTCCAAAAGCTGTCCACGGGTCAGCACTTGCCGGGGATTTTTGCGAAACAGGTTCAGCATTTTGTACTCCATCGGGGATAGGGTCAGGGGCTTGCCGTTTAGGGAAGCCGTCTGCTCCGAGAAGTCCAGAAACAGCCGCCCGTCGTCGTAAATGTCCTTGGCCGGTTTGTGGTGTTCCAGCATGGCGAACATGGCTTTGATTTTTCGCTGCAAGGCCCCGATCACAAAGGGCTTTGTGATGTAGTCCACCGCGCCCACCTCATAGCCCCGTATCTGGTCGCTCTCCTGATCGTTAGCGGTCAGAAAGATTACGATGGTGTCCGGGTGCTGGGGCTTTATCAGCTTGCATAGCTCAAAACCGTTCCCATCCGGCAGGTTGATGTCCAACAGCACCAGATCAAATTCCCGTTGGCGGATGGCTTCGGCTGCGGTTCTGGCATTTAGAGTAGAAGTCACGCCGTAGCCGTCTGCGGTCAGGTTGTAGGCCAACATCTTATTTAAAAAACTGTCGTCCTCGACAATTAAAATCTGCTTCATATCCTCACTTCCTTTGCTTTTTTGCAGATAGTATAACAGGCAAATGTCCGCGAAATGTTACAGCGGACGGATTTTTTCAAAAAAGTGTTTCTCCATTATTATAGGATAGCCCACTTTACAATACAATGCGGAAAATATGAATTATAAAGTTTAATCTATCCGCATATAGCAACATTCCATGGGCAGACTATGAAATATAGAATGTAAGTGGGTGATGCAATATGGCAAAAATCGAAGATTGCCCCGGTTTTGAAACTTTCGGCGCAAACGTAAAGGCGGCGCGGAAAGCAAAGCATCTCACACGAAAAGACTTAGCGGAAAAGGTAAACATCGAATCCCGGTATCTTGCCAATATCGAGAATGAGGGGACGATCCCCAGTCTGCCCGTCGTGATACAGCTTATTAAAATTTGCGGCTTGCCCGTGGAACACTACTTCAATCCAGAAGTCATGCGGGAGGAAAGTGAAGATCGGAAACGGGTCAGCCACAAGCTGAAACTCTGCCCGGAGCAGTATCTACCAATCGTGGAGGGTGCCATTGATGGGGCCTTGAAAATCAAACAGCCAAACGAAGAAACGGAGGGTGAGTAAAAACATCCTCTGTTTTCTTTTTTATGAGGACGCGCAAGCGCCCTCTTTTTTGCGCTTTTTTCTGTCCAGCGATCTATTTTGCGGGCAGTTTTGGCGTTTGGAAACGTCTTGTTAGCGGAGAAACAGTAACGTAGCAAGCATAGGAAGTGTAGCCACACTTCCGAAAACCGGCCCGCCCCTGTCCCTGCGGGCCGTGGCCGGTTGCTTGTTGGGGAAAGCCCCAAACCCCTGTTCAGAAAGGACGGTGAATGAATGGCAAACCGAACACGAAACATTGTGCTGCGCGTCCCTGTGACGCCGGAAGAACGGGCCTTGATCCAGCAGAAAATGGCCCAGCTCCATACGAAAAACTTTTCCGCCTATGCCCGGAAAATGCTGATTGACGGGTATATCGTCCACATGGACACCAGCGACATCCGGGCGCAGACCGCCGAGCTGCAAAAGATTGGCGTCAATGTCAATCAGATTGCCCGGCGTATCAACAGTACCGGGACTGTGTACGCGCAGGACATTGAGGACATCAAAGGGGCGCTGGCGAAGATATGGCAGTTACAAAGATACATCCTATCAAGTCAACGCTGAAAAAGGCGCTGGACTACATCGAGAACCCGGACAAGACCGAGGACAAAATGCTGGTGTCCTCCTTTGGCTGCTCCTATGAAACAGCGGACATAGAATTTGAAATGCTGCTGGCGCAGGCGATCCAGAAAGGCAACAATCTGGCCCACCACCTGATCCAATCCTTTGCCCCCGGCGAGGCCACGCCGGAACAGGCCCATGAGATCGGCAAGCAGCTTGCCGACGAAGTGCTGCAAGGCAAATACTCCTATGTGCTGACAACCCACATCGACAAGGGCCACGTCCACAATCACCTGATTTTCTGTGCTGTGGATATGGTAAACCACCGCAAGTACAATTCTAATCGGCAGAGCTACGCCTATATCCGGCGCACCAGTGACCGGCTGTGCCGGGAACACGGTTTGTCGGTGGTACAGCCCAGCCGGGATAAAGGCAAGAGCTATGCGGAATGGGATGCCGGGCGCAAGGGTAAGAGCTGGAAAGCCAAACTGAAAGCTGCCATCGACGCCGTAATCCCGCAGGCCAAAGACTTTGACGATTTTCTCCGGCTCATGGCGGCGCAGGGCTATGAGATCAAGCAGGGCAAATTTATCTCGTTCCGCGCCCCCGGACAGGAACGCTTCACCCGCTGCAAGACGCTGGGTGAGAACTATACCGAGGAAGCCATCACCCGCCGGATCAAGGGGCTGGCCGTGGACAGAGGCCCGAACCGGCAGCGCAAGGGTATCACCCTGCGGATCGACTTGGAGAACAACATCAAGGCCCAGCAGAGCGCGGGCTATGCACGTTGGGCGAAGCTCCAAAATTTGAAGCAGGCCGCGAAGACAATCTACTTCCTTACCGAGCATGGAATAGAGCAATATGCCGAGCTGGAAAGCAAGGTCGCGGAGATCAGCGCGGCCAACGACGAGGCGGCTGCGTCCCTCAAAGATGTGGAACATCGTCTTGGGAACATGGCGGTGCTGATAAAGAACCTCACCACCTACAAGCAGCTCCGGCCCGTGGTGCTGGAATACCGCAAGGCCAAAGACAAGGCCGCGTTCCGGCGCGAACATGAAAGCCAGCTCATTTTGTACGAGGCTGCGGCAAAGGCCATCAAGGACGCCGGGATCACAAGGCTGCCCGATCTGGCCGTCCTGAAAGCCGAGTACCGGGAGCTGGACAAGCAGAAAGCGCGGCTGTACGAACAGTACGGCGAAGTCAAGCGAGAGCTGAAAGAATACGGCATTATCAAGCAGAATGTGGACAGCATTTTGCGGGTGACGCCGGGAAAGGAACAGGCACAAGAGCTATGAGCATACCGAGAATGAGTTACCCTCAATACCGCAAGGCCCGGAAGCTGACGCATGAGTGCTGCAACTACTGTGACGGGAACTGCCTCTTGCTGGACGACGGCGAGGAATGTGTGTGCGTCCAGAGCATTTCCTATTCATTGCTGTGCCGGTGGTTTCGTGCCGCTGTTCTCCCGCTGGATGGGGCGCTGTATGCCGAGATCATCCAGAGCCGGGACAGCGTGAAGCGGTGCGCCGTGTGCGGGGCTGCATTTACACCGAAATCCAACCGGGCGAAATATTGCCCGGATTGCGCGGTTCGGATGCGCCGGAAGCAAGAGGCCGAAAGGCAGCGGAAAAGATACCTGCAAGCTACGCAGTTAAGCCGCTGAATAGGCCGCCATAGCGGGCTTCTGACAAGCGATTGACGGGGCGGCAATAGGATTGCTCCAATCCCCGCCGAAACAGGCTTTGAAATGCGTAGAGTATCCCCATAAGAAAACGCCGGGCGCAGGGCCAGTAGGCCGCCGCGTCCGGCGCTTTCTTATGGGCTGTTCAGGATGGCCCGGATCAGTCTGCTTTGTAATCGGCGCTTCATGTACTCGTCCACCCGCACACGGGGCGAACCGTCCAGATCGTAGAGCGCCCGGGTACAGAGCTTGTCCATGTAGCCCTCATAGTACCGCAAGACGCGCTCCACGGCCAGAGGATCACCGGCACGGGCCGCCTCGATCACAGATAGTGGCAACAGCTCCCGCCCACAGAAAGTCGGCTGCTTCATTTCGGTTTCCTCCTTTCGTCCTCCAATCGTTTCCGCAATTCGTTCAGGGCCTTGGTGCGGTGCCGCTGGACGGCGCTGCGGGACATTCCCACAAGACCGCCGATCTCACCGTCTGCCAGCTCCAACACACAATGCAGGATTAAAATGCCTTGCTCCTGTTCCGGCAGGCTGGCAAAGGCGTCGGCCACCAGCTCGTCCCGGATATGTAAGGCATAGCCATAGGCTGTGAATAGGAAGCTGTCACTTGGGTATTCGTCTACTGTGCAGAGCTTGTCCATTTCTTGCTGCGATAAGGCGCTGAACTCGATTTCCCGGTTCCGCTGGCGGCCCAAATCCCGCAGGTGGGTTCTGGCCTCGTTGCGGAGAACGGTTTTGCAGAAAGCGTCAAACCGGCAGCGTTCTCCATAACCATCAGGAGTGTACTTCATCTTCTCACCCCCGATCTGCGGGAGAGTGAGAAGCCGGGGCCGATTGCGTCGCCCCCTGTGTCTATGTTGCTGCGGCAGCTCCGGCCCGCACCGAAATACCGCAGGAAACGACAAAATTCGCCCGGCAGGTCGTAGACCCCACCGGGCGAAAATTAAATTGATATGAAGTTTCCTTACATGGTATAGTTCATACCATTGGCCGGAGCTGCCCCCTGTTGGATACAGGCTTTTTTTAACAAGCTATGCTTTGGAAAAACAGGGTATATCAGCATGGCGGCTCCCTCCGTGGGCCGCCGATCCTGCGCTGGGCAAAGAGAAGCGGCGGCCTTGATTTCTCAAAGCCGCCGCTGGTTTTATGGGCGTGTTAAAAGGGCTGCTGTACGACGGCTTTTTTTCTTTGCCGTCGCCCGGCAGTTGAAACAATACTGTTTATTTGATTTCCAATGAAATGGTTAGTGTATCATTTTCAATTTTAGCGAACACATTGCCGCCGAGCTTGTCAGTTAATAGTTTTACCACAGCAAGCCCCACTCCTGTACCGCTATTATGCCTTGATTTGTCCCCGGTATAAAATCTTTCAAATAGTCGGTTTGGGTCTATTTCCACCTTACTATCAATGGGATTTTCAATGATAAAAATAGCACTCTTTTCTTTGCCTTGCTTCAAATCAATTTTAATCGAGCCAGAGGAATATCGAATAGCATTTATAATAAGATTTTGAAAAATACGTTCTACCATACCATAGTCCGAATGGAGATAAACGGAATGATCTGGCAGACCAATTACAGGAGATATGCCTTTTGCTTCCAATGCTGGGGCGTTCTCTGTGATAAGATTTATCAGCAAATTTGTTAAGTTGAAATCTTCACGCACAGGAGTTACTTCTTTTGCGTCTATTACAGAAAGATCGTAAAAGGTTTGTATCAGCTCTTTCATTCTTTCTGCTTTATTAAAAATGGTTTCTATACGCTGTGTTTGACCTGCCGATAAATTCTCCTTTTTTAATAATTGTAAATGGCCAAGTATTACCGTCAGAGGGGTACGCAAGTCATGTGAAATATTAGCAATGGACTCTTTCAAATACATTTCGTGCCGTAATATGCTTGCAATGGACTGCCTTTGCTTTTCATTATACTGGTTTAATACTGCGGCCAGTTGTTCTATATCTTTATCAACAAGAGAGATGTCCAGCATCTTTTCCGATTTTCCAGTTGTAAGATCGGTCATTTGTTTCGATAGGTTACGGATTTGTCTTTTGATTTGCACATATTTGAAAAGCACTACTATCAAGACTGCGATAACTAAAATTAACAACAGCTTTATTCCAGACACCTCCCTCCTTGTTATTTGAGTTCACATTTGCGAAAGCTAATCCATGAAAAGGTTATCAAAGCAACTATCCAAACAACGCTAACTAAAATGGCCCATGGCAAAAAATAGGTCACAGAAAAAACCGCTTCCCGTATCTGATAGGTTGCCAAAAATGCAACAGGAAGATCGAACATCATTCCATACCCAAGATAAAGGCTAAGAACAAAAGTGACTAAAGCGGTAACAGCTATTGCTCTTGCAGAGCTTCTTAACCAAAAAACAATCCAGATTGCAATAAGAAAAGTCGCACTGTTCAAAAGCAGAGAATATAAAATCGCCTTACTGACCTGATAACAAAGGTTGCCTGCTTCGGTAATACCAAAGCGGACACTTTCTCTTATACAACCAGCCACAGGATAAACAAGAGCCATGATATTAAATGCAATTAAGTATGAGATTACTTTAGCAAAGAAAATGGTTTTTCTCGAATGTCCTGCATTGACCTCAAGATCAATCGTCCGACTGGAAAATTCCTGTCCTAAAATCAGAGCTAAAATACTGGATATAATAATCAGGAGAAAGGTTGAATCGTAAACCATTCCATTAAAAATATCTGCGAGGGATGTAGCAGCCCCACCCATAGGCCCCATAGCTTCCGGGACATAAGTATCTGCGGTAAAAAAACCAATCAAAAATATCCCTATTAAACCGCACCAATAAAAGATATTATGTGATAATTGATATTTTTCCATTTTCAGTAAGTTGTTCATTCCCACACCTCCTTGTTATTTCAAATCCGAGCGTCGGAACCACAGATAAGTACCTAAGCATAATGCCAGTACCCATAAAAAATCTGAAAACATGAATTGCCCGCCGGATATGTTGGATTGTTGCAATGCCATAAGTCGAAGCTGGCCCATAGGCAATATTTGTGAGATAAGCTGCGCTTGATCTCCATTCATCAAAAAGACCATTAAGAAAAAGAGTACCATCGGCACAGCCATACTCTTTCCTATATCACGGAAAATGAAGGCAAAGAAAAAAGGTAATAGGCACATTGCAAATTGCGAAGCAATCACCATTACAACTATGCCGATGCTTGCCAATGCTCCTTTAGTGACAAACGTACCAATTATGCTATGTAACAACAGTGGAAAAGACAGGATAACCATGCAGGCGATTTGATGAACTACCAGCTTCGCAAATAGTATCTTTCCGCGTCGATGGCCGGCATTGATATATGATTGTAATGTTCTTCTGCCAAAATCATTTCCAACAAACAGGGCAGAAAAGATGATTGTGAGGAAATATAGGATTGGCATATTGTATATCGAAGCAAAGAAAAGGTTGGATGTTTCCCCAACGCTATCCAGTAACAACACACTACTTAAAAGGAGATTAAACAACCCTATTCCCCAAAAATACCAGCTATGGAACAGCTTATAAAATTCAGCTTTTAGGAGATTTGACATTTCCTGTCCCTCCTATTTTGCTTAAAAAGTAATCTTCTAATGTATCACCGGCCACAGAAAGACCTGTAACGAGAATATGTGCATCTGACAAAGCAGCAGCCACTTTTTCCATATCATCGAGATAATCATATAGGCGAATCATGCCATCTGGCATCAGCTTAAAACTATCTGTGTGTAGCGTTTCTTCCAAAACGATCAGAGCTTTTTGTGGATCAGTTGCCTTTATTGCGATATGCCGTTTGCAACGATCATTTAGTTCTCGATCTGATATTTCTTCGATAATTTTGCCTTTGTCTATTAAAATAAACTCTGATGCTGTCTGATACAGTTCCTCTAAGATATGGCTGGATACCAATATCGTCATTCCGTATTCCTTATTCAAGGACTTTAGCAAATTACGAATTTCCACAATTCCAGCAGGATCAAGCCCATTGATCGGTTCATCCAAAATAAGAAATTCTGGTGTATTTAATAGTGCGATTGCAATACCCAATCGCTGTCGCATCCCCAGCGAAAAATTACGGACAGCTTTTTTCCCGGTATCTTTCAGACCTACCATGTCTAAAGTTTTTTGGATAACTGCTTTGTCAGGGATACCACGTTGGATACGCTGTATCTCCATATTTTGATAAGCGGTCATTGTCGGAAAAAGCGCAGGTGTTTCGATCATGCAACCGATCCGCTTTCTCTGTTCCTGCAATTCCTTTTCGACGGTTTTTCCCCACAACGATAAGGTGCCGCTTGTCGGAAACGCTAATCCTGTAACCAATCTCAAAAAGGTGGTCTTTCCTGCTCCATTTTGGCCTATGAAGCCATAAATTTTTCCTTTTTCAATTTTCAAATCAATATGATCTAAGGCAACTGTGTGCCGGTATTCTTTTGTTAAGTCATGTGCTTCCAAAATAACAGAACTCATGTTGTCATCCTCCTTTATATTTTAGTGTAAGGGGAAATCATAAAGAATTTCTTAATTTCTATTTGGAAACCATAAAAAAAGCATAAAGCCAAGAGCTTACCCCTCGGCTTTATGCAAACGGTATCCAATGCCCCACACAGTATCTATAAACTCTTTATCCGGGCAAATGGCTTTCATCTTGTTTCGCAAGTTGCTAATATGGACATTCAAGGTGTTGTCCTCGCTGATATACTCTGTATTCCAAACACTTTGAAACAAATTCGCCTTTGAGAAGATCTTGTCCGGGTATTTCATAAGCAATTCCAGTATAGCAAATTCTTTCGCAGTTAAAGGTAACTCCGCCCCTTGTAGCATAGCTCTGTTGCCGTCTAAATCTAAAACCAAATCATTGCACTTCAAAGATGACGGCGTGCTGTTTTGAAATTGAATCCGGCGTAAGTTGCTTTCAATTCTGGCGAGAACTTCTTCCATATCGAAAGGTTTTGTAATGTAATCATCCGCACCAAGCCGCAACAAATCAATCTTGTTCTGTGTTGTTTCCTTTGCTGAAATTACTATGACAGGAACCGTTGAGAATTTACGAATATCCGCAAGTATAGTATCACCACTCCGATAAGGCAGCATTATATCAAGCAGAATAAGATCAATCTGATGTTCTTGTATGCAGTCTAACACATGAAGCCCATCATACTGACAAAGCACCTCATATCCATTTCCCTGTAAAAAATCAGCCAGCAATTTGCTGATCTCTAAATCATCCTCAACAATCAAAATTTTCATGTTGTTCTATGTTCACCTGCCTTATGTCAGCATTGCACTACACTTTTTATCTCTAATAGATTTAATTATATTTCCTTTCAGGAGAGAATACAAGGCGTAAAATATGAATTATTAGATGTTAGAAGAACACATTTCTATTGCTGGGTACACTGGAAATATGAAACCAAAAGCCAGTAAAAGCCCCTCCTGTCTACGCATTTAGGGGGCAAAAAGCCCACGGAAATCAAGACTTTTCGGCGGTGGTCGGTGGGGTGGCAGAATGATTTATCAAATACCTGCCGGAACGGGCTTTGAAATGCGTAGGAAAATCTTTCCGGCGCTGGTTTTCCTGCCGGTTCTGTGGTATGCTGGAATAAGACAAAAAACGACAGGAGTTGACACGATGGCCGAACAGGAAATGTTACTGGACACTGATACCATCAGGGCCGCCGTCGCCGGTGAGAAGTGGGCTAAAGATAAAGTGATCGAACACTACACCCCCATGATCGACGAGCTGGCCGTTGACGAGGATATGAAGCAGCACCTTATTCTGAAGCTGCTGGAAGAACTGCCACACTTCCCGATGGAACAGGAATAAAAAAGAGCGCCGGACGCAGAGGCATACAGCCCCCGCGCCCGGCGCTTTGCTATGCTTGGATTACTCGTCCGTGAAATGGAACTGCCGCGCTTCAAAGTCGGCGTCGTTCATGGCGTCCAGCTTGTCGGCGGTCTGGCGGGCCAGCGCCGCCATGTCCTCGTCCATGTCCGGCAGAGCGGCCCGGATGTTGGCCGCCGTCCTGCGCCGGTCGCTCTTGTGATACATACAGATCAGGTTTTCTTCCTCCACGGTAAACTGCATTGTCATACCTCCAATTCATTTTTCTTGGTTCTGGCCGGGGCCTTTTTCGGGGCTTGGGCCTGTTTGGTTTCGGATAGCCGCCTGCGGATGGAAGCGCGGGGCCTCCGCACTTCCTTGTCCCGGTTCTCGTCCCTGCCGATCACCGCATACAGGCCGTGCCGGTCTTTCATGCCGGTAAAGCACAAAGATTTATAGGGCAGCATGGAAAACAGCCGGTCGGTGTCCTTGCTGGATGCAATCTGCACAAAGTATGGGGACAGCTCCACCATGAAATGCGTCTTGTTGGGGCTGTTGGGGGCGGACAGATCTTTCAGTCCGGCCACGATCCGCTGCGCCTCGGCCAAAATCATGCTGTCATGCAGCGCCGTGACGTGGGACTTAAAGTCGCCGGGCGCAAGCTGCGCCCGGCCTTTCTGTTCATGCCGCAACAGCTCCCGCAGGTGTTCCGGCTCATTGGGCTTGGCCTCATACCGCAGGAACGCCCCCAGATTGGGATCGGGCCGTCCGTCGAAGTACAGACCGGCGGGCTGCTCCCGGTCGCCCTTTTCATAGTGCAGGATGATGTTGTCGGCCTGTACCGCCTCGGCTGCGACGTGCCGGAAGTGCTGGGGATAGTCCAGCTCATAGAGATTGCCGCGAATGACACCCCGCACCTTGCCGGTCAGCTCCACGGCGTAGGCCAGCACCCGGTCACGGGTCTGCTCCCCGTAAAACTTCCATGTGTTGTGCTGCGGGGTGCCTTGCAGGTACACATCACTTTCCCGGAAACAGTACGTCCCGGACGGGCGGGACATCCACAAAAGCGTCTTGTCCTCGGCCTTATCGCTGGCAGCGGCCCACCCGATGATCTCCTTGTCGATCTCAAAATCGTTGCGATAAAAGGCGGTGTTCTGCCGCATGAGCTGTTCCAGCGCGGCCAGAACATCCACATTCTCAAACCTGTTCATGGTGTCACACCTCCAATTCCTGTGCTTTCTCCCGCTGCGGCGGTTTCTTCTGCTGTTCCTCCTTGGCGGCTTTGAGCTGCGCCCGGATGGACGGTTTTTTCTGTTTCTGCGCCGGGCGCTGGGGCTGCTTGGGCTTTTGGGCCTCTGCCTTGGCTGCCTCGGCCACGTCAAACAAGGAAATCTGTTCCCCGGCTTTGGCCTTGGCTTCCAGCTCACTCATGGTCGGGGCATTGTTCAGAACGCCGTCGATCATGTTGTAGTTCTGCTCGGTCGTCATTTCAGCAGCCTTGATGGGGCTTTCCTGCTGGGCGGGAATGGCAAAGGTGTCCGTGCCGTTGCCCATGATAAGATACTTGCCGTCCTCGGATTGGTGATGGAAACCATAGCCTGCGGCCTCCAACTGCTCCCGGCTCATGTCGGTTACAAGGAAGCTGCCCCTTGGGGTCTGGATGCTCTCGCCGGTCAGCAATTCCCGTGGTGTAAGCTGCTTTTCCCGCTGCAAGAAGAACTCCGGCACCGGCGTAAAGCCGAAGCTGTCACAGTAGTGGGCTTCCTCCTTGCCGCTGCGGGTCAGCACCACAATGTCGGAAACGGAAAGGCTGTGGCCGGTGAAGTCGGCGGGACGGTCAAGGTTGAATGTACGGTAAATGTCCTCCAGCGTGGTTTTGCCGTCCAGCGGGGCCGTGTAAACCAGATCGTAATTCTGCCGGTCAACGGCCAGCCCCGCTTCCTGCAAGCTCTCGTAAGCCTCAAAGCGATAATCCCGTGTTTCCGGCCCGTCTTTGAGCTGGTAGATGGTAAAGGTATCGCCCTGCTTCGGGGGATCGACGGTGAAATACGGGTTTTCCCATTGGGTGAACGGCATATCCGGCATGGCCTTGTAGCTGCCGTTCTCCACCACATAGGGCCGCACCCGGTCAAAGCCGATTTCCTGTGCCACACGGGAAAGGCTTTCCAGTACCACGGGATCACTCCGCAGCCGTTCCATGCGGGTGAAGTCCTCCACAAGATAATTCTGGCCCGCCCGCACATGGAGAATATCGGCGGCGCTCATGCCGTCCTTGCTTTCCATGCCCAGCGTCAGATGGGCGTAGGGTCGGCCATCGGTGTTCAAATCCTTGGCCTCGCTGTTATAGGGCTGGCTCCGCAGCTCGTCGAACCGGGCCTTGGCTTCCTCAAAGGTGGCGAAATGCTCTATCGGGGTCTGCTGCTCGGCATTGGTGGCCCATGTTTTCAGGTCGGGAATGATGTAAAAGCCCCATTCCCGGCTTGCCTCCGGCGCGGCGGTGCTGCGCTCGGCCAGCGTCTTTTCGGCACGTTCCCGCACATCGTCCCGCAGCGGCACCGTATAGAGGGTGGACACAGAGGAAAAACCCACATTGTTGAAAACGTAGTCCACATCGGCCTCTTTCAAGGCTCCTGCCGGATAGTAGTCGGCCCGTGATGGGGTGTCGCTCACCTTGCCGTCCGAAATATCATGGTTCAATCCCGTTTCCAGATGGGTACAGATTTTGCCGTCCACGGCCAGCGTCACATAGTACCAGCCCATTAAACCGCCGGTCTTTTCGTCGGCTCCCTCGTTGAACTCTACATTGAGCAGCGTGTAGGGCTTCAAGCCCTTTTGGGCTGCGATCTCGTTGTCCTTGGCCTCCCGCTGCAACAGCGCGGGCAGGGCCGCTTCCTTGGTGGCCTTGACGATCTCCGGGTTGTACTGTACCAAAGTACGGTTGACACATTCCGTCTGCACCTTGACCGTCTTGGCTTTCGGCGTCAGGTGGTTGCCGATAAACAGGGACGCGCCGTTGTCAAAACGGATCGTCATATCGCTGGTGCCGCGCCATTTGCCGGTACAGGGGGACGTGTAGATTTCGCCGGTCTTACAGCCAAACGCCTGCGCGATCGCATCAATTTTGGCCTGCAAGGGCAGGTCTTTGTATCGGTCAGCGATTTCCATCGCCTTTTTCTGCAACTCCGTCAGGGTTTCGGCGGGGGCCGCCTGCGGCTCGGCGTCGGAAGTAACTTCCGGCTCCGGGGCGGTTTCCGGCTCCGGCTCCGGCACGGGTTCTTGTTCCGGCTCCGGCTCTGGTGCCGGTTCCTGTTCCGTGGTGGGTTCCTGTGTCGGCTGCTCCTGTTCCTTGGCATACAGCTCCTTGACGGCTTCCTGCGTCAGCTCCCCGGTGTTGAGCTGATCCATCAACTCCCGGCACCGTTCCGGCGTCCCGACATACAGCACATCCCCAATCTTGGCCCTGCCGTTATCCTGCGGGATATAGGCTTGCAGCATATACAGGTTTTCCCGGCTGTCGCTGCGGGGGTTGGCGTGTACCCGGTAGAAGTAGTCCGGCTCGGCCTGTTCCTGTGCCGCCTGCGCCCGCTGTTCTCGGCTGCTGTTGCGTTGCAGCTCCGTGGGCTTGATGCCGGAAAGGGGCTGAATACAAGCAATCCTGTCCGACGCATAGTAGGCATTGTCGTTCAAAAGCCGCTGCCATGCGCCCACACTCGGCGCCCAGCGGAAACCGTGTTCTTTCAACTGCTGGCGGGCGTCCACCTCCGGTTTGCCGTCAAAGAACACCTGCAAGCGGCCTTGTTCCCGGTTGGCCTCCACATGGCCGCCGTCAAATTCCCAGCCCACATAGGCCACTTCATTTGCGCGGGTCAGGCTTTCGATCCGCTGCCGGACACGGCGGATTTCCGCATTGTTGTTGGACAGCTCCCAGCTCTGAAACGGCTTCTTTTCATAGTGCCAGCTGGACGCCATATCTGCTTTCAGGTTTTCAAGGTTTTCAGGAGAGAGGTGCGGGCAGCCGTCCAGCGTACCGTGTTTGCGGTAATAGGCATTGACCGCTTTCATGGTTTCCTGCGCCTTTTCCAGACCGGCCAGCTTTTTTTGCAGCTTGGGAATGGCCTGCGGGTCGTCCTGCCGGATGCCGCCCATGCCGGTGCTGCGGATTTTATCAAGCAGCCCTTGGATGTACTGCCATTCCTGCATATTGCTGTCGCGGGCCGCGTTCTGTTTCTCTTTCTGGCGTACCGGGAAATTGGAACCACCGGCAATCAAAATGGACGGAACACGGGCGTCAATCTCATAGCCATGGTTCATGTTGGCGGCCAGTTTCCGCGCATAGGTGTCAAGCAGGCTGTCGATCTTCTCATGGTACATGGGATCGACGCGCCTTTTCTGTTCCTGTGCCAGCGCAAAGGCTTCATCCACATAATGCCGGTACTCGGCTGTGGCGCTGCCGGGCTTGTAGTCGGAAAAGCTGTTCATTTCCTTGGCACGGCGGGCCGCGCCCTCATTGATGGAATAGTAGTAGTCGGACGCCGCAGGTTCTTTTGTTGGCTGTTCCAGGGCTTCTTGCTGGGGCGGCTCTTTGACCTCCTGCGGCTGGGCCGGGGCCTCATAGCCAGCCGCCGCATATTCCTCCACGGTCATACCGGCATCGGCGGCCTCCTGTGCAATTTCCGCCTCCACCTGCGCTTTGTAGTCCTGCAAGCTCTGGTCGAAGTCGGTCAGTTTCGGCATTTCCGGCAAAGGCTCTCCGTGGTTGAGCAGCGGACGGCACTCCATAGCGTAGTCCACCAGCGCCCCATAGTAGGCGGTTTCCTCCGGCGTCAGGGTGTCGCTGGACGCCAAACGGGTCTGCGCCTCCTGTTCCAGCCGGGACAGGTTGCAATGCAGCTCCATGTAGGGGATGATCTCGGTGAGAAAGGCTTCCCGGCTGGCGTGATCCTCCGCCCATGCCTCCGGGCCTCCCTGCCGGGTCAGATGGTCTTTCCATTTTTCGTCGTTCAGATAAAAGGTCTGATACTCCCGGATATGCTCAATCAGGGAACCGTCCCGGTCGCCAAAATCCTGCCGCCCGGAATAGCTGTGCGGCTCTCCTTGGAATGTAAAATCAATGCGGAAGTCGGTCTTGTCATAGTAGCCGCCGCCTCGATGTTCTGCGTCCAGCCGGGCAAACAAGGCGTCAGCCTCATGAAGCGGCATTTGCTGGCCCATTTCCAGATGGGGGCTTTCGGTGAAAAGGATCGTTACAACCGGCTCCGCTGCCGGATCAAGGGCGGTTTGCTGTTCCGCCTTGGCAACGGCAATCTCACTTTCAATCTGGCTTCTCACAAAATCATCCATGTGGCCGTGCTGCATTTCATAGCCCTGTTCGCACAGACGGTTGATAAGCTCGATCACCTTGTCCGTATCGCCCACAGCCTCGGCGTACTCCACGATCAACCGGCGTTCCTCGTTGCCCATGCGCTGACCGTCACGCTCGGCCCAGTCGATCAGAGCGTTGGCCCGTTCTGTGGGGGTGGCCTCCGGCATAATGGGCTTGTTGTTCAAGAGGCCGTCAATCCCATTCCATGGCTGCGGCTCCGGCTGGGCCTCGGCCTGTTGCAGCGTCCCGTCGCCGGAAAGGACAAAGCCCTGTGTCTGAATGGCGTCCAACGTGCCTTGCGTCACCTCGCCGGTGGATTTCACATCGGCGTCAATCAGGGTTTGCAGCATGGCTTTCACACTGTCGGTCATTTCCTGCTGCTGTTCCGGGGGCAGCTTGGGAAACACACTGTCGGGGGCAGGCTGCTCGGCGGCCTGTTCCACGGCCTGCTGTGCCTGCCGCTGTTGCTGAAGCTCGGCAAGGTGGCCGTCGATGGCGGTAATCAGCTCATGGGCGGTGGCCCGGATGGTTTCAAGGGATGCCCGCAGCTCTTTCAGGTCTTTGCCGGAACTCCAACCGGCCACATACCCAAAGGAATAGTCGGACGTGTCTAGCCCGTAGTGCTGGCAGACGGCATAGGCCACGCTCTCGGCCTGCACCTCGCGGGTGCGGCTGTCGGGCCGGTCGGCCTGCTCGGCTACAGGGGCGTCCGGGTCAATGGCGTGGAGCTTGGCATGGGCAATCTCATGGATGGCCGTTTTCAAAGTTTGCAGCTCACTCATGTTCTCCTGTATGGCGATCCGCTTTTCCGTCAGGTGGTAGTAGCCGTGAGAACCACCGGGGATGTCCTCAAAGGCCATCGGCACGGGGGAAGTCTGTTCCAGTGCCTTGAAGAAGTCCTCGTATTGCTCCACATTTCCGGCCAGCTCGTCCACACCGATAGATGGCAACGGTTCGCCCTCGGTCTGGCTCACATCAAAGACAGACACGATTTTGAACGCCGGAACTTGCGTTTCCTGTACTTCGGTCAGAGGCTTGCCGTCCTTGTCCATGACCGGCTGACCCTGTTCGTCCAGCTTCGGCATTTCCTTTTTCACCTTGTAGGGAGCCGGAGCCAGAATTTTGATGCCTTTCTCGCCCCGCTTCACATTGCGGTGAAAATCGTCCCGCCACTTGTTGTAGCCAGCCACAAGCTGGCCGCCCTGCATGGCGATCAGCAGCGTATTGTTGAAGCTGTAACTGTGGAACTTCGCCATAGAGGTGAGATAGGCTGTGTAGCGTTCACTCTCGAAAAGCTCCTGTATGCCGGTTTCCAGCCGGTCGGTGATTTCTTTCATGCGGTCGGCGCTGTTCTGGCTGTTGAGAATAATGGGGACGACGGGTGGCGGGGCCGCAGCTTCGGCGGTGGGCGCTACCTCTGGCTGCACCGTCCGGGCCGGGGCCTCGTCCCGCAGAATTTCCGGCGCGGGATAGGCCATCACACGGTATTCCTCCGGCACCGGCTGGCCCTCATGGACACGCTGCCACTCGTCGCCGCTTTTCACCAGATAGCCGTAATCGGTGAAAACACCATGCTCCGTATTGGCAATATGCAGGCCGAAACGGGGCAGGAAAATTCCCGCTTTCCATTCCTCCGGCATATCCACCATGCCGGAACGGTTCAGGTAGTAGTCACCCAACTGGCCCGTGCCGGTGACATCCGGCAGATGCACAAAGTAGTCCACGTTGTCGGGGTAGTCGATAATCTGGCCGATACTGTGAAAATCGCTCTGCGGGCTTGTCAGGGCGGCGTTCAGCTCCGCAAGCTCGGCAGCGTCCAGCTTTTCCAGCCTCGCGGCAAGGAAGTTCAGCTCGTCCACATCGGCGGACAGCACCAGATCGCGGGGCAGCTTAACGGGACGCTCCTGCGGGCTTCGGTAGCCGTACAAGAAAAAGTCCTGCGGATTGTCGGCACTGATCCCGATTTCCCGCAGGGCTGCTTGCAGCTTTTCGGTTGTGGTCGGCAAAGAAAACCAAAGGCCCTCTTTGCCTTGCTTATAACGCTGTCGGTTATGCAGCAGGATAGAAAATACTTCGCTCATTTGTCGCTCCTTTCTGAAAAATGACATAAGAAAAGCAGGAAACCTTTGAAAGATTTCCTGCTAAACCTTTTAATTGAAATATCAATAGAATGGTGTTTTTAACATCTCTGAATAATATAGGGGTTTATTCAATTCATATTTTTGCATTACATCACGCACCACGTCCTCAAACCATTTTGGCGCATAAGGAGAAATGTATACTGCCGAAATTAGCTTCTCAAGATCGACGGCTTTTTCTATACCGCTATGTGCTTGATGACTTGTGATAATAGCGCGTACTTCTCTCTCGTGTTCAAATGCTTTTCGTTTATACCAGAACGAACCATTTGCGGAAGAAAATCTTTTGGAAAAATCAATATATTTGACTTTCCCAATTTCTATTGCGGGGTCTTTGTCAAGAGCCTCGTACAACTGTTGGTATGTAGTTTGAATCGCAAGTGCATTGTTCACATTTGTTGAGTACAATTTCCACATTGCTTCCGATTCAGATTCGTTACAATGCCAACAACTTATAAATGTATGCTTCCTTCGGGCATTTCCACTGGCGTTCAACTCGGATAACAAACGTGTTGTATTTTCCTCAATGTATTCGTCTGTTAAATCTTCTGGTTTCATGCCGGGCGCAGTTTGAATTGCTTCTCTAAAAAAATCAAGATAAAATGCGTCCCATTTTTCTTTCCGCTCCAATGTGCCTTTTGCACCCTCAAATATATCCTCAAATGATTCCGCAGATGCAAAGTATAGTGTCTTTTTACCAATCATCGAAAGGAACTTGCTTAAATCCATGTAACGCCAAAGTTTAGATTCTGGCGCAACTTTTTCGTATTCTGGTTCTGTCCAATGATAACGAACTACGGTTTCTGATAGCAAATATGCGCAATCATCACAAAGGACAACAGGATTTCTTTCTGTATCATATCCCAAATGCGCACACATACCGTTTTGAAATCTTCTTCCACAATTCGTACAAGCATCGCTATGCTCGTTGTAAAACACATCCAATTCGCGGGTGTGCCTATGTGTCATTTCCTGCATAACTTACCCCAACTCTCTTATGTTTTATTTTTTATTATATCAGTACAAACATATATTTGAAACAAGATAATTGTAAATTGTAAGAGTGTAGGGGTTTGGGGCTTTCCCCAACAAGCAAAATCCCCGGCCCGGCAGGGTGGCCGGGTCAGGGATTTATCGGAAGTGTGGCTACACTTCCTATGCTTGCTACGTTACTCCGTCAGCTCTTTTTCTCCACGCGGTAGTTGACGTACTTCCCGCCGGTATCGGCCAAAAGCACCGTCCCGTCGTAGGTTTTGCCGGTTTTCATGGAGCGCAGGCCCTTTACCTTTGCCTTTCCGTCTTTGAGCAGCGCGGCGGCGATCTTCGGGGTGAATGTCTTGCCCCGTTCCTCAAAAAATCGGTCATTCTTCCACATGACAAACTGGCAGGCCCGGTTTCCGCAGTAATAGTTTTTCTTGCCCTCGTAGACGGCTTCGCCGCAGCGGGGACACTTGCCGATAACCACACGCTCGGACTGAAACAACTTCTGCGCGTCCTCGCTGATCTGCGAATATCGGGAAATCAGGCTTCGGGTCATTTCCTCAATGCCTACCATGAAGCCATCCGGGTCGGCCTCGCCCTTGGCAATGGCCGTCAGCTTGGTTTCCCATTCCGCCGTGAGCTGGGGAGAAGTCAGCACTTCCGGCAGTACGCACACAAGGTTGTGGCCGTCCTTGGTGGGAAGTAGCTGTTTGCCTTTGCGCTCCACAAAGCCCATCTGCACCAGCTTTTCCAGAATGGAAGCACGGGTTGCCGGGGTTCCCAAACCTTGGCGCTCGGCGTCCTCCGGCATATCCTCGGCCCCGGCACGTTCCATAGCAGACAGCAGCGTATCTTCGGTATAGGGCTTGGGCGGCGTAGTGAAATGCTCGGTGATGCTGGCCTTCACCGGGTCAAAGGTCTGGCCCTCGGTGATCTCCGGCAGCTCCCGTGCCAGCTCCGGCGCGTCCTCGTCGGCGTCGGTCTTGAACGACGCCTTGAAGCGGCGCTCAATCTCTTTCCAGCCGGGGGTGAGAATGGTTTTGCCCTTGGCGGTGAACTCGTTCCCGGCGCAGGTGAATGTGGCGGTGACAGCCTCATACACATGGGGCGCGGCCACAGCACACAGCAGCTTGCAGCACACAAGGGACAGCAGTTTCTTTTCGCCCTCGGTCAGCCCGTCAAAGCCTTTCTGCACAAACTCCATCGTGGGGATAATGGCGTGGTGATCGGACACCTTTTTGCTGTTCAGCACCCGGCCAAACTGCGGGGCAATGTCCAGCCCCGCCGCAAAGGAAAGCAGCGGCCACAGGCCGGACACGATGCTTTCCGCCGTAGGCTGCATATTGTCGGTAAGATACTGGCTGTCGGTGCGGGGATAAGTCAGCAGCTTCTTTTCATAGAGCTGTTGGGCATAGTCAAGGGTCTGCTTGGCGGTAAATCCAAACAGGCGGTTGGCCTCCCGCTGCAAGGAAGTGAGGTCATACAGACGGGGCGGCTGCTCCGTCTTTTTTTCACGCTTCACCGATACACAAACGGCCTGCGCTCCTGCACAGGCCGTCTTGGTGGCGTCGGCGTCGTCGGGGTTCAGAAAGCGGTCGCTGGCCGCCTCCATGCCGCCCGCCGCGATATGGACAACGTGGTATTTCTCTTTCTTAAAATTGCTGATTTTGGCCTCCCGGTCAACCAGCATATTGAGGGTAGGCGTCTGGACACGGCCCACGGTCAGGGTCTTGTGGTAGAGGATGGAGAAAAGCCGGGTGGCGTTGATCCCCACCAGCCAATCGGCCTGCGCCCGGCACAGGGCCGATTGATACAGGTCGTCGTAGTCGGCCCCCGGTTTCAGGTGGGCAAAGCCCTCGCGGATCGCGGCGTCCTCCATGCTGGAAATCCAAAGGCGCTTGAACGGCTTTTTGCAGCCCGCCATCTGGTAGACGAAACGGAAAATCAATTCGCCCTCACGCCCGGCGTCGGTGGCGCACACAAGGCCCGTCACGTCGGGGCGCTCCATCAGGGAACGCAGCACGGCAAACTGTCCTTTTTTCTCGGCGGGGATGATGTACTGCCACTCCTGCGGCAAAATCGGCAGGTCGTCATAGCGCCACTTCTTGAAACGCTCGTCATAGGCTGCGGCGTCGGCAAGGGAAACAAGGTGGCCGATACACCAGCTCACCAGATAGCCGTTTCCCTCCATGTAGCCGTCCTTTTTCTGATCCGCACCGATCACGCCCGCAATGCTGCGGGCGACGCTCGGTTTCTCTGCAATTATAAGTTGCATAAACACACACTCCTTTCATTGTTTCTTTGCGATTTGTGTTGTATAATTGTACTTGTGAGGTGGTAGGTATGGTCTTTAAGATAATCACATCACTTGTCTTTATTGCTGTTTTTATCGCAAGAATTGTTAAGCCTGAATGGAATATTGATACTACTTCCATCATTCTTCTCATTCTTGCCTTTGTTCCTTGGTTTATCCAATACATTAAAACTTTGGAAATCAGCGGACTTGGCAAAGTTGAGCTTGTTGATAAAGAGCAGAAAAAAGAAATTGATAAAAAGGCAAGTGAGGCAGGAATCCTAAAAAGTGAAACAGCGGACAACGAACAATACACTTTCTATGGATTGCGGTACAGCGATCCCAAATTGGCTTTAGCTGGTTTGCGGATTGAAATTGAAAGTGTATTGAGAAAAATATCCGAAGCGAACCAATTAGATACTTCTCGTACTGGTATCGGGCAAATGGCAAAAGTTCTTAGCCAACACCAGCTTATCAATGATAATGAACGAGCTATCATATTTGATCTTGTTGGTATTTTGAATAAAGCGGTACATAACCAACTCAAGGAATATGAAAGCGAATCGTTCGACTGGGTATTTGACCTTGGCCTTAATTTGCTTAAATCGCTTAACGCCAAACTATCGTAATAAAAGCGGCATTGCTATCTTGTTTGATAAGCAATGCCGCTTTTCCTTTACTCTTTATCCGTTTCCATGCTGTCGTCCACTTCGGGTGTCACTTCGTCCTCCGGGGTCGGTTCGTCCTCGTCGTCCTCGTCCTCGCCAAAATCGTACTCGTCCAGCTCGTCGCCGCCCTTGGTGTCGGCCTTGGGCTTCTTAAACTTGAAGAAGTAAAGGGCCGCACCGCCGCCAATCAGGGCCACCACAAGGAACACTACAAGGCCGCCCATGCCGGTGCTTTTCGCTTCTTCTTCCTGCGGCTGCTCGGTTTCCTCCGGCTCCTGCGGTTCCGGCTCCGGGCCGGTACACTCGGTCATATTGGTTTTACATACCGGGCAATTCGTGTTGACGGCTCCCGCCTTGCACTTGGTCGTACAAGTGCAAGTTTCCGGGGTGGCTTCGCCGTCCTCCAACAGTGCTTGCAGGTCGGCGTCGTCCACTTGGTTGAGGAAGTGAACGGCGGTTTCCTTGTCCTCGTTCGCCCGGTCGATTAAAATGTAAAAGTAGTTGCCCGCCTTGGTGGTAACGGTGATAAGCTGCTTATCCCCATAAAAATCATCCACCAGTGTTGCGTTGCCCTCCGGGGTGACAGGTACGCCCTCCGGCTCCATGCCGCCGGTGGTGGGTTCTTCCTCCTGCGGTGCCTCGGTGGTTTCCGGCAAAGGCTCCGGGTCGGGGTCAGTGCCACCGGCAAACGCGGTGGTGGAAAAGGCCGTCAGGCAAAGCACGGCGGCCAGCGTCACGGTAAATGTGCGAATGATCTTATTCTTCATGGGCATTGTCCTCCTGTTCAAAATCCGGCTGCGGGGCCGGGGCGGTCTGCAAAGCGCCGCCGCGCAGGAACGCCGCAAATTCCTCCGGCTTCATGTTCAGGCCGCGCACAAGCTGGATGATCTGCAAATTCTCCTGTTCGGTCTTTGCCGCTTCCAGCTCACGAAGCTGCTTTTGCAGCTCCGCGATCTTGGCCTTGGTTTTCTCAATGTCCTTTTCGATACGGTCAAGTTTGTTTGCCATAGTCAAAACTCCTTTCTGGCGTCAAGGCAGACGCCCGTAACAATAGAAATGCTGCTGCCAATAACTCGAATTGAGGTTGGTGTAAGAAATAGGGTCGCCACAGTGCAACATCACGGAATTGCCCACATAAATGCCAACATGGGAAACGCCGGGGGTGTCGTAGGTGCCGACGAAAAATACAAGGTCGCCGGGCTTGGCCTGCTCCGGGGAAACAGGGGTACAGATATTGCAAAGGCCCTGTGCGCCCAGCCGTCCCACGTTCCATCCGCTGTGATTGATGACCCAGCTCACAAAGCCGCTGCAATCAAAGCTGGTGCTGGGAGAGCTGCCGCCCCACACATAGGGATAACCGATATACTTTTCTGCCTCGGCCATCATTGCGGCAAAGGTGGCGTCCTCCAAAGCCTCCGGGGGTATCTCGTAGTAGGTCGGCTCCTTGACGGTGGAAGCGTTGGGATAGGTGCCGTTGGGAAACAGATCAGGCCGGTTGCCCAGCGTGTGCATATACACTGCATACAGGCTCATTTGTTCCTCGCCCATGATGTAAACAGGCAGATGGGACAGGTCGAAGTTTTCCAGCTTCACATTGCAGATGTAATAGGTGTAGGGAACCTCCACGGTGTAGGGATTGCCCTCGCTGTCTGTCCGGGTTTCGGTGCGGTATCGGGTTTCTGTTTCAATGGTTTGTGTCAGGGTGTATTGCTTCTCAAAGAGCATGGCAAGGTCGCCTTGAACGTCGCCCAGCGTATAGACGCCATCATGCAACGCCGACAGGATGGAAGTCAGCACATAGGGGTCATGGCCGATCTCGTCCAGATCGAAGCGGTATTCGTCATAGCCGGGGTGCAGGCTTTCGTAGTTGTCAATCTCATACTGCAAATCGGCCTCCATGTCCGCATAGGCGGCTTCGGCCCCCAGCATATCGCTGTCCTCGGACAGATAGGACGTGGCCGCCACGCCGATTCCGGCGCTGCCGAACATGGCCGTACAGGATTGCAGGCCGCCCATAATCAACATGAGCATGAGGCCCACACCGCCGATCAGCAGCACGCCTTTCCAGTGTCGGGCCACAAAGGACGCGGCCTGTTTGCTTTTCTCGGCGGCTTTCTTGGCGGCTGCGGCGGTGGTCTTAGTGGCGCTGGCTGCGCCCTGTGCCGTCTGGCCCGCCGCCCGTGCTGCCTTGGCGTAATCCCGTTTGATTTTCTGTTTCTGCCAGAACCGGGCCACCGGGTTTTTCACCGCCTGCGCCATTTCCGGGTTATCCCGCAAGGATTTCTGGTAGATGTACTCCGCATTGGCGGCAATGGCCTTTTTCTCGGCCTTGGCTGCGGCCCGGTAGGGTTTGAGTTTATGACGCCGGATGCCGCTGCGGATGGCTTTTCCCGCTTGGCGCTCGGCAAGTTCTTCTCCCTTATGGCCGCCCTCGACGCCCACATTCTCATGCTCAACCTCATGGATTTTTCCATGCAGATACAAGCCCGCTTCCTCCATCGGACGGCTGGCCGGGTTGGGTTTGAGTTTGGGGGCCGGTTTCTCCACCTTGTCAAAGTGCAGCTTGGTTTTGGCCTTGCCCTTGGCCTCGTCATAGACGGTTTCCGTGGTGACGACGCGCTTTTTCGGCAGGGCTTCTTTGGCTGCGTCCAGCTTTTCCGCCCGCTTTTCCGCCTTGTGGACGTACTTGGAAAGGGCGGGATCGGCCCGTTCCTCGGCGGTGAATTGCAGGCGGGACGCGGGGCCGGTGGCCTGCGCCGCTGTATTCGCACCATCCTTGGCGACACGCTTTGCCTTGCTGCGCTCCCGGATGTCCCCGGCACGTTCCAGCACCTTTTCAGCGGTGCCGCCCGGCTCGGCTGCGGAATAGTCCTGTTCGGCCTCCCGGCTGGAAATGTTGACGCTTTCGCCTGTGGTCTGGTTATCCAGCGTCAGGCCGTCGCGGGTCATGTGCTGCGTCACCTTATCACGGGGCTTCAATGGCTTCATAGGGCGTCACCTCCTTGTCTGTCATACCGTTTCGCCCTCGCCTAACCGGGTCGTCATAATCTTGTAGAGCTGGCTGCGCTGCGGGATGGGGTTGCGGAACGGCAGGATCACATTTTCATAGATCAAAAGCCCCTCGCCTGGTTCGGAATTGTCCACATACCGTAACTGCTGCGGGGAAATGTTCAATCGCTCCGCAAGGATGCGCCGGTCGCCGGACGCCTGATTGAGCAGGCAAATGAAGTCGCTGTTTTCCAGAATGTTTTCGATCTCCGGGGAAGAAAGCAGGTCTTTGACGTTCTGGGTCGCCCCGGTCGGGATGCCTCCCCATTTTCTGAATCGCTTCCAAATCTCGCAGGAGAAAGCTGCCGTCTGTTCCTCTCGCAAAAGCAAATGGAACTCGTCGCAGAAGTACCACGTCGCCTTGCCTTGGCTGCGGTTTTGGGTCACACGGCCCCAAATCTGGTCTTGGACAATGAGCATACCGAGCTTCTTTAATTGTTTTCCCAGCTCTTTGATGTCAAAGGCCACAATGCGGTTTTCGATGTTGACATTGGTGCGGTGGTTAAAGACGTTCAGGCTGCCGTTTACATACAGGTCAAGGGCCTGCGCCACACGGTCAGCCTCCGGGATATGCTGGTCTAACAGGGCTTGATGCAGGTCGGACAGGATAGGCATATTTTCCGGGCGGGGGTCTGCCAGATAGGGCCGGTAGATCACCTGCACGGCACGGTCAATGACCGTCTTTTCAATGGCTTCCAGCCCGTTCTTGCCGCCCATGACAAGCTCACAGAACGACAGCACAAAGTCGGATTTCAGGGCCAGCGGGTTTTCGTCCTCACTGTAATTCAGGTTGATGTCCAGCGGGTTCACATAGGATTTGCTGGTAGGCGACAGCTTCACCACTTGGCCGTGGAGCCGCTTCACAAGGGGATAATATTCCGCCTCTGGATCGCAAATATATACATCGTCCGGCGTACAGAGGAACACGCTGACGATCTCGGATTTACAGCTCATGGATTTGCCGGAACCGGGAGTACCCAGCTTCAAGCCGTTGGGACACCGCGCCCGTTTTCTGTCCAGCATAATCATGTTGCCGGTCTTGGCATTGACGCCGTAATACATGGCGTCGCCGCCCATGAAAAGCTCCTGTGTCACGAAAGGCACGAATACGGCCACGCTGGAAGTCGTCAAGGAACGCTCGATCTTGATGTGGTTGGCCCCCAGCGGCAGGCTGCTCATAAGGCCCTGTTCCTGCTGGTAGTCCAGACGGACAAGGGAACAGTTGTATTTCTGCGCCACACCTGCGGCCCAAAATACATCGTTCTCCAACTTCTGCCGGGTGTCAGCGGTGTTCATCACCAGAAAGGTGATCTGGAACATTCGTTCATTCCGGCTTTGCAGGGTTTTCAAAAGCTCCTTGGCGTCCTGTCCGTAGGTGGCAAGGTCGCTGGGCAGGATATCCATGTCATAGCCGCTGCGGACAGCTCGTTTCTGTTCCTGTATCTTCATGGCGTCAAGGTCGGTGATCTTGCGCTTTACCGTCTTGATGGCCTCGCTCTGGTCGATGGCCTGCACATGGAGATTGACGACAATGCCGTTTTCCGTGTTGAGGAAGTCGGCCAGCATTTCGTCCGACAGCTCCGGGGACAGGAGGTTTAAGAAGCTCACAGCCCCATACTTGCCGCCCAGCCCGAACATCCGGGAATTGCCGAAGCGGAACGAGGACGGGGCAATAAAATCTTTGGTGGAGAGGCCGGACGGGGCCAGCCATTTCCATTCAAATTGAAACGGCTCTGCGTCGGGGTGGAGTACCCCATGCAGCACTTCCAGACGTTCCTTAGCGTCCAGCACATGAGCCACGGCCCCCATCGTCTTGAAATAGCCCAGCAGGTCGGTTTCAATGCGGGTAAGACGGGCGCGGGCCATTTTCAGGTTGTCGGCCTCGATGGTGAATGTCAGGAACTTGCGCTTGGTGAGGCCGTTGTTGCCCCGTACAAGCTGGTCTTGCAGGATGCCGGAATACTCCGCCCGGATGTCGTCGAAGTCGTCACCCTGCGCCTTGATCTCAAAGCTCTTGGCGTACTGCTTGGGGTCGGTCTTGCGGTTGACAAAGGAAAGCTGGACGTGGATCGAGGCGTCCAGATAGTTGTAGAGATCGCACAGGTTTTCAAAAATGGCCGTCTTGGTGTCGGCCTGTGCAAGCTGATAGCTGATGTCGGCAAACTCGATACATTTGCTGAACGTGTTGGCCGTCACCTTGCAAATCCCGTCCGGGTACATGGCCTGATACGGGATACTGGTCTGTGCGGAATGGGCTTTTCCGTCGCCCTTATACTTGCGGATGATGGCCTGTATTTCCCGCTTTTCGGCGCGGGTGAGCTTTACAGGCGGCTCGTTTCTTTGCTTTTCGGACAATCGCATTTACCTCCTTTTCCATTTGGTGCTGCCGCATGAGGGCAGTATAGGCGTTGTCGGTTTGGTATGGCCTTTCCTTGGGCTGGATGAAGCAGCACTGGACAATCTGCCATACCACCACTTCAAGGGGCTGGCCGTGGCGCTCGTACAGGGCCAGCAGGAAGCCCGGCAGCATGGCGAACACCATAATCAGGGCCGCCGCGCTGCCAGTTACCCGGCCCCGGAGCAAAAAATAAAGCGGGACGCCTACGAGAAGCGCACCGCCGAAGCAGATCAGTTGCCGTTTGGTAAGGCCAAACACAATCTTGGATTTTACGCGGGTCAAGTCCTTCGGGACGGTCACATAAGCCATTCAAATCACCTCGTTTCTGATACATTTTCTTGTGGGGTCAGGGAAAGATCGCTGTCCACCTCGTTTCCCCAAACATCCCAGCCGGGCGCTTTCTGTCTGGCAAACAGCTCCACGCGGGGCAGGTCGCCCGCCAGCTCAATGATTTTGTTACGGGTCACGTCCGGCTTTTTGCTGTGTTCCTCCACAGGGGAAATAATAAACTGATGGACACCGGCGCTGCGGCGCTTGGGCTTGCCTCGTTTGGCAAGCAGGCAGATTTCCGCATTGCCTCTCGTCCAGTAGCCCAGCCCATAAAACCATGTGGGGCTTTTCTTGTTGAGCTTCAACCAGACAAAGGCCACCGTTTTGAACGTAAAGCCCCATGCCCGGATCAGGCGTAGGGCTTCCGGGAGCTGCGGGAATGTGGCCCACAAGAACAGCAGACAGTCCTTTTCCGCCAGCGTTTCCACCGGCAGGGCGCACAGCTCGTCAATGCTCATGGTGGGATAGTGATGTTCCGCCGCACCTGTTTTCTTGCACTCATACCGCCACGGCGGATCGGCGTAAATGATGTTGTATCGTTTCTTTTGTACTTCCTCGATGGTTGGTAGTCCTCCTGTCTGTTAATGTGCAGTAAAGACGGCTTTCGATATGCTGCCAGTCTTGAACAGACAGAAGCAGAGCAGAACCGTGTAGCCCATACAGCCCCAAATGGCCCCGGATATATCCGCTGCCTGTCCGATCTGCTGGATCAGCACCGCATAGATGCCGACAACCACCATAATCAAAAAGGCTTGGAAGCCCAGCGCCAACAGGGATTTCAAGTAGTTCTGGCCGACGCCGCGCCACTCCGCATTGCCCAGCGTGGCAAGGGGGATCGGCCCCAGCGCGGTCACGGCATAAATTTCAATCATTCTTCCGTATGTCACAAGGAAAATACAGATGGAAAGAATGTTCATCGTCAGCCCCACAACAAGGGTCTGGAACCACAGGCCGAGCAGCGGCCCGATGTCCATAGCTTCCAGTTGTGCTTCAAGGTCGGGAATGAGGGTGTCAAAGTCAATGCTGGTTTCCCCGATAATCACCCCGGCGCTCTGGTTGACGACGGCTTGGGTGGCGTCGAAAACGCCCATGACGATATTCCATGTGTTCGTCACAATGAGAATGGCAAAAGCACTTTTGAAAATCCAGCGGAAGAACATGGACGTGTCAAAGTCGTGCATATTGTTCTTTTCCACGATCATGTCTATCAGCTCATAGCACATGATAACGGCAAGGATCGCCGCTGCAATGGGGACGATCACCGTGTCCGACAGGGATTGCAGCATATTGAATATGCCGCTGTTCCACGCTTGCGGCGTCGTCCCCACATCCGAGGCGATTTCCCCGACTTTCGTATTGACCGTGCTGAACAGCCCGGACAGGTTGCCCATGATGCCGTCGATTAAAATGCCTTTGATCCAATCCCCTATGAGTTCGCCTATCATGTGGGTTCACCTCCTTTGCCGCGCCCTCCCGCATGGAACCGGGAGAGCGCGGCGGGGTTTCAGGATTTAACAGTTATGGTTGGGTTGGTTGGCGGACAGCCGGGACGATCAGCCCAGCAGACCAGACAGCAGGGGAACCAGAGTGACGCCGATCAAGGCAACACCACCGCCCGCGACGAGCTGCTTAACACCCTGCGACTTGCTGGCCGGGTTATCCTGACCGTAACCTTCCAGAAGGTTGATGCCGCCCCAAACACATAGCGCACCGCCGAGGCCCACAACGATAGTCTGCAAAGTAGTAACCGCACTATTGAAAAATTCCATAAATTTACCTCCATATTTTTAGATTGATATGATTTGTTGATAAGGGAAAGCCGCCGGTTATTCATTCACGGCGGCCAAATCTTCATCCGACAGGTCAATGTCGTAGAGGTCAAAGGTTTCCTCCTGCGAAACCACCCGCTGCCGTTTCCGGCGCAGGGCGGTCAAGTACCTGTCCACATCAAAATAGTTCTTCTTGTCGGCGTCGGAAAGGTATTTATAGCGGGGGTGACGGGTAATGTCGTATTTCTCACTGAAAAACGGCCTTACACCGCGCACCTGCAAAATACACTTGCCTCCGTCCATCGTTGCGATTTCGTCCTGTGACATCAACTCCTTTCCTAACTTCTGATAATTCAATCCGTGAGAGGTCTGTGCGCCCCGGTTTTCGCTCTGGTTGTAGCTGTCGATGGTTTCTTTGCCCAGCACGTCAGAGATTTCCTTGGCGTTCTTGCCCCGCCCACTAAGAAAAAGCGTGCAGTCGCAGTTATCGGAAATGATTTCCGCAGCGTCCTTGTAGATGGCCTTTAACTGTGACTGGCTTTGCAAAATAATAGAAGCCGAGATTTCACGGCTTCGGATGGTGGCGATCAGCTTGTCAAAGTTGGGTATCTGGCCGATGTTCGCAAACTCGTCCAGTATCATGCGGACGTGAACCGGCAGCCGCCCGCCGTATTTATCATCGGCCCGGTCACAAAGCAGGTTGATAAGCTGGCTCTGTACCATTGCCAGAATGAAATTAAAGGTGGTGTCCGTGTCCGACATAATCAGGAACAGCGCCGTTTTCTCGTCCCCGATGGTGTCAAGTTCCAGTTCGTCGTCCTCCATCAGCTCCCGCACCTCGCGGATGTCAAACGGGGCCATTCTCGCGCCCGCGCTGATAAGGATAGAGGAACGTGTCTTGCCCGCAGAAAGCAGGAATTTTTTATACTGGCGGACGGCAAAGTGGTCTGGATCGCGTTCCTCCAATCGCTCAAACATCAAATCCACCGGCGACTGAAATTCCGGGTCGTCCTCGCGGGCTTCGCTGGCATTTATCATTTCAAGCAGCGTCGTGAAGTTCATTTCTTCCTCCGGCGCTTCCTGCCAGATATAGCCGATCAAGGCCGTGTAGAACAGCCGTTCCGATTTCACCCAAAAATCTTCCGCGCTTTTTTCGCCCTCACCTTTAGTGTTGCAAATCAGGGTATTTACCAGCTTCAACACGTCTTTTTCCGAGTGCAGATACCGAAACGGGTTGTATTTCATGCTCTTGGAAAAATTGATGGTGTTCAGCACTTTCACGCGGTAGCCGCTGCGGATAAGGAGCTGGCCCACTTCACCGATCAAGCTGCCCTTGGGATCGGTTATCACAAATGAGGTTGGATAGTCCTTGGACACACATTGCATCAGGTTTGGCTTCACGAAGAACCGGGTCTTGCCGGAGCCGGAACCGCCGATTACAAGAACATTTTTATTTCTTGCGGTTTTGGGGTCTTTCGGCCTGTTGTTCATGGTAAGCCGTTCCGTCTGTGTCAGCAGAATGTTGTTGTCAAAATTGGGGTCGATATAGGGGGCTATATCCTTGGGGCCGCCCCATCGGGCGCTGCCATACTCCACACCTTTGCGGTATTTCTTGGCGTTCTTGCCTTTGCAGTACACCATAAGCCGCAGCGCCGCAGCACCGGCGACGCCGATCAGCAGGTCAAAGAGGTGGAAGCTGGGGGCGGCACTTTCAAAGGCCGCCGCGCAGCCATCCGCAAAGTGCAGGAGCTTTTGGGAAAGGTCGATGCCCTCCGCCAGCCGGTACGCCTGCCCCAGCTTGCCGAACAGATAGACAAACAGCAGATAGGGCAGATTGGCGATTATCAGTTTTTTCATTTCCGGCTTCATCGTGACAGCCCCCTTTCTTTGAATTTTTCCTTGGCCCGGTCAGCGTTGCGGGCCGCTGCATTTTCCTTGCTTGCGGCAATGTTCTTGCGGATCGAGGGCCGTTCCTCCCGCTGCAACTTCTTGGCCGTGAACTCCTTGAACGCCTGTTCCATGTTGTCGGCGTCCTTGGCCTTGAAAATCACGATGTAGTGCGGGGGCTGGGTAGTGGCGTCTTTCCGCAGCGTGAAGTCCACGCCGTATTTCTTGGCGCAGGGCTTAAAAAGTCCAATGTTGGCGTCGGTGATCTCGATATTGGACAGGGCCGCCCCGTGCTTTTTGAGCTGCTTTAGGCTCTGCTGCCCGTGGTGCAGCGTGGTCTTGCCTTTGGCCCGGTGCTGCAAATACTTTTTCAGCGCCGCTTGCAGCACTTGGGCCGTGAGCTTGCCCGTTTTCATGGACAGGGCAATGGTTTTCTGATCGACTTCTTCCTGCAATAAGCATCCCTCCTTGTCAGAAAGTCAATAATGGCGTCTAAGGTGGAACCACCAGACGCCGCAGGTAACAACGATTCAAAGCGCCTCCTTTTCCTCACAGGTTTTCATCCGGCGAACAGGAATAGTCCGACAGGCCGGATTTTGGTTTGCCCCAATCCGGCTGCGCCATATCATGCGCCACAAGGGACGTGTAGTAGTTGCTGATGGTGCTGGGGGCATTGAACAGCATGGCCCGTAAATACTGCTTGATGTTACGGACTTTCGTGGTGTTCTCCCGCAGGCAGTCAAAGACAAAGCGGATATGTTCGCTGTTCAGCTTCATAAACTTGGACTTCACCAGCTCGGCGGGGTAATCATCCCCGGCGATACGGATGCTCTTACGGGAAGTACAGACGGTTTCCAGCATCAGATCAACGATCTCGTCAAGCTGCTCCCGGTCAATGGAACTGTCCTGAATGAGATAGTCATACTCGATATTCTCCAAAAGGATTTCCCGATAAATCTGTACTGCCGCATCCTTTCCTGTTCCTTTCCGTTCCGGCGGTGCAGCCGCCGCCTCGTTCCTCGCAGGGGCAGGGGTCAGGGATGGGAAAGGAATGGAATCGGTACTTTGTCCATCTGTATTTAATTTTTCTTTTCTTGGTAAGTTAGTTCTTTGTATCTCTTTATTTAATTGCGTTGGATAACCCGACGCCGGATTATCCGATGTCGGGTTATCCGATGTTGGATTTTCCAACACCGGGTTTTCCAATACCGGATTATCCAACACCGGCTGCTCGTAAATGGTATAGACCATATCGGCCATTTTGCCCTTTGCGTCACGGCCCTGCTCCCGCCTGATATATCCGGCCCGTTCCAGCTCCCACACCGCCGTCCTGATAGCGTCGATGCTTTCCCGGTTGATAAGGGACAGGCCCTTTAGGGTGTAGTCCCAATCCTCCGGCAAGGACAGCATTTGTGACAGCAGGCCCTTGGCTTTCAGGGACAAAACTTTATTCCGCAGATGGTGGTTGGACATCACCGTATAGCCTTTGTTCTTCTCCACGCGGAATACTGCCATATCGTCGTCAGCTCCTTTCACTGTAAATTTGACCGGCAGCAAGGGCGGTCAGTTTGCCCGGCTGATAGGGACACTCTGCATACACACAGTATTGATATTTCCAATCCGGGCGATAGAAGCGGCAGCTGCCGCAATTTTCCGGCGCGTTCGCCCCGCCGCAGTCGTAATGATCGAAACCGGGCTTTTCCTGCATCAGCCGTTCAAAGGCCCGGTCTTGGCCGGAAGTAAAGTACATAGCGTCGCCTCCTTTCTGAATTTGGGCATGAAAAAAGCCGCAGACTTTTTTTAATCTGCGGCAAGGTAATAAAATAGAATCCGCACAGTATGTCAGACCTATTTATTGCAATATATAATTTTACTCTTTTATTCATCTATACCGTATTGGCGTAGAATACAATGTCAAATCGTTGCAAAGAATAAAGCTCTTGGGTCTACTTCCCCAAGAGCTTTATTCTTTGTAACCTTTCGACAATCCTCAACTATTATTGCTGCGATGTGTTTTCATACCAATCGCTTGGCACAAGGTTTTTATCAATTGGCCACCAGTTTTCACAAATAAACTGTCTAAATGAATCTTCTTTTAAGTCAGCGTGATCAACAACAATAACTTGTAGTTTTCCGTTAAGTTCAATAGTTCGGTCAATTATAAACTGGTACATTATATTTACTTCATTCCAGTCTATCTGTTTTTCATCTAGCTCAGACGGAAAATAAACTTGCGACGGTTGATCAAGGAATAAGAATCTTGGAACTGGTCGATTTGCGTTAACAAAAAAACGCTGCAATGCAAAGTATGCAATAAGATGAACTCCTACCCAGTTCGAACCACTTCCCAACTGCTTAAGTGGTACAGGTCTTTCTGGCTTATCGACAACAACAGTGACCTTATTCAAGTCGAGCCTGTACGGATTGTCACTATGTTCTAGTTGTAACGCTTTGGCCCATTTCGTCATATCTTCCTGTATACGAGAAAGAGCTGACTGCTTGCGTTCCTCCACAGAGTCTCTATCAAGAATGTCATCAATTTCTTTTATACGACCTTCGATTCTTTTTACAACTTGTTCCTGCTTTTCTGACTCTGTATCATTTTCTACACTCTCAACCCAAAGGCTAATTCGTCCAACTACTTTTCCTCTTCGTGCATTTATATCTCTTAGCCGAGCTCTTTCACTTTCCTGCTGATACAACCCGTCAATTTCTGCTTCTAATGCTTTAATCTCTTCCTGCTTCTTTTCACGTTCGCGTTCCAAATCAGAAATAAAAGCTCTTAGTTTTGGCTGCTCACGTGTCACATTTGCTATTGACTTATCCAAATTAACGATAGAAGCTTTTATCATCTCCACACTAGGAAGTGGCTGTTCAAGCGTTCCAGAACATAATGGACATTTTCCGGGATTAAAAGTTAGTTGTTCAAAAAGCCCTATAGATTCAAGGCGCATTTTCTGGTGTTGAGCCTCTCCGGAATATCCTGCGGTTTCTCCCACAAATTTTCTTGCATTATCAAGGCTAATTCCAATCTCGTCAAACTCATCTCGAATCTCCTGAAGTTTACTTTGTAAGAAAGTAAGCCGATCCATTCCACTGTTGGAACCTATCATACTGGGCGACCAATTCATGGCAGTTTGAAGAACAGAATACATCTCCCGATAGTTCTTATAATCTATCTGTGTCGATGCATCAATAAGGCCAGCTTGTCGAGCCTCGCCAATTAACGAAATTGCCCTCTCAGAACCGCCTCCCATTAAATTCCGGTTTTCTTCAAGTTTGCGCTTCTCAAGTGTTAATTTGCGTTTGAGGATACTTCTTTCGTTTTCTAATGTCAAAGCTTCTTCGCTAATGGCCCCTAAAAAATAAGGAATGGTGTCTTTGATCGCTTGCGTGATGAAATCATCCGATTGATGATGAAACAAAAAGTTCTTTGCTGCAATCTCATCTTGACCTTGAAAACAATAATATAGCGCGTGTCTTATGTTCGCTGCAAGGGGTAGCCTGCTTTGACCCTCAGGTGGTGTGTTTAAATTTTCTGAAATTCCAATTCGCCGAGTCAATGATTCTTCAATCCCAGATACATTTGTATTAGATGAGAAGTCACAATTATCTGGAGCTTCAATTTTCTCCCCAATGTCAATATAACAAACCCCTGTTGTTTGCTGACCCTTATCTGGATTTTTACGGGCAACAAATACACGTTCATGTTCAAATTGCAGGAGCAAGCCATACCATGCTACATTATCACGAACTACTCCGTCTGCAATATTACATGAGTCGCCGCCCAAACAATAATCAATAATATCACCGACCACAGATTTTCCTGATTTTGATCTACCAGTAATAATATTTACTTGCCCCAACGCAAAAGGCAAGTGACGTACTTTCCCGTTATATCCATAAAGTACAAGTTCACGTATCTGCATTATGGTCTCACCCCCAACTCAATATATATTGTCTCAACTTTTCCTGCTGCTGCAAACCACTTGGCAATATGTTCAGCTTTTTTGAGGCATTCCGAAATTTCATCATCAACAAATTTTGTTTTGCTTAATGTTTTCGAAGTTGGCGATATTTCTAATTCACCATTGGGCGTCAGCAGAATTTTCCCTGTTTGGAGTAGGAATTCAACTGATTCATTTGTAATTGGGATTAGTTCCCTTGCCCTTTGGGGGAAATCAATTAAAAGCTGTGGATATCGCTGAACCCATAATTGCAACTGCGTCCTGCTATTTATATGTATCCTTGTCTCTTTATGTAAAACAAGAGGCAAGACTAAATAAATCAGCGGAAACGGAAATGCTCTGCTCGTTTTTTCATTATAAGTTTTAATTGTTGAATATAACACTCTCCCACAAAAAGCGGGATTGAGAAGAAATGCGACTTCATGTGAGCGCATATTCCAGCTTTTCACTTACATCGCCTCCCTCTTATGTATCTAATAATCTTTTGAGCCGATCATAGAAATCTATATGCCAACCGACTTTAAGTTGATTTGCCAGCATATGGTAACTTCCTCGCATCACAAAAGCCTCTTGGCATTTTGGACGAATACGGATATCTTTCTTTTCTATTTCAGAAAAAAGTCTACGTCCTTCTTTAATTTTTTCTTCTTCTGTAACTCCACTATATTCGGCCAAATCATCTTCCATAGCCGCGAAAGCATGTTCCCATTCATCAATCAATCGTTGCTCATATTTTTCCAGTTCATTGACAAACAATAAATCATTTCTTACCCAATTGGCTCTTTGCTTAAATGCACGGTAATAATCTCTTAATGCAGTTTGCATACGACGGTTGCCAAGGCAAATCAGTTTAAGTTGCTCATAAAATATTTTTTCATTAGCGCTTAAATCATCCTCTTGTAGATTGCCAATATCAAAAACATCTATTGGTAAATTATCATCTGAATACTCTTGACTCACAGATACAATGAACGATCTAACTTGGCTTTGGGTAACAAATATTGGAGTGCCTGAACAAAGGGCTTCAATCGCCTTTTTGTACCACCAGCCCTCTAAGCGTTCACAAATTTGATTCTCATACTTAGGAATACAGCTATACCGAATCTGTTTTCTGAAATTCTTTTCAACATCAATTATATCACTCGCACCATCAATAACACATATTTGGCTGATTAGATGCTTAATAGTGCTTTCATCAGTTTCCAAAAAAGAATCGTAATATTTTTTGTGATCTTTATTTTCTGATTTAAGGCAAACATCCTTTAATTTCTCATATGCACGTTCCGCATTTCGATTTTTACCCTTTTTTAGATAGGATGCAGCTGTACCATCTGGAGCAATTGCTGTCGTAACAATAAGAAATTCTGTTCCGTCTAAAATATCAGGAGAATCAGAGAGTACATCTATCCATACTTTTAATGTTCTCCATAAATCTGTGCTTCCGTCTGTGAGACTGCCTTGTCGCTGTATGTGATGTTTCAACTGGATAAGTTGCTTTGGCATACCATCTTTACTAAACGCAACATCATCAAATTTTTCAATACTTATTTGAAAATCAGAGTTATCATTTTCCAACAATAGCGCTAAAGCATATCGCACCTGATACAAATAGCCCAGCATCTGTTCTGAAGCTTGGTGATTAGGCATGTCTTCGACCTCCTCTCTGATTCTTTACACTCATGTCACAATGTTACCAATTATTATATCATATTTATCAAGATTTTGATAGCTTTGCCTCTGCATCAGTAAATTATTTTTTGCAATTGAGACTACTGGCAGAAACACGTTTATTTCATCTGGCCTTATCATTCTGTTAAATGATGCTTCATTTTTAATAAGCAGAAAGGACGCTGCTATAATGCAACGTCCTTTCTGCCATACAATATAGTTAAATGTTTTCATTTGCTATCGCGCGGAGGCAGTTGTCAGTTTTTTTGGTTTTCAAAAGTAGTAAATGGGTAGTAAATTGCTCGAAGCAATCCCAAAAAGTCCTTGAAAATCAGGAGTTTCCGGGTTTTGATAGTGTACTGCCGTGGCAGATGAATAAGACTCTAATCATACGCTTTTTCCTTTATTTTCAAGTGTTTCAGCCATTTTTATACTCTGCTAACTTGGCATATATTGGTATAACATGGCATAGTTTTGTAAGCAAAAGGTGTAAAATAAGGTGTAAAAATATCGCCTTTACACCTCGGTATTTTACACGGTAAATGGATTAGACATTTGCAATTCTTTCAATCTCAGCCTTGGCATCCTCAAACTTAACATGGGTATAAACATTAAGTGTCACACTTATATCAGAGTGCCCCATAAGGTACTGTAAAGCCTTAGGATTCATTCCGGACTTAGCCATGTTTGTACAATAGGTATGACGGCATACATGCGAAGTAATGGTCGGAAGCTGCACCTTATAGATGCCATTGTATTTATCAAGAGCATGCTTGAAATAATGCTCCCAATGAAGCGAATAAGAAATGCTTCCATCCTTATCAAAAAATAAGAAACCACTTCTGCCATCCACCATCGGCTCAATCTTCGGAGGATTACGATTCTCAATAATACGCTTAAAGCATTCCTCTACATCCGCTGACATCGGCAATACTCTTGTTCCGCTGTCAGTCTTGGTTTCCTCAATATAGTATCCATGCTTCCCCTTTTTCTGCAGCTGATGATCTACATTAATTCTGTGATTCTTGAAATCAATGTCTGACAAAGTTAAACCGCAAAACTCAGAGATTCGAAGTCCCGTCTTAAAAAGAATATACATTCCGTCATAATATCGACAGTAATGTGCATCTTCTTTTATAAACTTCATAAACTTTCGTTCTTCCTCTCTGCTGATGGCTTCTCTTTTGATGCTGTCATTGATAACCACATCAACAAGCTGAAATCCAAATGGATTTTTGCGAATCAAATCATCGTCAACTGCTAACTGAAATGCAGGTCGAAGCACTCCACGAATTGTATGAATGGAGCTGTAACTCTTTCCATCCTTCTGCTGAAGCTTAATAAGCCATGCCTTTGCATCTGAGATTTTCACAGTATCAATTCTCTTTCTGCCAAACGGATCCTTCTTAAGAAGATTAATTACTGTTCCATATCCAGCCATTGTAGTAGGTCTTACTCCGTTCTTTACCGAAATATACTTTTCTACAAGTTCAAGCACATTAAGTTTGCCTCCGTTTACAACAATGTGATCAAACTGATCTGCTTCGATTTTCTTTTCCATTTCTCTGAGAGATTCTGTATGTTTCTTTCCCACCAGCATTCTGTCATTATGGTCAAGTCGCCAACTGTAACAATAACGCTCATCCCCATAATTATCTACATACTTATATCTGTACTGTCCGGTGGAAAGCTGAACCTCTCCTGTGTGTAAAATACGTCCTCTGTTATCTCTTCTCTTTTCGCTCATATTCGGTCTCCTTTCTATTTTCCAAGTAAATAAGAAAGGACCATCCCGTGATTGTAATTCTACCATAGGAGGTCCTTAGTGTCACGACATTTGCCGTTTGTGTCATTATATTTTCTGTTGTCATACTACATACGCTGTGCTTAAATATGTTTCAAACTCAGGTCTTTTTATTCTAATCTGAGTTCCAATCTCCATAATATATTCCGCTCCGGCATTTTCTGCTGCAAGCTGTCTTAGCCTCTTCTCACCTATGCCAAAATAAGATGCTGCTTCCTCTATGGTAAGCAGATATTTTTTCCATACCGGGATCGTCTGTGATGATTTCTTTAACGCTTTGTCCGCTTCTGCAAGTTTGCCATTCAGTCTGGCTATTGCATCATAGGCTAACGGAATACATGCAGGTATTGCTTTGGGTGCCATGTTTATTTCTTGCAAAAATAATACTTCTTTCATTTTTAAATTCCTTTCTTTTCTCAATTTATTTTTTCTTATTAAGTTCTTTATAAAAGATTGCAAGCAATGATATCCGTTAGCGAATATCGATTTTGCTTGTTGGGGACGAATTCCCCAATCCCCCCAAACCTCACCTTCGGCTCGGAGCTGCAAAACACTTTTATCAAAATCAACTCCTATAATGAGGTATCACCTTTCTTCTTTTGAATGTCTTGCTCCAGCCGATTCTGCTCTCCAAGAAAATGTTCTACATTCTGTTTTGCAGATAGAAGTTCCATCATCTCTGTTCTTGCAATCTTGAATTCTGAATAGATTTGATTTTTCTCTTTAACCAACTTTTGAAATTCTGCATCCAGTTCCCTGATTGTAGGAATCGGTCCATCATATTTTTTGAATGCATCTTTTGCCGCCTGATATAATGTCAATGGTTCTCGATGTTCTTCAAAAAAGTTGGCATCAAATTTCCTTGTCTTATATTCCATATAGATTTTCCTCGACTTAGAATAATTGAAAATATGCTGACGAAGAGCTTTTATTTCGGCCAAACGTGCTTCAATTTCCTTTTGTCTTGCAGATAAATAATCAAATTTATCAGTTGCTTCTTTTGCTGCTTCGCTCAACTTTTCATAATCTCCAAGGCCTTTTTCACTTAAGAAAATCAAAGTTTTGGAAATAGCCTTTATATTGTGAAGCTTTGCCCAACGCTCATATCCAGGACCTTTATTCTTTGCAATGATGCTCTGAATATCAAGAACGGTATCTACCTTCTTTTCCGTTTTTTGCTCCGCTCTCTTCCCTGCAATCACATTTCTTGGATCATCTGAAACAATATCAATTACTTCACCGGCAATTCTCTTTTCAATATCTTTTTCTGTATATCCGTTTCCAAGTGAGCGAAGTCGCAGGAAATTCTTCTGTTCTTTTCCTTTAACAGAAATATATTTTCCCCGTTTAACTTCATAGCCGTTACCTTCAAGTGCTCTTAAAAATTCATCAAAGCTATCTGGCCTTTTCCTCTCAAAAATCGAATCTATCAGATTGCGGATATCATCTCTTTTGGTTTCTTTTTTCGGATAAGTTGTCCGGTTTTGCCACTCCCCCGGCTTCTTCTCAGGAATAACAGAAAGGCCATGTTCCAAGCAGATAAGATCACTTAATCGCCTTAGCGAAAATGACGACAGGAAGAAATTCTTATACTTATGCTGCGCATCCAGTGTGGTGGAATTGTAAACAATGTGGTTATGGATATGTGCCTTGTCCACATGAGTTGCAACAATAAAAGCATGTTTTCCTTTCGTCCATCGCATCGCCGTTTCGTATCCTATCTGGTTTGCCTCTTCCGGTGTAGTTTCACCGGGCTTAAAGGATTGCCTAATCTGATAAGCAATTACATCCTTTTCTTTTGGATTTCTTCCGGTGTTAACCGCATACTGATTCTTTGTGATTTCAAATTCCAAATCCACGGTACTGGGATCACATTCATAAGATGAAACAAATTGCCCGGCTTCGGTCTTCTCATCATTTTTTGCATAATCAGTTCTTTCCTTTAAGCACTGTCCCATGCTCCTGCTCTTTTGCAGATGCATGGGAATTAATCTCGTCGCCGCCATAGTACCGTTACCTCCTACTGAATCTTTGCCAGTTCAGAAAAAATGCCACGGAGCAGTTTCTGGATTTCTTTCTGACCTGCGGTAAGTTCTTCAACATCACTCTTATAAACAGCTCCGGTTTCATTTGCATGTTTTGCAATCTGATTTATATTGTTGGAATTGATTCTTGCCAGCCTTTGAATCTCCTGTAAATCACCCAAATCAAGCTTTAAGATATATCCATCCATCGCCATTTTTCTTAAATATGCAGAAGGATGGTTGACTCCTGCCTCCTGCATTCTCTCACTGATACGGGCATATTCACTTTCTGTAACCCTGAAATTAATCTGTTTCGTTCTGTATTCCTTCATTTGTCATTTCCTCCTAAACAAGCCCATTCGCATGGTCATTGTTATACATTGCTTGATAATAATTACTGATTGTCAGTGGTGCATTGTAAAGCGCAGCTAACAGATATTGCTTAATGTTTCTAACCTGTGTGGAATTCTCCTTAAGACAGGACAACACATAGGATATATGGCTATAATCCAGCTTCATAAATCTGCTTTTGACTACCTCTAGTGGCTTGTCATCACCAGCAATCCGTATTGTCTTTCTCTTAGAGCAGACCGTATCAAGAATAAGCTCCATTATTTCCGTAATACTTTCTCTGTCATAAGGATTATCATGATAAAGAGCATCTACACAGAGCTGTTCATCAAAATACTGTTTATATGACCGTCTCTCATCCATATCCACATCTTCATCCGCTGATAAGATAGGATTAGTATTATTAATATCAATATAATTTTTATCAGTATTATTACCTGATGATTTTAAGCACTCTGTAGTGCTGATTTTCAGCTCTCCGGAATGATGATTTTCATCACTCTTGAATGCTGAAAACAGATTATCTGCAAAGTTCATAACATAGATAATATCCGGCTTTCCAAGCCCTTGTTTCTTACGTTCAAGCAGTCCCGCTTTTTCTAATTCACGCAATAACTTAGTTGCCTTTTGATGTGCACATCCCAACGCTTCCTGTATGCTTTCTAAAGTGCAGTAGATAAATACCCTGCCGGCTTCATCTTTCCATTCGTTCATTGCTGACAAAGATACCCGGTCTAAAAGAATTCCATATAGAATCTTTGCTTCCGCCGATAAATCTTTGTATTCGTCACTTTGGAAAAATGCTTTTGGTGTTCTATAGAAAGCAAACAACTGCGCTTGATCTCCATAAAATTAATTAAATCGCTTCTTCATCTTTCCTCCTGTTAATATTTCTTTTTGTCGTCTCCCCTCCTCAATTCCTGGCAGGTAACCTCTGGTTTCTTTAGCCCTGTGGACTGTTTTGGACTGTGCCGTTATCACGACCTTGGCTCGCTCACGGTTTTCCGGTCATCGCTTAGCTTCCCCGAATCGGTATTGATTTGGAACGCTCATTTAGTTTTTTTGTTTGTATAGCGATTTTCTCAAAATCAGAGGCCGCATCCCGTATATCCAAAAGGTAGGATTTTTTGCAAAAAAATAAGAATTTCCACGCTTATGGAAATCCTTGTTGATGTGAACTGTTGTTCTGCTGTATAATGTGTCGGTAACCTTTTGTGAGTATAAATGAAAGAAGTGATATAGATGAATTGCAAGCTAACGCTTGGAGAGAAATTAAAAGATTTAAGAACAGCTGCAGGGCTGTCCCTAGTAGAACTTGAAGAAGCTACCGGAATATCAAAATCCGCACTTGGCAGCTATGAAAGTGATGATACCAAGAAGGAAATAACCATTGCACCACTTATTACCTTGGCAAAGTATTATGGAGTAACAACTGACTATCTACTTGGTATGACAGATAATAAAGAACAGCATCTATTTCCGGTTGATGAACTTGGTCTCGATGATGCCACTGTAAAAATACTGAAAAGCGGTGATTTAAATGTCAGGCTTATTTGTGAAATGATTAAGAATCCTGCTTTTGCTAATTTCATGTCTGATATGGAGATTTATGTTGATAATCTAGCTGCTATGCAGATTCATAACATGAACAAATATATTGAATATACCAGAGCAAAACTTCAAGAAAAAGGGACGAATACTAGCGACCACTTCATGAAAACGCTTGAAGCTGCCACTATAAAGGAAGATGACTATTTTGCAAATCTTCTCGGCAACGATATCACCGGAATTGCAAAGGATATTAAAGAAGCTCATAAAAAAGATTCCAATACCGGAAGTGACACAACCGAAGTTGATGAAATCGAAGATGCCTTTGAACAGGTACAGAAGGCTGATAATGCTACACAGGCTCAAATGATTATGTACAGTAAAATGTTCAAAATCAACTTTTCCAAAATGGATCCCCATGAATTCAAGACCTTTACAGATATTCTTCAAAGATATTCAGACGCTTTTAAGGTGCCAAAAGGCAATGGAAGAGGCAAAAGAAAATAGACTTTACTACAACAAAAGGCAGATTAATACCATCTGCCTTTTGTTGTTATATTACTATCTGTGAATGTACATTCTTGTCTTTTCCGGTTCACCATCCCCTTGAACCATACATACGAATTCCCATCCATAACGTTCATAGAAACCAATGTGGTCCGTCACTAAATATAAGGTTGCTACTCCTTTGTTTGCCATATCATCAACAACTTTATTTAGCAGTTTTCCGGCTAATCCCTTTTTACGATGTTCTTCTTCCGTGTATACAGCGCATACATTCGGAGTCAAATCCTTTCTATCATGAAAGTCATTATCTATTACCCCAAGCCCAGCAACTATGTTTTCACCATATAAGCATAACCACCATCCATTCTCTGTCTTACCTGATAAATATGCTTCCATACATTCCAAGTATGCCTCTGTCGGTACGCCCCACTTGCAATGAAACCACTCAGCTGCAATTGGCGCTAATTCTGGCCTTTCTCTTAATATTATAATTTTATATTCGTTCATATATTTGTGTTCTCCAGTCCTATTTTCCTTTCTATAATTTCATAATATCCCTCAAAAACTTCTCGAAGAATTCTTCTTTCTAAATCCACTCTGTGCTCCAGATGCTTAACTAACCCTTCCATTCCTATATAGCCATGCGCTTTGAAGAATGGTGCTCCTTCAAGATATTTTATCATAACAGGAAACCACATCTCATTTCCAGCCTCATCACTTCTCTCTTTTTTTATTATTTCTTCAGCCTCTCTGACATTGTCTACAGAAAGATAAATGATTTTATATTTTTTACCTTTAAGCGTATCCTTTACTCTCCTATAAAAATCCACTATTTCATCGTCATTCATCTGTAAATATAAAATCTGATTCTCAATAATGTTCTGAAAAATAGAGCATTCAAATAATTGATTGTCCTCGCTCCAGCTAGTAAATCTACTTAAAACAATTTCTTCAAATTCTGCCTTAGATTTTAGTCCATTGTATATCTCATACTGCTCCAGTTCTTTATGGAAGTCAGGAATATCTGTGATGATTCGTGTATATGTAATAATATACATTTCACCTTCCTTCACCGTATTCTTTTTTATTTCTCCTGCAAGATTGGCATATTTCTTTATTATTATTTCATATTGTGAATGCGAAACATATGCACACCACGCCAGTTCAACTGGCGAAAAGTCGCCTTCTCTATACGCTTTAAGTTTAGGATTGTCCTGAGTCATTTTTTCAAGCATGGTGGTCTTTCCAGAACCTTGTATTCCTTCAATAAAGTAATTCATATAGCCACAATCTCCCTTCTATAATCTAATAACCTTATTTGCTATTTTTTCTTTAAAAGTCACATCATGCTCTACCAAAAGCATGGTCGGTCTATAAGTTTCAATAAGCTTTTCTATCTGCATTCTTGTAAAAACATCAATGTAATTAAGGGGTTCATCCCATATATATAAGTGTGCTGATGTGAGTAAACTTGCAGCAATCAGAACTTTTTTCTTTTGCCCCTCTGAATACTGTTCCATCGGCTTTACAAACTGGACTCTCTCAAAATCTAATTGTCGAAGAAGTGATAAGAAAAGCGTGTAATCAAGCCCCTGTAATTCACAGTAATCCTTAAGAAAGCCCTTTAAATGGGATGTATCTTGGTTAATGTATGAAATAACTAGATTCTCAGGAACTTCGAGTATTCCTTCCCCTTCATAATTTGCATTCTCTTTAACAATTCCACGATTCATATCAAGAATTGCCTTAATAAGACTTGATTTGCCGGAACCGTTTTCACCATCAATAACTACGCGGTCGCCATTATTAATTTCAAAACTTAATCCATCAAATACATTATTATCTGAATCCTTATATTTAAACGAATAATCTCGCCCAAACAGCAAACGCTCTTTATGATATTTAAGTGGCATTAATTTAAGGTCCGTCACCTCTTCGATGTCATTTAAAAGTCCTTCTTTTTTTTCAATTTCTCTGTCAATCCTACCTTCGTAAGCCTTCACCCGCTTTTGCATTTTCTTGGTTTTGGCACCAATATATCCTCTAGTATCTATAGACCGGTCGTGCTCCTTAATGGGATCAAATCCTATCTTTGTGTTTTCACTTTTCTCTGCCCATCTGCCTGCTCTTTCTGCTGCTACCTCAAGTTTTCCGATTTCTTTAAGATGCTTTTCATTCTCAACACGTGCATTGCTATCAGCTTTTTCCTTATTCTCCCACCACGAGCTAAAGTTACCTGTCTGAACTTCAATTGAAGCGCGATTAAGTACCAACACATGGTCAATACAAGCATCAAGCACATCACGATCATGAGAAACCAAGATAAATCCCTTCTTTTTCTTAAGGTAACTTTTGACTATCTCCCTAGCTTCTTTATCAAGATGATTTGTTGGTTCATCTATCAAAAGGAAATCGTTGCCGCCGGAGAATAATATTGCAAGCATTATCTTCGTTCTTTCGCCAAAACTTAATGTACCAAAAGGTCTGTACAAAAGTTCTGCATCGATAGACAATTCCGGCAATTCACACATAACCCTCCAGATTTCTACTCCAGGCTTCCAGGATTCTATAAGCTCGCCGGCAGTTTTAGTCAGCTCTTCTGAATTAACAATGTACGGAAAGTAGTCAAAAATCGTATTGGTACTAATATTTCCTTCATATTCATATTTCCCAAGAAGCAAATTTAAAAATGTTGTTTTACCCTTTCCGTTTCTTCCGACAAAACCTAACCTCCAGTTGGTATCAATAGAAAAAGAGGTATTCTCAAATACATTATCGAAACTACCTTCATATGCGAAGGTAAGATTATTTACATTAATTTGTGCCATATATTTTCCTCCTTCGCCTGCCCTCAATACATAACAGCATTCATTGTACACGACATGCATAACAAAAGGGGGTCTATCTTGCATACGCAAAATAGACCCGCAAAAATAACTCTATATTTATCCTACGATAAGTATAAAGTGAATTCGGATGCGATAATCTAATTTAAGCGTACACAAACAGCCCGCCATCGGCAGGACTTAAAACTAAATGTGATAACTTAAACTAAACTATCTAATTCTCATTTCTTCACCTTACACTCAATGTGCTCTTTCTTTTTGTTTATTGTCGAAATAATACCATTGTATATGACCAATGTCAATATGCCAATTTGTTTTGGACTACCAATCTTTTCATAATCATCATACATTGGTTTATAACACCGGGTAGGAATATTCGCACAACATCTATATGTTAGATGAGCACTCACAGTTCCTTCCGGATACTTACCTCCACTCCTACGCATAGCTGCAATGGCTTCAGCTCTACTAAACTCATTTTCTCCAGTTTCAATAACAAAAGCTCGCATAACTGCAAGTAATTCCTCTCGACAATTTTTATACATATGTATTCTCCAATCTCAATTTTATTATGAGTTTGGGCTCTTAAAATCATCGTTTCACAAGTGGTAAATAAGTGGTAATCGTTAATTACCGTTGAAATATTTCCCACAGAATCAAGGTTTTCACTGGATATTCAAATGCTGCCCCAATAGTTGCCGTTACCAGTTTTTAAAAAAATCCACTTCTGTAATCTTACGCTAAAATATACCTCATTTCAGTACATTTTCAGCCCTAAAAAACTGCCTTTCAAAAGTGGTAAACAGGTGGTAAACTTTTTTCAAAAATTGGATTTTTGCCCGTAAATCAAGGCTTTTTCAAAGAAGTTAGTATAGTGCCGTGGCAAACAAAAAGTATCTTAATCACTATAAAATTCCTCCTTCAATGCCGTGATTTTCCCTGTTTTGCCAGGTTTTTTTGCGTTTTTCATTCTGTACACATATCATGCCGACATTAACAGAATAGGCAAAACGGGGGAAATTGTAGCCTTGTGTACTACTCAGTTGTAGTCAAGTAGTAGTCTGTTTAGGGGGGGCAGACTACTGCAATTTTTGAAACAATTTAACGATTACCCCGTAGGCGGGTGCAAAATAGATTTGAACATTCAACCTGGCTCGTCTGGATACGCTGAATTTCCTCGCTGATTTTAGGTTCAAGGGAACATATCCACAGCCTTTTTCACCATTTTGCTGTTTGCGAGAATACGTCCATACTAACAATTTATTTTACTTGTAATCCTTCAGAAAAGGAACTGTTGTATTTGAGCATACTCTTACGAGCCACCTTCATTGCCTCTACAGACTCTTCTGCCTTTTTGATTGTTTCGGCAATTGCTTTTTTCTCCTTACCTTTGGCAACATCCTTCTTTAATCTGAGTTCAACCAGACCTTTTTCAATTTCTGTAATATTCTGAAGGTACTGCTCATAAACACTATTTGAAAATTCAATATCGTGTTCATCATTAAGAAAAATTTCTCTAACCGAAGTAAGTAACTTTGCAGACTGCATTATCGTATTTTTCTTTCCCATGAGTCCCACTGAACCGACAGCACCACCAACTCCGGCACCGACACCTATTCCGAGGGCGGCACCACCGCCAACAATAGCAATCGTTCCCCCAAGCATTCCAGCTCCGCCGGCAGCAATTGCACCACCGCCAAGATATGCAAGGCAGGCACTTGTTAATGCCGCACCGCTAAGTCCTGCAAAATTAGAGCCGACCAATGCTACCGCTATAGGCCCTGCCAATGCACCTGCAGTTGCAACAGTAACAATGGCTATAACAGCAGTAATGGACAAAGAGGTAATCACGGTTTTAAGGACTTCATTAAGTTCATTCATCCGTTTATCATAAGACTTCCGCAGTCGTTTCACATACCCTTGCTCACAATATTTACCTGTGAATTGCTCGTTTAAAAACCGATCCCCCTCGGCTTTTTTAAATCCATTGATTGGATTGTTTAGATTTTTGTACCTTTTGCACGGAACATCATTGCCTTTTTTATCTTTTTCCATCCCAAGCGGATAATACGGCTCAAACAACATGGTTTCAAGAAGATTTAATCGATACCACGGTTCATTGGGATTATGTTCTGAAATCCGATGGTGCAACTCGTCCATAGCGTACCAATGCATTTGGGCACCTGGAACTTGCGTAAAACTTTCAAATCCATCAGAAATGAACTTATTCCATTCCTGTAGCCACGCAGTTTTTAATTCCTTGACAGCTTTACCAACTATAGGAATATTAGTTGTTTCTATATCATTGAGCGTTTTGTAGTATTCAAGGTTATACAGTATCTCTGTCTGTTCCAATGAAAGACCGAGTTTATCCATCTGTAAATCCATATCGGCTCCTATTCTTTCATACACATCCGCATCTGCTTTTTGGAAAGTTTGACGCTTTATATTTTCATACACAGCTCGAACTTTTTTTACACTACGTGCTTTTAATCCCCAACTCACATCAGAACCAATAGCAACTGCAAATCTTCCGATACCGACATAGTTAATCGACACCCAATATTTCTGTGTCGCAATTGCTTCTCCGATGTCAATGGCAGTAAACACACCTGTCGAAACAGTCAGCATTCGAGCAATAGTCGGATTATTTATTGGTTTAACTGAATTCCAATCTATCATCTTCATATCAGCAATACTACTAACACGATTTTCTTTCATTGCTAATGCAAGACGCCTTATAAAATAGAATGAACGTACAATGCATTCATTCGCAACCACAGGAATTGCCTGTTTGCCAAGTTCCACTGCAACGCCAAGTTCGCCACGTAAATCAAACTTAATAACAGACTCCTTAATAATCTGCCCGTTTTCATCACGCTGCATCATGAGTGTTCCATTGAACAATTTGGAAAGAAAGAGTGATAAAGATGCATCGTCATTAACCTTTAAGTCTCTAAAAAGTGGAATGGCAGATATTTCTTTTGCCAATGCAAGTATCGGACCAGGGATACCTGTTCCGCCAGTAATTCCTGCCGTACTACTGGACCCTGCCACATCACTTACAAGATGGAAGAACCAAGTTATAGTTCCCATCAAAATTTTCTGCGGAACATCCTTTCCAATAAACGGCTTACTCTTTTCCTGAACATCAACGACCAAGAACATTCCATTCACGTCAGTTCCGTATGACTTTTCCGTAAACTGTGTCAATAAAGAAAAGGCTAAACCCACAATTGTAGGATGGTGAGCAAAATCTCGCAGATGATGTTGTAAACCACCTCCAAAATCCGGCGTGTTTCCATCACTTGGAATTGGGAATCGTTTTTCTAATGCTTTTACTGCAGACTTTACATCATCAAACTTTTTGTCCTCAATCATTTCAGCGGTTTTCTTTACAAAGGTGTCTACCTTATCACTGACCACATTATGCCCGTGTGCCAGATCAAATTCTCCTACCCAAAGAATGTCTAATATACTGCAAGCTATACCGCTTGCGACAGCGACAATATAATCCAGGTTATCCGCTTGACTTGATAACAGTTCAATTTGGCTGTTCAAATCATAAATGGTTTTGTTAAAATCAAATGCATCTGAACCCACAAAGTTATCATATGGTATCAGTTCATATTTTAAATTCGTATAATCTTCGCTCATACTACCATGCCTTTCTTCTACTCCACAGGAGGGTCAAAATCCTCATCCATACACTTACGGATGATTCTCTTTGTCTTTTCAATAGGCAAGGGGACATTATCTTCGCTAAAATATTCAATGTTTACTACCTCTACAACAACCTCACGATTATCCTTTCCAGCTGGAACAAGCACAAAATCACCGATTTTAATGCTGTCATCTTCCGTCAGATAATAATAGGATTTCTGTCCTTCTTCAAAGGCCACGCTGCAATAGATATAATCCGTTGTCCTGCGTTTTACTTTACCATACACAGATGGGTCAAGTATCTCTCCCCAACCATAAAAACGTATGAAATCAAATACCGCATCTGCAAACTCCTCAAAAGCATCCGGCAGACCATTTTTATCAAACGAACCCTGCGATGACCTTTTGTGGGGTCTTTTTATAGTCAATCGTATTTTTATAATCCTTGGTTTCATTCGGATTTTCTATGATATCGTCAGGATTACCTACGATGTTTCCAAACAAGTCCTCTGCATCAAAGACATCCAAAAGACTCTCTATACCGCCTTCAATTTCATACTTGCGGGAAACTTTGCAACCTGTTCCAATATTCTGGACATGTTCAAGAGTTGATTGTATCTGAATATTGTTGCGTAGGTTCCTTCATCCTTATCACACTCCCAGCTTCCCCATAACCTCTATCTTCTCGTATTTTCCGGTTTCCGAATCAATAATCATCATCGCAGACTCTCCAATCTGTCTTCCGTCTCTATAGGTAGAGAACACATCTGTCGATATGATGCCGTCTTTTTCAAATATCCTCTCCACCGGAGTATGCCCTACCACCTGTTTGTATATATCTGCTCTGAATATCTCTCTGGTCTCATACTGTGGTCTGAACCATAAGGGTGATTCATCATTCCAGAGATAATCATGTGGAGCATCGTTTACCGCTGCTATAACTTCCTCTATATCAGCATCCAGCAGATCCTTGTTAAGCCATCTTAGGAAATCAGCTGTAAGCCCTCCATGTGAGAAAAGCACATTGTCAATCCGATGCATTATGTTTATCTGTACCGGACTCTTAAGGCGGTTCTCAAGTTCTTCAAGCTTTGACATTACCGTCCTCTCGGCATAGGGAGAATATCCGGTCTCAAGTCTTCCCCACGAGTAGCTGACATCATGATTACCGTAACACCAGAGAGTATCCGGATAGTCCTCAGCAAATGCGATTGCTCGATCAAATGTTTCTTTATATCGTTCTATCTGAAATTCCATATTCCAGTCATCCGGCATATCCATCAGGCACACAGCCCGATCCGCCTTACCGTCTCTTAAGATTTTCTCTGTCCTGTCGAATATCCATGGTTTTAGATGAATATCAGGAATCACAAGTACTCGCATAACTCCATCTCCTAAAATTGATATACAAACTTGTAACAATTTTCTTACAAGTAAATCTCCTTCAACAACTCCACACCTCTATCTCTATCAAATGGCATCCCCATCTGCAAAAGTCTTATTTCCGATTCATCTACTGCACTAATTTCCTCAATGTACCTATGTATGCATTCTGTTACAAGTCCTTCTGACTCCACTTTTATTCCGGTAGTAACAATCTGAAGCAATCGGAACACATCATATTTGTGCTTCTTTAAATCCTTTTCATTTACATGCTCTCCGGCTCTTTTTCTGTCCAAAAGGTTAATCCACGCATACATTTTGAACGGAATCAGATGCTCTGCTCCCAGAACACCAATACCATCAACCACTCTACGTCCGGACATCATAAATTTATAGAAGTCATCGTTCAGAAGAATCGCTGATAAACTGGAAGTATCATCATCAATATGAATCGGAATGATTCCCTCTTCTATTTCAAGATGATATCCCAGCTTTCTTGAAAACAACTCAATCATAGTAGGATAACCGAATTTTCCTTCTGTGAAGCGGTAAAAGTGCATATTCTGTTCATTCTTCCATCCGCACTTATAGCCGCCTTCTTTTATGTATTCCCAGAATACGCTCGCAAATTCCGGGAAGTTATCCTCCATAATCAGGATCATATCAATATCTTTTGTCGCTCGAAATGGCAAGTCTGCCTCTGAGAGTAGAATATCGCAGGCAGTTCCGCCGATAATAGTGTAATAATCCGTATAATCTTTAAATTTTTCTCTAAAAGAGTCTATCCCTGGTACCATTTATAATTCCTCCAACAGTTCCTCAATACTCATTTCTATTCTTTCGTCTTCGTTACCTTTGAATGTACATGCCAGTGAAACAGGATCAACACGCCTTTCTCTTGCAAAATAAGAAGGATTGTATTTCCATAATTGTATCTTCAAGCAGTCGTCTGGGTCTTCAGATCTGGCATCCACAATTTCCAACTGGTCAACAACTTCCTCGCCCTTGTAGATTGCACGTTCCTCTATTCTTGGTGGATTCAATTCTGACTCCTGACTAAGTGCAGTTTCTCCTGCGCTAAATGATTCAAAGGTTGCTTCATATCGCATAATTGTAATCACTTTCTGGACCGGATTAATCAAATATCCTTTTGCATTTTCATAATACTCTTTCCGTGAGTAATTTCTCTTAATAGCAATCTCTGTTCCTGATTTCATCTGCTGGATGAGTCCCATTTCCTCTAATTGCGCTGTTGCTCTTGTAATGGACGTCTTGGTAAGATTCAGCTTGTTCGCAACTTCACTTTTTAACACAGATTCCTCATCACTCATATATAACAATTCAAGGAACACCATCTGTGTTGCCGGCATCATCTTATCCGCTTTGACAAGCTGCTTGCGATACACATCCTGCAATACAATTCCCATAAATGGTAAGAATACATTTCCTGGCAAATTCACAAACGGAACTCCGCTTTTTACCAGAGCATTTCTCATGGATACGTTGTTTAACGCTACTTCATATGCTACAGGGCACTGCAATGCTTCCTCATACTTTGCTTTCTGCTTTTTCATTGCAGCAACACTTAGTTCCGTTTCCTTCATAACATCTATTATGGCAAAGGTAACACCATATATTTCAACCATCACAATATCACGCATAGTCATAAAGATTGGCAATGGCAATTTATTCTTGTATTCTGCTATTTTTACTTCGCAGCCGAAATACTGCTCTAATTCTTTTTTCATATGGCGTCTCCTTATAACATATTTTTTTGTATAATAACATATTTTCTGTTATTATACAATGTTTTATGTTATTATATCACAGCCAGAACGAGTGATTCTATTCTCTTCCATCGTCTGTTTCTCCGTAATATTTCTCTTTTATGCAGTTCCATAAAATTTAAGCCGTAGCTCTCGCCACGGCTTCATCACTTTTAATATCTGCCTACATTACAGCCACGAGGATTACCTCCAGCCAACCGGCTTAACGCTCTAACCTTTCTCATGGATTTCAACACATTTCTATGTCTACATAAAAGTTTTCACTTCACCTAAAACCATTCAAGAATAAAATCGTTGACGATTCACCTTTAACGGTTCAAATAAAACGCAAAACAGTTAAATTGGAGGTGCATTCTACACCGTCTTTAAACCCAACTTTTTTCTAAAGGCAGGAATCGAACCTGCGACATCATGATTACAAGTCATGTGCGCTGCCAACTGCGCCACTTTTAAAGTCAAGCAACCCAATTTAATCAGAATTGGTAATATCTGTTATGTAACGTAACCCTGTTACAGGGAAGCCGGATTTGAAGTTTTCGTAATGCAGGCAAACACCTTACGCTACCTCAATAAAAGTTGTTGCATTCGATACTTTTATCTGTGTGTCTAATTCAGTCAGAAGAGTGTTGCGCTTTTCTTCCAGCGCCTCCATTTTCTTCTTAACATCAAGCGGATCCACCAGTTCTGTTGTATTTTCCTTTACATAGGCTTCTACAACTCCTAAAGGTTTTTCGTCTTTGGTCTTGCTTTCTTTTCCGAGAATACTAAGACGCATCTCCTCTGCCGTAGACTGCAGCTGACTGTTCTTTCTGTCGCAGAACTGCACCCTTTCATTATACTCACTAGACAGCTTTTTCTGAAGTCTTCCTTCAAAATCTGCATCGACTCCGTAAGCACCAGCCCCACGAAGTCTGCTTCGGAGTGCAATTGCTCCGGCAACTGTGAAAATTCCGTAGGAAGTAGTAATTTCCATATTTGCATTAGAAGCCACAATCGCCGCATCAATCTTCTGAAAACGGTCAATCAAATCAGTAATCTGCTGATATGCTGACTCTGCTTCTTTTGCATACTCTTCTTTACTGGTGCGCTTTGCGAAAACCTTGTCCTCATTCGGCTTAATGGTATCAACAAAGCTTGCCTTAGCAATCTTATCTGCTATCTTCTTTACCAACAGATCTCTTTCATCCAGAGCCTGCGTTACCAACATCTTCTCGCTCATAAAAAATCCTCCCTTAGAATATTGTCTCTACCGACTATTCTAAAGGAGAATATTCTATTTGTCATTGAAGCTGTAGTTCAAAAAATTTATGCAGCACGCTTCTCCTGCAATTTTTCATAATAAGCACACAGTCTGCTTTCGCGAGAATCCAGTGGCTTTATAATAATATCCGGCACAATCGGTGCCCTGTTTCCACGCACGATCGCATCAATCGGAACTTGAAGCAGCTCGCTTAACGCATACAGATTATCAATGGTCGGCATATTGACGCCATCGATCCAACGGTACACGCTCTGCACACAACCAAGTCCAAGATATTCCTGCACATCCTTTGGCGTAATTCCACGCATGTCCATGATTCTACGTAAGTTAACACCGGTTTCTTGTTTGTTGATTAATGGGAACATAAGGCACCTTCCTTCCTCTATTTCCCTATTATAACACAGACCGCACATCCATAAAAGACGTGCGGCCTGTTCTATATTATAATCCCCTTTTACCCGTATGCTTTTGGTACTTCATGTATCATTTATATTATCATATGAAATTTTGTTGGTTATGTCAATGGTATTTCGCCAGGCTTCACACAATTTTTGCAGGGACCATGCCGCATTCGCAGGACTGGTAGAGGGCAGCACCGTGGCTTCCTTTCCCGTAAGCGGCAGCTGGTACTTCCGGTACAGTTCTCCCGCCTTATTCCCATTGGCATAGATTCCCGTGATCTTAGATTCCGTCAACATGTGTCGGATATCCGTCGGTTCCACATTCCGTATACTGCTGTCGCTGGATCCCTTGATATCGCAGCTCTGGATCACATCCCAGATGGCTATATGATGTGCAAGGAGCATCGCCTTTTTCTCTTCAATGGTCTCCGGCACCGGTTCCCCACACAGATCCGCCAACACCTTCCAGAAACGGTTCTGTTTATGTCCATAATAAAAATGGTTTTCTCTAGATTTCACAGATGGCAAGGTGCCCAGGATCAGCACCTCCGAATCTGCATCATACACCGGTGCAAAGGTGTGCTCAATATGTTCATATTCCATCGTTTTCGCTGCTCCTATCTGTCGTGCTCCATTCTCCATTTGATACACCTGGTAAGGTAATCCACATACTCCTCATTCTTGCACATTTCCTTGCCGGGCGTATCGGAGATCTTTGCCACATCCATGCCGTTGCAGGCTGTCGTCTTCATGACGATATTTAAAGGCTCCTCACAGGTATCGTTGGCGATATAAGTGCCGATCCCGAACGCCACCGTCACGCGATCCTTGAAAGTCTTCCGCAGCTTATCCGCCCGTGCGAAATCCAGGCTGTCACTGAACAACAGGGTCTTACGCTTTGGATCGATCCCCAGAGCCTCATAATGGGCGATCATCTTCTCGCCCCAGGCAAAGGGATCCCCGCTGTCATGCCGCACTCCGGAAAACAGGGTGGAATAGGTCAGCTGAAAATCTTTCAGGAAACAATCTGTAGTGATGGTGTCCGTCAGAGCGATGCCGTTTAATACACCATACTCCTTCACCCAGGCATCCAGGGCATACCAGTTGGAATACGCCGGATTGTGCTTGTGATTGCCCTGCCCGGTACACATGATCCATTCATGCGCCATGGTACCCACCGGTGTCACATTCCATTTTTTCGCCAGATAGACATTGGAAGTACCGATGCAGGCAGAATCCTGATAGTCCTTATTGTGCGCCACCAGCTCCTGCACCGCCAGTTCCTGTGCTTCCGCGGACAGGCGGCGCCGCAGACCAAATTCACTGAAATTACCAAGACAATAGGTTCCATCTACAAGTTTCTGAATCTTATCCTCCAACCGCTCCCGGAAGGAAGCATACAGTCTGTTATAATCATAATTCATCCGGAAAAATACTTCGTTGACGATGGCAAGAGTCGGGATCTCATACATGGAAGTGTTTAACCAGGAGCCTTTTGTCTCGATGGTCAGACCGCAGGCTGCATCCCTTCCAATCTCAAAATCTTCGTATCTGGGCTGCCACAGGCGCAGGAAATCCACATAGGAACCCTTGATCCATTTTACATTTTCCAGATAATTCAATTCTTCCTCCGTAAAACGTAAGCTACAATACGCCCAGATCTGTGCCTTGATCTCTTCCACCATCTCCGGTGTAAAAAGTACATCTGTATTCCTGCATTTAAACGTCCAGGTAGTCTTATACGCGCTGAACTGGTGGTAAATGCACTGTCCCATAGAGAACTTATACATATCGTTTTCCAGTAAACTGTTGATGATCTGTGGTAGTGTCATGATTTTTCCTCTTTCTCTCTTAGATTCACAGCTATGTAAATAGGATATGTTCTCTAAATGACATCCACCTGGATCGGTCCCATGGCAGCAATCGCCGTCTGGTGGGTCTGCGGAGTCACACAGGCACAGGCGTTCTCGATAACACATACTCTTGCTTCCGGTACAAATGCCTTTGCCATGACTACATTGCTTAACACACAGATTCCGGTACAGAATCCGGTAAAGTCCACTTCCATGGGATATTCCCCCTCTGCTGCCTCTCCTGCTGCCGTCAGCTCTTCCCAGATGGTTTTTAATAGTTTTCCGAATTCCGGACTGCCAAAGGTTGGCTTTTTCACCGTGATCACATTTTCCGGCGCATATTGCTCCCGCACCGCCTTTACAATATCCGGATGGATCTCATACCCTGCTGTCCCCTCCTGTCCATGCAAAATGGGCAGTCTTTTTCCTTCCTGGGTGTCCAGATAATCTGCCGTATGGGTATCCTTGGTGATGATCACCTTGTAGTATTCCCCACTTTTTGCTGCCGCAACGATATTTTTTACCGCTGCCTCGCACTCCTTGTTGCCCAGTGCTCCGGTGATGAATTCGTTCTGTGCATCCGTGATCACTAATACTTTCTTTGCCATGTTCCCTCTCCTCTACTCGTTTTCTATAATAGTCTGCACAAAAAGCAGGCAACCGCGTCCTGCGACTACCTGCTTCTCTTACTTACAGAAATAATTTCTTCACTTTTTCCGCGTCAAATACGACTTCTGTTAATCCGTCCACTTCAATCTGATACAGTGCGTTGGCTGCCAGATGTTCCGCCGCCTGCTCGAGATCACGGATACCGCTGGTGTTGGAATAGATCTCCACCACCGCATCCAGTCCCTCTTCGGTGATAGTGCACTCGTTTGCCTGCAGTCCGATGCGTTTCAGTACCTTTGGCAAGGCAAATCTGGAGAAAATGATCTTCTTCTCCTCCGGTGTGTAATCCGGTATATCGATCACTGCAAAACGCGACATTAACGGGGCACTGATCTGCTCCTTATCGTTAGCCGTGGCAATCGGATAGACCCCGAAGGTCGGCACGGTACATTCCATATAGTTGTCCGTAAATCCCAGATTATCCAGCAAGGTAAGCAGTACATCCGCCGGATTGCCGTTACCTTTGCCGCTGGCCGCTTTGTCCAGCTCGTTGATGATGAATACCAGATTGGACTCTCCCGCCATGGAAAAAGCTTCCATGATGATACCGGGTTTGGCATTGGCGTAGATCCTGGAGCTTCCGGTCAGCTGCTCCGGATCGTTGATGGAACTCATATCCAGTGTAGTCCAGGGAAGCTTTAAAATCCTTGCCACCGCATAAGCAATCTGGGATTTACCGGTTCCCGCCGGTCCCACCAGAAGCAGGCCATAGGCCGGTAAAGTGTGGGTACGGTTGATCTGGATGATGGTCTCCATGATACGCTGTTTGACCCGCTCCATGCCGTACAATTCCTCATCCAGGATCCGTCTGGCTTCCACAGGGTCAATAGCCTCAAAATAGTTGCCCTTCCACTGAATGTTCATCATAATGGACAAGGCTCTCTGTGCATGCCTTCTCTCCTCGGGAGATACCTCGTGGGATCTTGCCACTGCCAGGTTTCTTCTCGCCCACAGGCGGATATTTTCCGGCATGGTCCTTCCGGCACAGGTCATGAAATCGGAGATACTCTGAAGGCTGGTAAGTTTCATATCATCGCCGTCTTCCCCTTCGTCCTCGCCCTGTTCTTCTTCCGCGGGAGCACTGCTTAAAAACAGCCGCTCCATCATGAATTGTAAAAATCCATCCTCTGCAGACAGCTTGGTGCCCCCACCGAAAGCTGTCTCTCGGATCTTATATACTGCATAGCCGTCATTCCTGTTTTCTCCGGAGAGACGCACGTTAATGTGGTTCTCACCAAGCCAGCGGATCAGACTGACAAAACGGGCATCAATCTGCAAAATATCGGCATAAGCGCTGCTGCCTTCCTCTTTAAATTCGAAATTGGTCCGTTTGCTCTGATTACCAAATACACCTACGGCATGATGGTTCCATTTTTCACTGCTGTTATCCAGGATCAAAATCGGTTTCTCCGCAGAGGCTGATCCCTCATTGGAGCGAAACGTAGTATAGGTGCATATAGGATCCTGCTTCTTTTCATTTTCCGGCGTACTGCTGAAATCAAATACCGGCATGCTTAACCTCCTTTTTTCTCGCCTGAATCTTCTCCTCATCGATCAGTTTGAACTGTTTTACAAGATTGGTCATATTCTCAGACTGCGCCAACAGTTCCTCACTGGTAGCAGACAGCTCTTCTGCTGCCGCCGAATTGGACTGTACGATCTCGGAGATCTGGTTCACACCGCTCTCCGCCTGATTCATGGCATCCGCCTGGGTAGCTGCGATCTCGGTCAGTTCCTCGGAATCCTGTGCGATCTTGCGGACACCGTCCACGATAGTGCTTAAGGTCTGGGATGCATGATCCACAGCTTCATTGCCGGCATGGATCTCCTCCAGGGTATCGCCGATCAGATTTCTGGTATTGACTGCGGACTGAGCACTCTGCTCTGCCAGCTTACCGATCTGATCTGCCACAACAGCAAAGCCTCTGCCTGCTTCTCCGGCTCTGGCTGCTTCAATGGAAGCATTCAGGGACAACAGATTGGTCTGGCTTGCAATATCTTCGATCTCGCCGATGATATTGCTGATTTTCTCGGAAGTTTCATTGATCCGACCCATGATTTCCATCAGGTGATTCATTTCGGTACGTCCTTCATCCGCCTTAGCAGAGTATTCCTGTGCCTGTCTGCTGGAATTCTTCGTATGTTCTGCGGTATTGTCTACCATAGAAGTAATATTGGTAATCGTCGCCTGAAGCTCCTGTACGGCTCCTGCCTGTTCGGTTGCCCCCTCAGCCAGAGACTGCGCTGCATCTGCCAGACTTCCGGCACCCATGGATACTTGTCCGGATACTTCATTGACATTGTACAGTGCCTCATTCATCTTATACTTAATATCTCTCAGCGCTTCTTTTAGTTCATCCAGATCGCCCACATAGAGATCGGGATAACGGAACTTCACTGTCCAGTCGCCGTTTGCCATAGCGTTTAATGCCTGGTTGATATCCTCAATGATCATCCTGAGGTTTGTCGCCATTGCTGTAGCCGCACGGTTCATCGCTGCCATTTCGTCCTCTGTCTCCACTTTGGGGAAATCAGATGTCAGATCACCTGCTGCGAAGCCATCCAGTCTGTCTGCCAGCGCTTTCAGCGGTCCGGCGATTCCTTTGGCTATTCTTTTTCCCGCCTTTTCAGATCCTGCAAAGCCTACTCCGATGATCAGAAGGATTACGATAAAAATAACTACACGGAAAACATTCAGCTTGGCTTCCATGGCATTTCCGTTCGTTACACTGCTGTCCAACAGGCTCGTCATATCTGCATAGACCTGCTGGAACACGGGATCCATCTGTTCGCCTGCCATCTGCTGTGCCTGCATCCGCTTAGCAGGATCGGAAGCTGTTCCCAGTTCCAGTATCTGTGCCTCGATCTGCTGATAAGAAGCTACGCCATCCTTGATCTGCTGGTAGGTAGCTCTTCCCTCATCCGTGATCATATCATCTTCCAGGACACTGATATAGGTATCCAGCTGTTCCGCCGTCATGTCATGGGCATTTTTTGCTTTAGCAATCAGCGTATCGTCATCATAGCCGATGGCGGCACGGGTCTCGCTCCGCATCTCCGCGATAACGATCATCGCCTTACCGATGTCACCCTGTGCGAAACCGTAATGGCGCAACGCATAGGAATACTGGTAACTGACGATTCCCATGGCGACACAGGCAATAATACCTGTTGCACTTAATAATAGAGAAATTATGCGAAATACACTCATTAACCGCTTTTCGATGGGGAGCTTACTTAACTTATCTGATCTGTTCATTCCAATATTCCATCCTTTCCATAAACTGTGAATAAAAATCTGTTGTCCCTTTGTACGGCAATAAATAAAACAGACGCAACAGCAGCAGATTTTCCTCCTGCTGTTTCCCTTCGTCTTCTCCTGTCAGTCTCTCTTCCATGGCATGTAACAGGTCATGCCATTGTAGGGTAAATTGCTGGTTTCTCGTCAGATCCGGAGTATCGATCCATTTACTGACTTTTATCTTGCTGCGGTTCTCCTTCGCACATTCCCCGGTCTGGAGAAAATAGGAAAATCCTCCGTTTTCATAATATCTTCCCAGCGGAAACAGCCGGCAGATTCCAGGCCGGTACGGATGGATGCTACATCTTCCTTCCTCATCCAGATAAGCGCAGGCTTCCTTGGTCCTCTGCATTTTCAGATTCGGTAAGATCACACCATCCACCACGTTGAGCTCCACCGATGCCGCTAATAGCTCCTGCATGCTTTTCCCCATTCCTGTAGTCATCCGGTAAACATCATAGGGATCCAGGATAATGGAATTGCCCATGCCGTGACAACACCGGGAACAGCCATTGCAACCACCGCAATCCGCTTTCACCATATCACTTGCTTTGTATAAACGGCCGTCGGATATCTCCGCAAGACTTACATTTCGCTTCATATCTACACCATCAGCCTCTCTGTGCCTTGCGTTCCATGATCTCCTTCAGGCTCTCCGTGTAAGGAGCTCTCGCCACCCCGTATTCCGTGACAATTCCGGCGATCAGTTCATGGTCTGTCACATCGAATGCCGGATTGTAGACCTTTACACCCTCCGGAGCCATGCGCTCCTTGTACCACATCTCAGTAACCTCTTCCGCCTTACGCTGCTCGATGCAGATATCTGCACCGGTGGCAGTCGCCATATCAATCGTGGAAGTCGGTGCACAGATGTATACCGGCACACCGTACTGTTTTGCCACTGCTGCCACCACGCTGGTACCGATCTTGTTCGCAGTATCTCCGTTGGCTGCCACTCTGTCACAGCCTACGAACACTGCCTGCACCCAACCCTTGGACATGACGGAAGCGGACATATTGTCACAGATCAGTGTCACATCCACGCCTGCGGAATGCAGTTCAAATGCTGTCAGTCTGGCTCCCTGTAACAGCGGTCTGGTCTCATCCGCAAATACATGGAAGTTGTAACCTCTCTCCTGTCCCAGATAAATCGGTGCGGTTGCGGTACCGTATTTTACGGTTGCAAGTTGTCCTGCATTACAGTGGGTCAGAATACCATCTCCCGGTTTTACCAGTTCCAGTCCAAACTCTCCGATTTTTCGACATACTTCCACATCTTCCGCACGAATCTGCAGTGCTTCGTCATGCAGGATTTCCTTCACTTTTGCGACAGTCTTGTGCTCTTCTCTGCCAGCCTTTACAGCCACAGCATCCATGCGCTTCAGTGCCCAGGACAGATTAACTGCGGTGGGTCTGGAAGAATCCAGATATTCCTTATATTCTGTGAATTTCTGATAAAATTCTTCGAAGTCTTCCGTCTCGATGCGATTCGCCAGCAGGTAGATGCCCAATGCCGCCGCTACACCGATGGCCGGGGCTCCCCGGACCTTCAGCAGATAGATAGCATCCCACATCTCCTGTGCCGTATGTAATGCGATCAGTTCGATCTTACCCGGAAGCAGGGTCTGGTCTATGATGATCACCGCATCCTGTGCTTCGTCCAGTGCTACGGTATCGTAATCAAGGATGTTTTTTTGGTTTTCCATGTGTACTCCTTTATCTTCAGCATCCTTTTGCTACATTTGATGCATTAATTTTCGTGTCTGATAATATCTGCGAACTCCGCTTTTGCTGCTTTCGCAAGGTCATCCGGTTTCAATTGGATCTGAGAGCCGATCCTGCCGCCGCTGACATAGATTTGTTCCTGTGTCTTCGCACTTTCATCAATTCTGGTCACATACTGTTTTTTCATACCGATGGCTGTGCAGCCGCCGCGGATGTAGCCGGTGATGGCATTGATGTCTTTTACGTGGATCATCTCCACGCTTTTTTCTCCGACGGATTTCGCTGCTTTTTTCATATCCAGTTCCTCCGCAATGGGGATGACGAATACAAAATAATTCTTGCTGCTGCCCACGGTGACCAGCGTCTTGTAGACCTGCTCATAGGGCAGGGACAGCTTGTCTGCTATCTGAAGCCCATCCACGAATTCCTCGCACTCATAGGTGTGATGGGTATAAGGAATCTTCAGAGATTCCAGGATACGCATGGCGTTGGTTTTTACTTCTTTTTGTTTTGCCATAAAATATCATCTCACATTCTTGTTAACCTTGGTATCATTTTATTTTACTATTTTGCTTCCCTCAGTGCAAGCATACAAGGCTAGAAACTTGCACAAGCTGCATCAGTTTTTTGCAGAAAAGAACTCCGCCCGACTCCCGGACGGACCGGGGAATCAGGCGGAGTTCTTATATGTTTTTAATCCGTTGTTACGAATTAGTTTGCTGCCTTCTCAGCCTTTGCAGCCTTCAGCTGCTCGGTCAGAGCGGGAACTACCTTATTCAGGTCGCCTACGATACCGTAGTCAGCTACATCGAAGATAGGAGCAGTCTCATCTTTGTTGATGGCAACAATGAGATCAGACTCTTCCATACCTGCTACGTGCTGAATAGCACCGGAGATACCGATTGCGAAGTAGATCTGAGGACGAACGGTCTTACCGGTCTGTCCAACCTGCAGATCCTTGGGTTTCCAGCCGTTATCTACTACAGCACGGGAGCAGGATACGGTACCGCCCAGAACCTCTGCCAGATCCTCCAGGATCTTGAAGTTCTCTGCGCTGCCTACTCCACGTCCACCGGATACCAGAATCTTGGCATCCATGATGTCAACGGTATCGGATACAGCCTTAACAACTTCCTTGATGGTTACATATTTGTTGTTCGGAGTAAATCCGGGATTGTACTCTTCGATCACAGCCTTTGCACCTGCGATAGGAGCGATCTTCTGCATAACGCCGGGACGAACAGTTGCCATCTGAGGTCTGTTGTCAGGACATGCGATGGTAGCGATGGTGTTACCACCGAATGCAGGACGGGTCATCAGCAGCTGATTGTGCTTCTGCTCCTGTCCGGGGATAGCAACGAGAGGGAAATCACCGATTTCCAGTACGGTACAGTCTGCGGTCAGACCGGTCTGAACTCTTGCGGAAACGGTAGGTCCAAGATCACGTCCGATAGCGGTTGCACCTACCAGAACGATCTCAGGCTTATATTTCTCAATAACAGATGCCAGTGCATGTGCATAAGGCTCGGTTCTGTAAGTCTCCAGTTCGGGATCATCTACGAGGATCACCTTATCTGCACCATACTCAGCCAGCTTATCAGCCAGTCCTTTTACGTTATAACCGATCAGAACCGCGGTTACCTCGGTCTCCAGCTTTGCAGCCAGCTCTTTACCTTTGCCGAGCAGTTCTAATGCGATACCACTGATCTCATTGTCTACCTGCTGGGCGAACACATATACACCCTTGTATTCTTCAATATTATTGGTTACCATGGTTTGCCTCCTATATTAGATGATGTGCTTTTCTTTGAATTTAGCCACAATGTAAGCTGCTCCGTCTTCGGGTGAATCGGGAACGATCTTCTCACCTGCGCCCTTACGAACCTTATCGGATGCCTTTGCGATCTTGGTAGGAGATCCCTTCAGACCAAGGTTGCTGTCATCAACATCTTTCAGATCAGCTCTGCCCCAGGTAGTGATCTCTGCCTTGCATGCATCGAAGATTCCGCCGGGAGTCATATAACGAGGCTTATTCAACTCGGACAGTGCAGTGATCAGGCAGGGCATCTTAGCTTCTACTACATGATATCTGTCATCATACTGTCTCTGAACGATCACCTTGTCTCCCTCAACCTTGATGTCCTGTGCATAAGAGATTACGGGAAGTCCCAGATGCTCAGCGATCTGAGGACCAACCTGTGCGGTATCACCATCGATTGCCTGACGACCGGTAATGATCAGATCATAGTCAAGGTTTCTCAATGCACCTGCAATGGTAGTGGAAGTAGCCCAGGTATCAGCACCGCCCAGTACTCTGTCGGTAACCAGAATTGCTTTGTCAGCACCCATAGCCAGCGCCTCACGAAGAGCATCTGCTGCCTTGGGAAGACCCATGGTCAGTACGGTAACTTCTGCGCCGAACTCGTCCTTCAGCTTCAGTGCAGCTTCCAGACCAGCCTTATCATCGGGATTCATGATAGCAAGCATTGCGCCTCTGTCAAGAGTTCCGTCAGGATTGAATTTAACACCGCCCTTGGTATCGGGCACCTGCTTAATACAAACAACAATCTTCATTGTATTTTCTCCTTACTTTTCTAATTATTCATTCAACAACGCTTACTTCAACAGATCTGCAGAGATAACCATTCTCTGAACTTCAGAAGTACCCTCGTAGATCTCGGTGATCTTAGCGTCACGCATCATACGCTCTACTTCGTACTCTCTGATATAACCATACCCACCGTGGAGCTGGACAGCCTTGGTAGTAACTTCCATAGCAACCTCAGCAGCATACAGCTTAGCCATAGCAGCTTCTACAGAGTAAGAGATCTTAGGATTGGTCTTGTACTCATCCTTCTTGCGTGCAGCCTTGTATACCAGCATCTTGGCAGCCTCAACCTTGGTAGCCATATCAGCCAGCTGGAACTGTGTATTCTGGAATCCGGAAATAGACTTTCCAAACTGCTTTCTCTCCTTGGTGTAAGCAACGGTTCTCTCCAGAGCGCCTTCTGCAATACCCAGAGCCTGGGAAGCGATACCGATACGTCCGCCATCCAGAGTGTGCATTGCGATCTTGAATCCCTGTCCCTGCTTGCCCAGCATGTTCTCCTTAGGGATACGGCAGTCGGTGAAGATCAGCTCGTAAGTGGAAGAACCCTTGATACCCATCTTCTTTTCCTTGGTACCGAAGGTAAATCCGGGAGTTCCCTTCTCAACGATAAAGGAAGAGATCTCCTTCATCTTTCTGCCTCTCTTCTCTACGATGCCGGTAACTGCGATCACGATATAAACATCTGCTTCTTTACCATTGGTGATGAAGCACTTGGAACCATTGATGACCCACTCATCGCCATCTAATACAGCCTTGGTCTGCTGACCCTGGGCATCGGTACCTGCACCGGGCTCGGTCAGACCGAAAGCACCGATCTTGCGGCCGCTTGCCAGATCAGGAACATATTTCTGCTTCTGCTCTTCGGTACCGAAGGTCATGATAGGATCGATACACAGAGAGGTATGTGCGGATACGATAACGCCTGTAGTTGCGCAAACCTTGGAAAGCTCCTCAACGCACATAGCATAGGTCAGGGTATCACAGCCCTGTCCGCCATACTCCTTGGGAACGGGAATTCCCATGAAGCCGTACTTAGCCATCTTCTCAACGGTCTCTCTGGGGAAGGTTTCGGTCTCGTCAACTTCCTGTGCAAGAGGTTTTACTTCGTTCTCGGCGAACTCTTTGAACAGCTGTCTCGCCATCTCATGCTCTTTGGATAATGTAAAATCCATGATGTTAATCCTCCATTGTTATTTATACTTGGTTGTAATTATCATGATGTCGGGGTCTAAGAACCCCGACTTTGATGCCTACGGATTGTTTATACTTTACTGTGCATCCACAGGAGTCTTGGTGCGGTCTGCATTGTATACATAGAAGCCCTTGCCGGTCTTCACACCAAGGTTACCGCCGCGAACCATCTTACGGATCAGAGGGCATGCACGATACTTGCTGTCGCCGGTCTCGTTGTACAGAACATCCATGATGGCAAGGCAGATATCCAGTCCTACGAAATCGCCCAGTTCCAGAGGTCCCATGGGATGATTAGCGCCCAGCTTCATAGCTGCGTCGATACCTGCGATATCGGATACACCTTCCATCTTGATGAAAGCTGCTTCATTGATCATAGGGATCAGGATACGGTTAACAACAAAGCCTGCTGCCTCGTTTACCTGAACAGGGGTCTTGCCGATCTCTTCGGAGATCTTCTTGATGGTATCCACGGTCTCTGCGGGAGTATTCACACCTGCGATTACCTCTACCAGCTTCATACGGTCTGCGGGATTAAAGAAGTGCATACCGATCAGAGGACGGGTCAGTCCGTTGCCGATCTCGGTAATGGAAAGGCTGGAAGTGTTGGAAGCAAATACACACTCGGGCTTGCAGATCTTGTCCAGCTCACCGAAGGTGGTCTTCTTAACTTCCATGTTCTCAAATGCAGCTTCTACGATCAGATCGCAGTCTGCACACAGATCTTCCTTCAGACCCGGAGTGATCTTAGCTACGATAGCATCAACTGCTTCCTGGGTCATTTTTCCTTTTTCTACCAGTCTTGCATAGCCTTTAACGATCTTTGCTTTGCCGCCTTCAGCCCATTCCTGCTTGATATCGCAAAGAGCTACTTCATATCCGTCTACCTGGGCAAATGCCTTTGCAATGCCCTGTCCCATAGTACCTGCACCGATAATACCTACTTTCATGGTAAATCCTCCTGTTTTCTATACATTCTATCATTATTTGAAAAACTATTATAACTATTTATTCTGGAAAGGCTCTTTTACTTTTTCCTTGTTCTTGTCAAGGAAGAAAGCCATGCCATACTTCTGATCTTCTGTCTCGAAGCAGTCTCCGAACAGCTTCTCTTCAATGACTACTGCCTGATCCATATCTGCATCCAGGCCATCATTAATAGCCTTCTTGCAGTTGCGTACAGCGATGGGAGCGTTCTTGGCGATGGTCGCTGCCATCTTCTGTGCTGCTGCCAGCATTACTTCCTGTGCGCTCTTTACTACATTGCCGTCAGCATCAACCTCGGCGCTGTATACTTCATTTACCAGACCGATTCTGTAAGCGTCTGCTGCCTTGATATTACGTGCGGTGTAGATCATCTGCTTTGCCATGCCTGCACCTACCAGACGAGCCAGTCTCTGGGTTCCACCGAAACCGGGAGTGATTCCCAGTCCTACTTCGGGCTGTCCGAATACTGCATTATCGGAACAGATTCTGATATCACAGCTCATGGAGATCTCACATCCACCACCCAGAGCGAAGCCGTTGACAGCTGCGATCACGGGAATGGGGAAAGTCTCGATCTTGCGGAACACATCGTTACCCTTCTTGCCGAATGCTTCGCCTTCTGCCTTGGTCAGGCTACTCATCTCTCCGATATCTGCGCCTGCCACGAAGGACTTAGCACCTGCACCGGTGATCACCAGGCAGCGAACCGTTGCCAGATCTACTGCATCCAATGTAGCGTTCAGTTCATCCAGCACCTGAGAATTCAGTGCGTTCAGTGCTTTCTCACGGTTAATGGTGATGGTTGCCACATTACCATTCTGCTCATACAAAATGTAATCCATGTTTTTACCTCATTTCACATTTCTATTCGTGTTTTCAAAACCACACTAAGGCGATAGAGATTCTACCGCCCCAGCGAATATTTATAAAATTAATCCTCGATCTTAACGATGGTGGAGCAGCCCATGCCACCGCCGATGCACAGAGTAGCCAGACCGGTCTTGGCACCTCTTGCCTGCATCTCATGCAGCAGAGTTACCAGGATACGGCATCCGGAAGCTCCTACGGGATGACCCAGTGCGATAGCACCACCGTTGGGGTTCAGCTGCTTATCTACATCAATACCCAGTTCCTTACCAACTGCTACGGACTGTGCCGCGAATGCTTCGTTAGCCTCGATGATATCGAAGTCTTCGATCTTCATACCGGTCTTAGCCATTACCTTCTTGGTAGAAGCCACAGGGCCGATACCCATAACCTCAGGACGAACGCCTGCCAGAGCACCTGCTACGAAAGTTGCCATAGGCTTAACGCCCAGCTCCTTAGCCTTCTCCTCGCTCATAACAACGATAGCTGCTGCACCGTCGTTGATGCCGGAAGCGTTACCTGCGGTAACGAATCCACCGGGATTGATGGCACGAAGCTTAGCCAGACCTTCGATGGTAGAACCATGACGAGGGCCTTCATCGGTATCGAATACGATGGTCTCTTTTTTCTTCTTAACTTCCACGGGAACGATCTCTGCCTTGAAGGCACCGTTCTTCTGAGCTTCTTCAGCCTTTAACTGGCTCTTTAATGCGAACTCATCGAGTTCTTCACGGGTAAGTCCCCACTCTTCGCAGATATTGTCTGCGGTCTTAATCATATGATAATCATTGAAAGCGTCCCAAAGTGCATCTTTGATCATGGTATCTACCATGGTTGCGTTACCCATACGATATCCGTAACGTCCCTGAGGAATTGCGTAAGGAGCCATGGACATGTTCTCCATACCACCTGCTACTACGACATCTGCATCACCGGCCATGATCATCTGTGCAGCCTGGTTCACACAGTTCAGACCGGAACCACATACCACGTTCATGGTAACTGCGGGAACTTCAATGGGAAGTCCTGCCTTGATCGCTGCCTGACGTGCTACGTTCTGTCCCTGGCCAGCCTGGATTACACATCCCATATATACCTGGTCAACTGCTTCGGGAGCAACGCCTGCTCTCTTCAGAGCCTCCTTGATCACGATTGCGCCCAGCTCCGGTGCAGGAGTTGTGCTTAAGGTTCCACCCATAGTACCGATCGCGGTACGGCAAGCGCCTGCTAATACAACTTTCTTTGCCATTTGTTTGTCCTCCATTTTTTTGTTTTACTTGGTTTGCTTTCTGAAATGTTTTTAGATTGTTATTTTTTTATCATTTCACTATTCCTATTTTAACATAGCGAAATCTGTTTTGCAATGATTTTGTCAAAAAAATAACAAAATAACTGATGCAATTTTAAACAGCCTGCCGTAAGTCCGGCAGGCTGTCTGTCATTGCTTATTTAATTGTACCCTCTTACACTGTTTTTACAGCTTATACTTCCGGCTCGATCAGTCCGTAAGTGTCGCCTTTTCTCTTGTAAACTACATTCACCTGATCAGTCTCTGCATTACAAAATACGAAGAAGCTGTGTCCCAACAGTTCCATCTGGATGCAGGCATCCTCGGGATACATAGGCTTGATATCGAATTTCTTGGTACGAACGATCTTGATCTCCTCATCATCCGTATAGTCATTCTCTACATAGGCTTTGCTAAAAGAAGCGGCCGTCTGCTGTTTGTCAACGATCTTGTTCTTATATTTTTTCAGCTGTCTCTCAATGATCTCTTCTACCAGATCAATGGATACATACATATCGTTGCTTACCTGCTCCGAACGGATAATACTTCCCTTAACCGGAATGGTTACTTCAATTTTCTGACGATCCTTTTCAACGCTTAATGTTACATGTACTTCTGTATCGGGATTGAAATACTTGTCCAGCTTGCCGATCTTTTCCTCCACTGCTGCTCTTAATCCTGGTGTAACTTCGATGTTTCTGCCAACAATAATAAACTTCATGCTGATCATCCCTTCCAAGTATTTATTTACAAAGATCACTGTAGCAACCCTTGCATTTATTGTATAGTCATTATAGCATAATAGTGCAACGTTTTGCAACAATTTGAGGAGTTTTTTACTTGTTTTTGACATTCTGTATGTCAACCTTAAAATCGACAAATCGTGTCAATTTCTGGTTTTTATTACATCTTCACAAAACATTTGTTCCTGCTTTTTTGTAAAATCCTCATCTCAGAATCACCTTTTTTTCTGTGGATAATGTGTATAACTTGGTGTATAAGTAACTTTTATCCTATTTTAGGGCTTTTTCAATGTGGATAACTTTCTATGTATTTTTACTATTATTTTAACGTTATTACGCATCTGTATGTTTTTTTGTATACTTTGTATAGTTTTGTTTTGTCAATCCTTTTTTCGTCGCGTAATAATATTTTGACAAATTGCACAATTCAGTGTACAACTCTATATGTTTTATCCCATTAGCGCACTTTGGGCATACATGCAGAAAAGGCACTGTGCATTTTCACACAGTGCCTTAGTTTTATTGTTATATCATATGATTAAAAGATCCGTCGAACTGCCAGTACCTTCTTATAATCAGCATTTGAAACGATAATACCGGTCTTGGCGGTAGATGCATGAACGATCTGACCATTACCGATATACAGTGCTACATGACCGGAGTAACAGATCAGGTCTCCTGCCTGTGCATTAGCCAGTCCGTCAACTGCTGCACCCTGGCTGCGGTCTGCGGAAGAGGAATGAGGAAGGCTTACACCGAAGTTCGCATATACACTCATTACAAATCCGGAACAGTCGGTACCGTTAGTCAGGCTGGATCCTCCGTATACATAAGGGTTACCAACGAACTGTAATGCATAGTCGGCAACTGCAGTACCCATCTCGCTGTCTCCGCTGGCTGTATAGGTAACTGCGGGGGCACTACCGGAAGAACTCTTACTGCTTCCCGCTGCCTTCGCTGCCGCTGCGGCGCGGGCTTTTTCTCTCTCTTCCTTCTCCTTGGCCAGACGCTTTTCTTCTTCCTCCTTGGATTCTGCTTCAACGAACTCCGTATGAAGAGAAACAAATTCTGTGGAGACCCATCCAAGACCTTCCTCGGTATCTACCTGTACCCAGCCATCGGTCTCATCGGATACTACCAGGTCATCCTCTAAGGGAACCAGACCTAATACAGAAGCCTCTAAAGAAGGTTCGGTACGTACTTTTAAGGTTGTGGTGTTAACAGTTGCCAGTCTTGTACCTACCTTTTTGGCAAGCTCTACTGCTTCATCGCCGGTCACACAGTACTCGGCCTTTACATAACCGGTTACGGAACCGGAAGAGATCTGATACCAGCCGTTCTCTTCGGAGATGAAGAGACCTACGGAATCGTCATACAGCTTACCGACGATCTCGCCCTGCTCACTGGGCATGCTTCTTACATTTACATAATCATTTACCTGTGCAATGACCAGATTCTTAAAAGATTCTTCCTCGGATGCTTCCGGGGTGGTGTCCATCTGATCATCACGGAGTACGGTTTCAATAATACTTTCAATCTGTTTGGTATTGTTCGTACCTGCGGACAGACTCTCTAACTTATTCCCCTTTGCCAGAGTCAGTTCAATACCACCGCTGGGAAGTACCGATGAAGACGCTGCTGCATCTGCGGTGATATTCATTCCGGAAAAAGCCATAACCGCTGCCATGGTGCACACGGTAATTTTTACAGATTTATGAGCCATTCTATCCTCCTGAAACTCTTGGAGCTATCTTGTTTTCTTAACTTACTGCTTTACATTTCCAAATGATTTGTTACGAATTTGTTACATCTGTTAACAAATATATCACGCAGTTTTCCATTTGTCAATATAGTAAATTAATTGTCAATATTTCCAAAAATCCCCATTTCATGCGGGTTTGCAGATTTTTCACGTAAAAAGAGCCACCACCTGGGTGACTCTTTTCTTTAATTATTTTTCGATTTTCTTTCAAATTTCTTAATGAATCTATTACTAATCTATGACTGTTTACGAAAACGGTTGCAATAGTTCCCGGCGCTGACCGCAGCATTAGCGCCGTCAGCCACTGCCGTCACGACCTGGCGCAGAGGCTTCCTGCGGATGTCACCCGCCACATAGATACCTGCTCTGTCAGTCTCTCCGGTCTCACCTGCCGGAATATAACCATCCTCACCGACTGTCACCAGGCTCTGCAGTAATTCCGTGTTGGGATGGATACCAACGGCGATGAAGATTCCCGCTGCTTCCAGATCCTTCTCTTCTTCCGTCTTCACGTTTTTAATACGCAGCTTTTCCACCATATCCTCACCGCAGATCTCCGTGACCACATGGTCATAAAGGATCTCCACGTTGGGAAGGCTCTTTAATTCCTCCTGCAATACCATGGCCCCCCGCAGACTGTCTCTTCTGTGGATCAGATACACCTTTTCACAGGTTCTCGCCAGGTAAATGGCATCCTCCAGCGCCACGTCTCCGCCGCCGACCACAGCCACCGTTCTGCCCCGGAAAAAGGCTCCGTCGCAGGTAGCACAGTAGGACACACCCATGCCGTTTAATTCTTCCTCACCGGACACACCAAGCTTCGCATGCTCCGCACCGGTGGCAAAAATCACCGTACGGGTCTCCAGTTCCTGATCTCCCGCGTAGACGCATTTGTAATCGCCACGTTCTTCCACACTGTGTACCGTGGCTTCTAGAAATTCCGCTCCCAGCTTCTCTGCATGCTGTCTGAAAGTCATCCCCATATCGAAGCCACTGATCCCGGGAAGTCCCAGATAGTTATCCACTTCATAGGTATTGAGAATCTGTCCGCCGCTCATGGGCTTTTCTTCTATAATAAGTAGGTTCAGCCCCGCACGCTTTCCGTAGACTGCTGCGGACAGCCCTGCGGGGCCGGAGCCGATAATGATCAAATCATACATAATTTTCTCTCCTTTTGTCCAGTGTAGCAGTTCCCCTATGGAAAAGCAAGTCCATCTGTGCTACACTCGTTTTACAGGTTTTTTGCATTCGGCACTGTTTTATCTCCAAAGAGTGCCGTAGAATTCAGAAAGGATACTTTATATGAATACAATAAAGAACACACCGTTGGCTCTTGTCACCGGTGCTTCCCGCGGTATCGGACGTGCCATCGCAGAGACCCTCGCCGGAGCCGGTTACGACCTTGTCCTGACCTGTAGCCGCACTCTCCCGGAGCTGTCCGGCCTTGCTAACTCTCTGGAAGAAAAATACGGGATCCACTGCACCGCGCAGATGGCAGACGCATCGGATCCCGTTGCCATGGATCAATTATTTGCTTCCCTGGATCATCTGGACGTTCTGGTCAATAATGCCGGAATCTCTTACATTGGTCTGCTCACGGATATGAGTATTGAAGAATGGCAGCATATTATCAATACAAACTTAAGCTCCTGCTTCTATACCAGTCGTCTGGCGATTCCTCTGATGCTTCAGAAGCACAGCGGACGTATCATCAATATTTCTTCCGTCTGGGGAAACGTCGGAGCTTCCACGGAAGTTGCTTATTCCGCTTCCAAGGGCGGCGTGAACAGTTTCACCAAAGCTCTGGCAAAGGAACTGGCGCCCAGTAATATCCAGGTCAACGCCATCTCCTGCGGTGTTATTGACACTGCCATGAATCATTGCTTCTCCCCGGAGGAAATGGACGCTCTCCGGGAAGAGATCCCCGCAGACCGTCTGGGACAGCCTGAGGAAGTGGGACAGTTTGTCCTCCAGCTGATCCAGGCTCCGGCCTATCTCACCGGTCAGATCCTCACCATCGACGGAGGCTGGCAATAATGCCAGCCTCCCAATATTCTTCTCTATATTTCTGCAAGATATTCTCTCATATGCTCTCTGATATGCTCGAACTGTTTTCTCGTATGAGGATTTTTCGACTCAAAATTCATCAGCCGATCCAAGTACCCCTGTCTTTTCACAATACGGCAGCTCTCGGGATAGACCAGCTCGTACACCAGCGAAATATGTCCCACCACATTATCCACCGCCGTTTTTTTCAAGGAGCGGAGCACCGCATGCTCCTCATCAAAGCTCTGCAACACTTCCGGCGTCACTTCCTCCTGATATAATACCTCGGTGTCCACATTGTAGATCTCCTCCAGCGGGAATTCTACATTGACCTTCAAAATATCAATCTTATCCGCATCCCGTAAGATATGGCAGAACATTGCTGTACGTTCGTCCAGTTCTTCCGGAATCCGGTAGGCGCTGTGATAAAATACCGCCGTCCACAGAAGTTCATCGCAGGAAGCATCTTCCACGAAATCCCGAATACTGATGCCGGCGTCTGCCTGAATTTCCTCGGGCAGGCTTTCTTCGCTTCCGGAAGCAAGTCCGTGTTTCTCTTCCCAGACCTTACCAAATAAAATCCTTGCTCCGTATTTCGCATGATCGATGGAATCTGCATCGGTGAAGGTACCATATACCCGCTGCTGTTCAAAGCGCCCCACATCATGGAGCAGTCCGGTCAGCCACGCAATGTCCACCTCTTCCTCCGGAAGGTCCAGAGATCTGGCAATCTGCTGGCACAATCCGCAGACCCGGTAGGTGTGTTCTATTTTCAGACGGATCATGTCCCGGCTGCTATCATAACGGTCCGTGTATTCCTGAAATGCTGCCAGTGCTTTTTCTCTGTTAATCTTCATTGTTCGTTGCCTCATATCTTTTATATCATATTTTATGACTCATGACACGTTCGCCTTTTTTTAATCCATTCCTTCTTATCTGCAGGCTTCTGTCTCCGTCAGACTTTTTTCTCTGCTAGCGACAGATAGACCAGCTTGTATACCACTACACAGATCACTGCAACCACCAGCAGCAATCCCAGCTCCAATGCCCATGTAGGAATCGTAGAGGCGCATATCACGGTTAAGAAATCCACTGCGAAATGAAGTCCAAAGGCTGCTGCCAGCTGCAGCTTTCTGCCTGTCTTCACCGCACTGTATACAAGAATCGACAACGCGATCTGCAGAGCGATCGCACTGATCCGCTCCACCGGTGCGAGGTAGAACTGGTAAGCCGGCGTGGTCCAGAGAACAGAGAGCTGATGGTAGGTTACCTCCTGTTGTGCGGGCTCCAATGCCGTCATAGTCTTCTCCATCAGACCACCGTTGATCATGGCTGCGGTAAGGAGATTGCTCATAGAAGACATACCAAGGATCAGAAAAGCCTCAATGCCGCCATGTCCTGCTCCGTACATCAATGCATTTTCTCTGGTAAGATGTTTTTTCAGGCAGAATTTCATGGCGATCCAACGGCCACACTCCTCAAAAAGTGCTGCTGCAAGCCCACCGTAAATCGCATACAGCCAGATATTGTCCCGGATCACGCTTCCGGTCACCGTCAGCACGATGGCATGGCAGATCTGCTCTAAGATCATGGCAAAGCCCACGAAAATTCCACAACCGATGAAGAACGCCGGCACCCATGCCTTTGTCTTCTTATAGATAAAGATGCATAAAAATATGGGTAACCCCACGGATAATAGCAGAGATATCACCATCCCCACCATGCTTGCACCGCTTACGGTTCCCCAGATCATTGTTGTTTCCACTGCATTTGTTACTGTCATATACTCTCCTATCCGAGCGCCGCAGGACGCTCTGCGCACTTGTTATTTCACCGTCTGCTGCCGTTTATATTCACCGTTCCCTCTTGTAAGATCCTCCGGAAAAAGGTAAGAAACCCTTCCTCTACCGCCACCCGGTCAACCGCTGTCTCAGGCAGATCATAGAAATATTTTCCGGTTCCGGGATCCAGGGAAATGCTGTCCAGCGGAAACCCCTCTCTGCGGATGCTGCTGTGGGGTACATCCGTCAGCCAGAATTTCTCACTTTCCATGTCAGGCTCCATCGCCTCATATACATGTTCCTCATCCTGCACATAGCAGATGGCATTGCGGTATTTTGCCGTAAGCCTTCCATAGCGTTTTACCAGTCCGATATAGTGCTCCAGCATCTGCTCATCCGTCAGATGCGCACCATTCACCGTACGCACATGTACCCCGGGCTGGATCGTCTCCGGGACATCTTCAAAATACAACCCGGAATCACAGGAAAATACAGGCATACGAAAAGCTTCATAATAAGCATGCGCTTTCTGCCTGGCATTCTCCAGAGGTGTATTGCCTGTCTCCGGGACATCGGGGATCTCCACCCCTTGTGCCTGCAGATCCTGCAGACTGATCAGTTCAATGCCAAGTCCGGCTATGCGGTTCTGCATGGCAGCTGCCTTTGCCGGATTGCCGGTACCGTATAACAGTTTCATAAGCGTTGTCCTGCTTCCTTTCCGGTCAGATCAGCGCCGGTGTCTGTGCCAGGACAGAGATAATCGCGATCGCCGCCAAAATCACAACAACTACCACTACTGCAACAATGATCTTCTTTTTCATATATGATACCTGCTCTTTCTAACTCTTTTATGCTTTTGCATCCCATGGACTAATGATGGCATATTTCAAGGACAATTTCAAGGATTATGAAAATATTTGAGATGACTCCACTTTCTCGCCCGGCCAGGATTTTCTGAGTGCCGCATAGGAAACCAGGAAATTGGCAAGCCAGCCGGCCGGCACGGCAAGCCAGACAAAGTCGATGCCAAAACGCGGTGCACAGATCAAAGCCACAGACAAGCGGATCGCAAGGTTTACCATATTGGCAATGAGGAACGGTCGCATGATTCCAAGTCCGCGAAGAACTCCATCGGTTGCCATTTTAATTCCCATAAAGATAAAGAAGTAACCCAGCCATCGCATATAATCTCCGGACACCTGATAAGCCAGCGCTGTTCCGTCTTTTCCAAGAAATAGCGAAGAAATCTGCGTGTGCAGTGTTTCAATGACAAGGAAGGCAAGCGCCGCAAAACACACGTCCAACACCAATGCCGCATGATAACCTTTTTTGATACGCTCGGTTTTGCCTGCCCCAAGGTTTTGGGAAACATACGGCGAAACTGCATTACCGATGGACACAAAGATCAGGGAAAAAACATTCTCCACTCGCATCGTCGCCGCATATCCTGCAAGTGCCTGTGTGCCGAAGGGATTTACCACTGCCTGTACGATCATCATACCGATCGACACGGTAGACTGCTGCAGGACCGAGGGCACTGCGATCCGAAGCATCGAGCGCAGCTTGCGCCCGTCAAACCACTGAAACGGGCTTTGGTATCGCCGCATCCGGTATAAGAAAATCAAAAGTGAAAAAACAGCGGAAATTCCCTGGGCAATCAGGGTTGCAAACGCCGCGCCGAATACCCCAAGCCCCAGACCGGCTACCATCCAAAGATCCATCACAATATTCAGGATGGATGAAAAGATCAGCAGCCCCAGCGGAATTTTTGATTCACCGATGGAAGTGAACATGGTGGAGAGAATATTGTACATGAATAAAAACGGAAAGCCCACAAAATAGACCCGCAAGTACAGTACCGCTTCATCCAGAATATCGGCAGGTGTCTGTAACCCGCTCATCATCGCATGGGAAAAGCAAAAGCCAAAGATACCCAGGAGGATGCTCAGAAGCAAAAAGCTGATCAGTGACGTAGACACAATGGTTTTCATTTTGCCATACTCTTTGGCGCCGAAATAGCGACTCACAAGCACACCAGCACCGACACCGGCACCCAGTGCCACACAAATGAAAACATTCGTCAGGGCTGCACAGGCACCCACCGCTGCCAGTGCAGAGGAACCCACAAACTGACCGACGATAATGGAGTCAGCCATATTGTATACCTGCTGAAAAAAGCTGCCGAGAATCATCGGCATTGCAAAAACCGTCAGCGCTTTCAGCGGTGCATCGGTAATCAAATACTCATCTTTTGACATGATCATATTCCTCCACAGTTCCTTCAGCATTCTTCCATGGCTTCTTCAACTTGTTCATCTGCATCTTCTGGAAGTTGGATGGCATCCAGCTTTCGCGTGAAAAGTTCAATCATCGCAGGATACTGATTTGTAATTGGGTGACTAAACCGATAAAACTGCGGCACACCTTCTTTCTTTATATGCAGCAATCCCATTTCTTCAAGCTGTTTCGATGCCCTTGATATAGAAGTAGGTGTCAGTTCCAAGTTCTTCGCGGCTTGACTTGTAGATAGTTCCTGTTCGCCTCCAATCTTAACTCTTTTTGAGTTAAGATACAATATTTGAGTTAAGAACAGTTGAAAATCAACATTATCAACTGCTCTGTCTATTTTCTTCTTCCTGCTGCACTTCCTGCTCATGCAGCTTCTCTTTCTTCTGCTCGTCCTCTTTCAAGATTTCCTGCACAATCTTCTGTTCTCCAGGCCAATCCTGCATTTCCGATTTGATTTTCTCTTAGAAATCCCCCGTACACCTTGTCCTGATCAAAGGGCCATTCCCCAGAACATTGTTCATCACTTATTCTCCAAGGGTTGCTCCATCTTCTTCCCATTCTCGCATACCCTAGTGTGGAACAGAATCATGTCGGACAGTTGCGCAGCTTGCCAAACATGCCAAGATCCCGCGTTCCGGCAAGTTCCATGCCCAGATGCACATATTTGTCGCACTTGTTTTTCGCATCCGTTTCCAGAATCATCGGCACGCCCAGCCGGTCGCCCTCGGCAAAGGCAATATTCAGCACCTTTCGCATATAGCCCTGCCGCTGATATTTCTCCCGTACACAGACAAGCCCCTCCCCGCTCGATAGCGATACCAAACTGCAGAAGGCGCTTCATGTCCGATACTGCTTTTGCGGCATACCAATATGCCGCCCACTATTATCTGACCTTCATACAGAAATCGCAGCGGTCATTTCCACGCCCCAGCGTCATGCTTCTCTCCCAGATCAGCTTCGGATGCAGCCCGGTATAGCTGATGTCATCACTGTCGCAAAAGCAGCGGCACAGCTCCTGGCAGCCATATTCTGTGCAGATGTCGTGATAGGGACACTTCATCATATCCACACGCCAGACGCCGTTACCGGTCTGCAGTTCTTTTGGGGCAAAGCCCGCCGCCGGGCCGAAAACGCTCCGGGTGGATTTGACGAAAACGCCGGGAACAAGGCGGTAAAGCCCCGGTATGTGCAGCAGGGAGGCAAGCTGTTTATGGCTCGTTCTCGCCAGCCGCTCCACATAGCCGTGAACGGTTTGCAGTGCCTCCTCTTTCGGCATGACCTGCTGCAAGGTCTCGTAGGCCGCAATGCCCGGCAATATCTGCCGCTTGAGGTGGTATTGCTTTTCCTTGCTTGCATCTGCATTTTCAGCCAGCAGCGCACTCAGGCGCATATCGAAAGCGGTGTTCAGTTCCTTTGCCCGCGCGGGAAAGCACTGTGCCGCAGTCTCCCGGAAATCACGGGAAAGATAGGTTTCCTTCCTCTTCATCGTCCGTTACCCTTTCTTTTTGTATCCGCAGTCGCAGTAGGGCCCGCCGGAGGCAAGGGTGTACTGCCGCACAAAATTTGTCACGCCGCCCGCTTCGCTCATGGTGTAGTCCAGACGGCACAAAGCAGGGGTCAGGTCGTACAGCCCCAGCTCCTTCATCAGCACACAGATGCCGCACTTGGTAAAGCGTCCCTCGTAGCCGCTGCCATCCGGGTATTCGTAAAACTCCATGTTCCACGAATAGGGGTTGCGGTCGGCGGCTTTCAGAGCGGCAGTGGCTTTCATGGCAGCGATATCCTTTGCGGTGAACTTGCTTTTTCCGCTCTTACGGCAGAACCACTGCATGGGCGCTGTCATCATCGCCTTTGCGTAGTAATCCGTCAGGCGGTCTACCGCCGGGCGCTGCGGCATGGAGAGAATGAACGCGCCGAGCATTGCGCAGTTGACGATGTTCATCTTGAAGCGGTCCGCTTTTTCAAACTCCGGCAGGTCTGCAATGATTGCTTTGTACTTCGGCTTTGCTTTTTTCGTGATCGCTTGTGCCGCATCGGCATCATAGCCGAACACCGCCGTCAACTGCTTTTGGAATGAGCCTGCAAACAACGCCCACATTCCCATTGGCATACCCATGTATTTCATTGCACTGCCTCCTTACATTCTCCGCATTTTGCCTTCTCCCGCAGCAACACCAGCCCCAATACCAAAACCAGCAGGTGTCCGGCGGATTCCGTGCCGTGATCGATCTGATCCAGCGGCCACGGCAGAAGCGTGAAGAGATTTCCCACAATCCCCGTAAAAACGATGGGGTTGCAGAAGGATGCCAATATCCGCTGTGCTGTGTTTTTCAGCGGGAGCATCCTTTTCCAGATCATAACGAGCATCACGACGGAAAGAAGTACATCACACAGGATATATGCTGCCAGCAGCGGCGCGGCGTTGCAGTAAAACACCTTGTTGGCAATTTCAGCTGCCGCCTGCATATCGCCGTATTTCTCAAAGGTAAACTTGAAGATCAGCGCCACATTCATGAACATAGCATGAACATAGCCCCAGCAGACCGTGCCGGTGAGATAGGCGATTTGAAACAGCTTGACCCATTTCTGCTGCTTCGGTTGGGTGAGGCGTTGCTTCAAAAGCTTCCACATCTGGTGAAAACCGATGTAATAGAGTGCCGTTCCGAGAACACCGCAGATGATGCTGACCACCATGCGCCATGTTGCCATATCAAGATAGGCGACCTTGACCATCAGCCCAATGGATTCTGTGCTTTGGCTTTTCCCGGTCGCCGCAAACAAAAAGTCGCCGATCACATATAAAAGGCATCCAATCATACCTGCGATGAGTGCTCGTTTTTCTTTGCTCATTTTCATTGCTTGCCTCCAAATCCGATCTTCACGATCTGCATTTTCATCATTCCGTCACCGACCCTTGCATGAAAAAACAAAACAGCGGGAGCATTCCGATTTCCCAATGTCGTAAACTTCATTGTCTCTCCTTTCCTCAGTGAATAAAAGCCGTCATAAGGACCGCCAGCACCGCTGCTATACCTGCCATACCCACCGTGCCGAAAAGCCACTTTTTCTGCTTGTCTTTTGCAGTAATGTAAGGCTTCAGATCTTCTGTTCCGGGAATCGTCCATGCGTTCGTGTGCCCCACCCAGTAGCCATCGATCAAAAAGCGGTCAATGAGATTCATAACGGACAAGATGACAAGCAGCTGCCAGAAGCCCGCCGCAAAGCCTTTCGCACCGTTTATCCCATAGACACAGACCAGCACATAACCAATATAGCCGGGAATGCAAACAGCTTTGAAAAGTTGAGAATTGCGCTTGATTTTCTCGTGTGTCGTAAGTCCCAGCTTCACGCACCGCTGCTGCACTGCCGGGCTGTAGAGATGCACCATCCCAACAGCCCCCTTACGGATGCCCACAGCACAGGCAAGAGCCAGCAAAGCCCCCAACCCAAGACCTTCCAGAATCACCTGTAAAAGCATTACTTATTCCTCCTGTATCCGTTTTCATCCCGGTATTCGGGATGTTCCTTTACGTATGGATCCTTATCGCCGCAGATGGTATAGTCGCATCGGCAGCCGTCCACGCCGTAAATTCATAATAGATGGGCTTGCTGTTTTCGTAAGGTGCAACATCCATCTCATAATATGCCTTGTGGTCGGTCGGCGTAAAAACGCCGCGATGTCTGTTCTGCTTTTCAATTTCCTTTCGCAGTTCGTTCTCTGGCAGTGTGAAAGACTTTTTCACTCCGGAGAGTCTATACACTGCCCGCAGGATGGATGCAAAAATGCTCATGGCTTTTTTCTCCTCTCATTTCCGCGCTGTAACGCACAGCCATCCCTTTCTATTTTTGTGACTCTGAACCCTGACAAAGCCTGCTTGCTCCAGATACACTTTCAGATCAGCATCCGTATAGATGGTCATACCGTTAATGATTCGCGTCCATTTGTCGTCTTTTGCTGTTTCGCCGTTTGCTTCGTTACAGATGAAAAAAGTCCCGCCGGGCTTCAGCACCCGATAGACCTCTCTGAAATTTTGCGCAAGCTCCGGCCAGAAATAGACCGTTTCAAATGCGGTCACTACATCAAACTGCTCCGCTTCAAACGGCAACTCTGCTACACTTGCCTGCTGCACAGTACACTGCCCTGCTGCAATGGCACCTGCATTGACCTTTCGCGCTTTTTCTACACTGACTGCCGAATAGTCGATGCCCTGCACCTTGCCCTTGGGACACAGCTTCAGCAGCGTTTTGATGTTCGCTCCACCGCCGCAGCCGCAGTCCAGCACCATGGCATCCGGGGCAGGCTGCAAAAATTGAAGTCCCCACGCTGCCATTGCGCTGTGTCCGAAGTTCATCATGGCAACCATGATCTTCCCGCCAAGTCCTACGGGTTTTCGGGTGTTTTCAAAGAATGACATATCACACCTCCGATTTCACACATTCGGCATAGGTCAGCGGGAAGGACGCTTTCAGCACAGCACTTTTTCGCACACTCCACCCGTTCTGCCGCAGAAAGCTCAGATACTCCTCACTCGTCCACCTGCTATGCAGAGGGAATCCTGCCAATCTCATAAAATAGGCTTTGATCCTTCCTCTAAGTGAATTTTCCGCGTGAGTAAAGGTTGGCGCGATCAACACACCATCGTCCTTCAGCACCCGTTTGATCTCTCGCAGTGATTTCTCTGGTTGCGGCACGATGTGCAATGCGTTGGATACGATTACCACATCAAATGAATTGCCTGCGTATGGCAAAGAAAACATATCCTGCACGGAAAAATGCAGCTTCGCAGAACAATTTCCCCGCTTGGCTTCTGCAATCATTTTTGGAGAGGCGTCCGTCGCCTCAATGCGTGCCGCTACTTTTACGATGTGCTTGGCGATCAGTCCCGTTCCTGTAGCCAACTCCAGCACTGTTTTGTCTTTCACGACCGGACGGATCAGCTCATACATTTTCTCGTATACTGCCCTGTCTTTTCGCATAAAGCAGTCATACAGATCTGCATTTCTGTCCCAGAAATTCTTGTGTTCTCGCATTGCTGTCTCTCCTTTTATAGTTAGACTGTTCTAACCGGCACGCACATATCTACAAGTTAGGTTTAGCTAACTCGTGTGTTTAGAAAAAGCCGCATTTCTGCGACCTTTCGCCTTATTCAAATAACTTCCTCCATGCACTGCACACCAGCGTTTTCAGCCACTGAGGATAACGATTCTCAATCTGCTCCTTGTGGGAACAGCCAAAATCTATTTTTTGCACCGTTGCGGTGGCCTTTGTCTTTATGTTTATATTATACCGTGCTTGCTTCTGATTTGCAATGGTATAGTATTCTATTTTGTAAACTTCCTCTGTCACATCTACAAAAAAGTCTGTTGTATAAACATCAGGATAAAGTTCCCGAAGGTTAATTTTCTTCATTATGTACCTCCATTTCGATTCACGGGTGATTGACGGGTGAATCGAATGGAGGCGGAGACCGGCACCGGCAGACAACCGGGTCATCTCCGAAAAAATGGCAACAAAAAACGCCAGATTTCCGTGAGGGAAAACTGGCGCGCCAAGAACAGCCATTATTATACTGAATTACATGGAACGATAATGCCGATGCAATGTTATACTTGCCCGGAGGAGGGGCAAGGCTTTTTTTAACTGATGTAGATCATGTGAGCTTTGAAAAAGCAAACGAGACACGGCAAAATAACCTCCAATCGGCTACCGTGTCCCTGCAAGTCGTCATTGGTTTGTGTAGACGCAAAGAAACGGCGGCTCTGATTTCTCAAAACCGCCGCCAAAGTAAGTAGAGTAAGCGCACAAAATCAACCTGCCCAGCTACGGTTTTTTTCTTTCCCCATTAGGCGGGGCAGGTTTAAAAGAATATGAAAAGCCGATAACAGCAGTCATGTTAGCCTGCGTGTTATCGGCTCTGCGTCTATGCGTCTGGCTCTCTAATAACGGATATATTCAGTTGCTTTACATGAATGAGCGTTTCCTGTTTACATTTTGGACAGAACAAGGGGAAATTCCTTAATTCCGTGTCAATTCGTATTTTTATTCGGGTTTTATTATGGCATATAGGACAACTAACCCAACTTGTCTCTTTCATCAAAATTACCCCGTAACTTGATGTTTCTTTGATATATTTTTTGTTAGTCTATAAAATACGAATATCAATCCAACATTAAGGATGATCATAAAGACCGGCTGGCTCATACCGAAATATGTTTTCATATCAGAAAATATACCGTTTGTATGAAGCATAAAAATCGGGCAAATTTCCTGCATTTTTTGTAAAACAGGAAGGCTATCATTAAAATCAAACACAACTGGCAAGAAGCAGATGACGCAAGAAGTAATAAGCGCTGTAACAGGAGAACTCATTTGAGCACTTAAAAACAATGTAATAGTTGTCAAGGCTACAATCCCAAAAATATTCAATATTACAGAGATAAAGAACATTTGCAAAAAGGTCAAATTATATATTGAAGAAGCATAATGTAATGAAGATTGAATGCTTACATTCCACCCCTGTAACCCATAGGTACAGCCATACAGAACTAAATTTAGCAGTAAATACAAGAGGTATGTGCCAATTACAACTTCCAAGGCCGCTATAATTTTTGAAGTTGTGAGTTTGGTTCGGCCATACCGAGCCGAATAAATAATGCTATCTGTATGAAGTGCATACTCTTCTGAGAAAACAGGAGATAGAGTGATTACAACAATTAAACATATCATTATGGACAAGATGCTCCCCATTCCAGATAATAGCTTATCCCAGCCATCGCAATATCCTAAAGTCACAGTTGGACTATTTGGATATGCTGTTTCGAGTGACTTAAAACTACCATCAGAATTTGTCAAATATTCCAGAATCGCCGCTTGGTCACGATAAACATGAACAGCAGAAAAAGCAGAATTTTCATCTTGTCCAACAGTTGCTTGTTTTGCTTGGTCGATTTTTTCTTGCATAGTAAGTAATGTATTTTGAGAGAGTTTTCCTTCAAATATTTCTGCTACTTCCTTCCGTTGTTCAATGGCTGTAAAACCGCTTGCTAATGCCATTTTTTCAAGGTCATAATCATAGAAAACATTTTGATAATTAAATTGAAAAAAGAAAAAATAGGCAACGATAAGAACCACACCAGCTAAAAACAACATTCGTGTTTGCTTTCTCGAACATATTTTATTTCGTTCTGCTTTTATCATTTCATTCATGCTCGGATACCTCCGCAAAATAGTATAAATACAAATCTTCCAATGTTGGATCAACATTCCAAGCGGTTCTGCATGGTGCTTCTTGAGAAATAATCCTCAGCCGTTCTGCACCATTATTATGTTTCAGATTTGCTGTTACATAGTTCAATTCTAATTCTTCGGCCTCTTTTCGAGATACATCACATTCCCAAACACATTTTTCAATCGGCTTCAAAATTTCTTCTGGAGAACCATGTTGAATTAACTCGCCATTTTTCATAATCAGAATCTCATTTGCGATATATTCAACATCAGAAACAATGTGAGTGGACAAAATTACAATTCTATTTTCTGCCAAAGAACTAATCAGATTCCTAAACCGCACCCGCTCTTTCGGGTCAAGTCCAGCTGTAGGTTCATCCAAAATCAAAATACGGGGATCGTTTAGTAATGCTTGAGCAATTCCCAAGCGTTGTTTCATACCGCCGGAAAAAGTTTTGATTTTTTCGTTTTTCTGTGTGAGCAGATCAACAACCTGCAACAGCTCCATTGTGCGATTATGGGCTTTTTTAGGCGGCAGCCCCTTTATTGCAGAGATATACATCAAAAATTTATACGCTGTAAAGTTAGGATAATAGCCAAAATTTTGTGGCAGGTAGCCTAAGATATTACGATATTTCTCGCCCAAATCATGAATGTTTTTCCCGTTAAAAAAAATGGCTCCTTTCGTTTCAGTTTGGACATCGCAAATCATTCGCATCAAAGTTGTCTTGCCCGCACCATTTGCCCCGATTAGACCATAAACACCATTTGTTAATTTTGCGCTGAAATGATTTACAGCTTTTTTTCTTCCATATTCTTTTGAAAGATCATTTATTGTAAGTTCCATATCAATTCTCCAATCATTTTTTCTTTTTTCAAGTACAGTTGAAGTGTTTTCCCTAATAGGATAATAGATAACACATAAAATCCAATCCATCCCCAGAACATAGACGCTTCAAATATAAATCGCTGATGGAGTACAAGAGAAAATGTTCCAGAAAGAAAAATCATACAAGCGATTAAATGATACAAGCTATCGTTTGTCCTGCTTTTCGCACATATAAAAAGATAACAAGTGCAAGAAATATTAAATGGAATCAAACCATACAACACCATTTCAATCATTGATTTCTGGTAAATATATGCCATTGAAATTAAAATGACTGTTATTAGGAAAAGGTTGATTACTCCAATAATCAGCATACGACCTGCTACAATTTTTACCAGCGTTGTTCTACTAGACTGTTCAATTTCCCACATACCATAGATGTTGCTTTTAGATATTTCTATTGCACCTAATAACGCAAGGAATGGAACCATAACTGCAAGGATTGTCAATGGATAATAAAATGGAACCCTCCATTGGCCCAGGATACATGCTAATAATACTGCACATATAGTGAGTATTATTTGAACAATCCAGAAAGAAAGCGGCAGAAATTGAAGTTGGTTCAATATAATATCTCGCATTGAATTTTTATTGAATTCAGAACTATTCATGTAACTTTTTCCAGCTACGATTACTGCTTTAATTTTAGGTTCAGATGGAGCAGGCGTTTCACAACTCTGCAACCATTCTAATACACCATTTTGTTTTTGGGTCATACATTATCGCCTCCTCTAAAATCAGCCAAATATCGTTCCAGTTTTTTAATCCCCTGTTGGAGCCTAGATTTTACAGTAGAAACACTAGCTTTTGTAATGGTTGCAATCTCTCGGATTTTCAAATCATAATAAAATCGTAAAATGATGACCTCTTTTTGATAGTCCGGTAATGTGTTGATTGCATATTGAATTTGCGCTTTAAGTTCGTTAAGCTCAATTTTTTCAAAGGCATTATCAGTATCTTCTATATCTTCAAGAGTTTCTAAATCCATATACAGGGGTTTTGCTTTCTTAGTATAATTGTTACAGGTATTAACAGCAATCGTTAGCAGGTAGTTTTGAAATTTCCCGATCTTTCGTACTGATTGAATATTCTCCAACAATTTCAAGAAAACATCTTGTGTAATATCTGCGGCGGTATCTGGATCGCCGTTCAATCGCCGACAACAAAATAGATAAATTGACTGATAATATTTTCGGACAATTATCTCAAATGCATCTGTGTCACCCGACTGGATTTTTTTAATTAGTATGAAATCTTCGATACCGTGTCACCGCCTTCCATGTGTAAAACGCCTTACACTTAATATACAACTGAGTAACCCAAAAGGATTTAACTTTAGAAATTTTTCTTTTACTTTTTTCATTTCCCTTGACATTAACTTAGGAGGACTGACAGACGAGGACGGTTTAATGCTCACACAACATTTGTTGGAGCGTTTTCCAGATCAAAAAATAGTCATTCTCTCTGGCTATAATCTTCCTGTTTATCGCAAAGAAGCAAAGAGGATCGGTGCAAGAGGGTTTATCAGTAAGGATGTAGAACCAGATGAGTTATTGCACATTTTATTGACCATCAAAAATGGGGCAACACACTTCCCACGGGAAGAAGTATTTATAGAAGAGCTGACAGACGGGGAGAGAAAAGTTCTCGAATTGGTTGCATCAGGAGTTAGGCGCCGCGAAATCGCTGAACAGCTTTTTATTAGTGAACGAACAGTATCAAATCATTTGCAACATATTTTTGAAAAAATGCAAGTTAGCTCTACCGTTGAGATGATAACAAAAGCTATTAAGCTCGGATATATTGCTCAATCTTCAATCCAGAGGTCATGCGAGAGGAAAGCGAGCTGCGCCAGCGGGTCGGACAGAAGTTGAAACTCTACCTGGAACAGTATTTGCCTATCGTGGAAGGCGCCATTGACGGGGCCTTAAAAGTTGAAAAGCCGAATGAAGAAGCGGAGGGTGTCTGAACATCCTCTGTTTTTCTTATTTTGCGGGCATTTTGGGACTTCTGCAACGCTTTATAAGTAGGGATAAGATACGGTATCACGGCGCCTCTGCATTTCCCGAAGGTAGTCGATTGCCTCATGGTACAGTACCAGCTTGCAGTAAGCATCGAACTGGCACCGCTCGCCATAGTCATTGCGGGGGATCATATCCATCTTTTTTTTCCTTTGCCGTCGTCCGGCAGAATGTTATTCAATATTTAATTCAATGCTTCCTGTGAAACTCTCGCATTCAATTCCGATATAATTTCCACCATCAGGAAGTGTAATTGTGTCACTATAAGTTCCGGTTGTTTCAATCAAAGTGACTGCTTCATCAGATCCAGAAATCCAAAATACTTTTGCAGTTCCCTCCGTAACCTCCAGCGCGCAGTCAATAGACAGCTCCTTACCGGCTTCTCTTTTTATGGAAGTTCCTCCGAACAAATACTCTGTACCTGAAAAGTTCGCATAATCAGCCATATAAGTCCCTGTATAATCATCAATTCCTTTTTCTTTTTCCCCTTGCAGTGACGATTTCCCTGTCAGTTCTATGGAGCCCGCAGATTGAACAATGTTATTGTAATGATTGAGAATTTCATCTTTTGAACAGCCAGCAAGCATAAAACTTCCCACAAGGACGAATGTTAATGCTAAAACTATTTTCTTCATAAAATCATCACCAGCCTTTCTTTGGAGCTACCTTTTTGGCCTTTTTCTTTGTTTGGGTTGCTTCTCGTTCTTTCATGCACAAAATCAAGATGGCAGAAATAACGACAGCAAGCGCAAGACTGCAAGAACAGGTTCCGATATTCCAGTTGACTGCGGTATCATAGCTACGGTAGCCTACCATTCCAAGACTTGCGGTAATCGGATAAAGGTTTGCTAATGTCATATTTCCTGCGGCAAACATCCCTCCATATCCATAGACAAAAGCAATGATTACACCGACTAAAAAGCTGCCTGCCCTCCGACAAGTAAGAGCGATAATCGGTAGAACCGCAAGATATAAAAAGAAATTAACCGCAGTAATCTGCAAGGTTGCTTTTAGAGCTAAGGAAATCTCAAAGCCGGGAAATCCCACAATCATTTCTGCTATGATTGTAAACAGACTGCATATCAGCCCGAAAATAATAGACAATACGCCGCACACAATCAATTTTCCGGTCAGCAGTTTCTTAAAAGAGATCGGCACAGTCAGAATATTTTTCAATGTGTCATCCGTCTGCTCACGAGAAATCATATATCCAGCAATTAGGCTGATACACATCGGAAAAATCATGGACATATTGTTTTTGATGACCTGTTCTGTAAGATAGGCAAAATCCCAAACGGAACCATCATTCGCCATAGAGGTAAACAAGGTCAGCAGGACGGATAGGAACATGAGTGCAACGCCCGCCCAAAGGATATGATACCTTTTCAATTTATAAAATTCTGTTTTTACAATGCGAACCATGTTTATTCCCCCCTCTGCTTATATAATCTGTCAATCAGTAAGAACGAAACGAATGCCATAATCCCAAGAATGAATACAACTTGAAATGTTGAGGGAATTAGCCCTGTCATTTGCTCCAAGTCCATTTTTATTCCATGAGCCGCCATATCTCCCGCACTCCAAAATGTAGTCAGTGGCGTGGGCAGAAGCCATAACATAGTTTTAGGCAGTGTGTCAAACAATGCCGTAGCACTCATGTTCAGAACGCTGTAAAAGACACACAACAAAATGGAAAAAACATAGGTCTTACTGAAAAAGACAACAAGGACAATCAACGGGAGTGTTCCTGCCGTAATGAAGATCCCCGTTTCAACCGCCAAAAACAGCTTATAACCAATTCCATAAACTTCTAATGTTCCAAATCCGCAAAGAATTGTTGCAATGGTAGAAGCCACGCAAAAAACAATTCCAAAGATAAAAAGGACAATAATCTTTGCAAGTACCATTTGCGTGCTGGTTACGGGAATTGTACGCAGATTTTTGAATGTATCGTTGTCGCGTTCCATAAAAAACAGAATAGCGGCAATCACTCCGATAATGCAGGGCAGTAAAAACTGGATACCATATCCCAACACCATGTTAAATAGTCCATCGAAAGCATCTGCCCGATCCGTATATCGCTCCATCATAGAGGGTGTTGTCATCAGATAAGTCAGCGGGATTGGAAACAGGAAAGCAGCCAGAATAATCAGCGGAATAAATTTCTTCCGTTTCAATTTCAAAAATTCGCATTTGATTAGTTTAAGCAATTCCTTCGCCCCCTGTCACACGCTTGAAGTAATCTTCAAGACTTTCTTCACAGGTATGTGCTTCTGATACCTCCAATCCGTTTTCTACAAAAGCAGTTACAATTTTCCCCACGGGTAGCTCCATATTGTGTAGACGCAGATTGTGGTCGTCCTGTATGGAAAAATGGTTTTCATGGAAATTGCGTTCCAAAATTCTTGCCGCCTGTGCAGTATCCGAAAGCGTAAAACGGATATGCTTACTGCTTTTTTGCTCCAGCTCAGCAAGGCTTTCTTCTTCCAGCAATGCGCCGTGGTCGATAATTCCAATATCGTCAGCCAGCAAGGAAATCTCCGAAAGAATGTGACTGGAAATCAAAATGGTTTTTCCTCGCGCGTCACAAAGCTCACGAATAAAGGATCGCACTTCTGCAATACCGATGGGATCGAGACCGTTGATCGGCTCATCCAAAATCAAAAGCTCCGGATCGTGCATGACTGCAAGGGCAATCGCCAACCGCTGCTTCATGCCAAGAGAGTATTGCGAAAACAGCTTTTTATCCTTATAAGGTAGCCCGACCAAATCCAGAGCGTCTTTGATGGCATGATTGTTTGGTACTCCACGCAGGGTAGCAAAGATACGCAGGTTCTCCGTACCGGTCAGATTGGGATAAAAACCAGGGGACTCAATCAGGCTTCCGATACGGGGCAACAGCTTCTTTTCATTCCCCTGTAAAGACTTTCCCCAGATTTTGACCTCCCCGGAAGTCGGCTTCGTTAAACCCAACAGCATTTTCATGGTTGTGGTTTTTCCGGCTCCGTTTCTACCCAACAGACCATAAATTCTCCCACGCTTGACATGGATATTTAAGTCAGCCACACTCTTTTGTGAGCCGTATTGCTTTGTCAGATTTTTTGTTTCAATAATATAATTTGTATCCATATTCAAAACCTCCTGTTCTGTAAGGTATTCTATCATGCCAACCTTGCATTAACCTTGCCGCAACCTTGCATTAACCTTGCAATTTGAAATCCAGTAAAATGACAAAGGCTCCCGCCATAAAGACGGGAACCCGCTTAACTCTCCAAAGGAAAAAGCAACATAAATTCAGTTCCTTTTCCCGGCAAACTTTCAACTGTTATACTCCCACCCATCTTTTCTACAAGCTGATGGACAATAGAAAGACCAAGTCCGCTGCCTTTTTCAGAGCGTCCTTTATCACACTTATAAAGCCGTTCAAATATGTGTTTCAAATCTTCTTTCTCAATTCCCACTCCATTATCCGCCAGCAACAGCTCCATGCTGTTTTCTTTCTTCGATAGGGATATTTTAATTTTGTCTGCATGGCTATGAGCGATTACATTTTGAATAAGGTTATTGATGATCCTCATATAGCTATCCATATCTAATCTTACCCGGACAGGCTGTTCAGGAATATCAATGTCATAATCAACCTGTTTATCCTCAAAAATCGGTATCCAGTCAATGAGGATATTTCTTGTAAGCTCTGCGGCCTCAACGCTCTGGATCTCCAAAGCAAACTCGTTGGAATTTAACTTGAACCAGTCAAAGAGTACATCAATATATTCTTTCAGATCATGGGCTTTCCGGCGGGCGGTTTCAATATAATCATCCCGGTCTTTTCCTGTGACCAGTCCTTTGTGTGCAGCGTCAAGATACCCAATCAGAGTAGTAAGGGGCGTTCGCACATCATGTGAAAGGCTCGTCATAAGTTGGCGGTTGGTTTCTTCTGTCTGCCGTACAGTTGAAAGTCTGCTTTCATAGGCCACAACGATCTCGTTGATTTCATAGGCAAGAGGTGCTGTCAGTTCATTTGTTGCAGATAGAATACGCCGGTTGCCATTTCCGTTTTTCACATCAACCAGCACATCGGTCATTTCTGCTATTTGTTTTTTTACACGCCGAACGAGAACGATGGAAGTCAATACAGCCCCAACAGCAATCACAATGGACAAGGAAACGATGATTTCCATACCAGCTATACCTCCTTATTAAACCGGTAGCCAATCCCTTTGACCGTTTGTATATACTTTGGGCTTGAAGGATTGACTTCTAATTTTTTACGAAGCCGACTGATGATCGCCATAATGTTACTGTCATCATAGAAATATTCTTCACCCCATACTTCCTCATAAATCTGCTGTTTGGTCAAAATTTTTCCTTGATGCTTTGCACAGTACAGGAGCAGATCAAATTCCTTTGGTGGAAGTTCAAAAGTGCCGTTTGCCGTCGTAACAGAACGATTTTCAAGGTCAATCTGCAATCCGTCAAAATTTAGCTTTTGTATGGCTCCAGCTTGCTGATTAAAACGGGTGTAGCGGCGAATGAGGGACGCAATACGGGCAATCAGTTCATCCATATCAAACGGTTTTGTAAGATAATCGTCCGCTCCGGCCCGTAAGCCCCGTACTTTAGAAATGCTGTCATTTTTAGATGTGAACATCAAAATCGGCAGACTGTTCTCTTTGCGGATTTCTTCCAGCGTTTCAAAGCCATCCATACCAGGCATCATCACATCCAGCACCACAAGCTGATACTCCTGCTCTCTTAATTTTTGTAAGCCCTCTTTTCCGGTATTACAAAAATCAGCTTCTATGTTTTCTGCTTGTACGCTACGTTTAATCAAAGCGCACAGTTCTCTGTCATCATCTATAATCAGGATTTTATTCATGGTGCAACCCCTTCCCTTGTTTTGTCCTTCCGTCAATCGGCTTTTCTGCGTTCTTTGGGATCAGCCAAACACCAGCCATCTTTACAGCGCCGGGGATACGCCCAGCAGCGCAATAGTAATTTACTCTACGAGGTGTCACGCCCCATTTTTCGGCGACCTCTTTTAGCGTCATATAATCCATTATGCACCTCCACAGAGTACATTATAGTTCTTTGTCTCGAACAATACAAGTTTATCACCAATCGCAGCTTTATATAATCGGCATAATCGTACAGCTTGTCAGGCATAATAAGGTCATTCCATCATATAAACCGGAACGATACAATATTATTGAGGTGAACGATTATGCCGATTGATGATTTGACTGCTTTAGGGCAAAAAATGCGGGAAGCCCGAAAGAAAAAAGACCTGACACAACAGGAGCTTGCGGATCTGAGCCATGTTTCTGTAAAGCAAATCGCCAATATCGAAAAGGGGAAAATGAATCCTTCTTATTTGATTTTAAGAGCATTGGCAAAGGTCCTGCACATCTCTTTAGATACGCTTATAAATCCAGATATTTCCCTGGAGGATGAGGGTGTCAATCAGATGAAAATGCTTTATTCCAGCTGTCCGCCAGAAATGCGTGACACACAGTTGCATCACACCCAAGAAATGGTGAAAGAACTGACAGAGTTGTCCGAGAAATTTGAAACGAATTGAGCCAGTGAGAGAACTCCCGTATGTTCTGTACCCGGTGGAATGGCTTGGAAAAAGGCTCTATCTTTGATGATGCATTGGACGATAAAGAATACGAAGGGAATCTGATTTATCTACTGAAAAGCGGCAGTGAATTTATTCGCAATAATTCCAAAGTCCGTTTTGTCAAAGAGGCACAGTATCGGGTAGACAAGCCGGATTATGCGGAACGAGCTGTGACAGAGGCTCTTGTCAATGCGCTTATCCATCGTGATTATATTGTACTTGGCAGTGAAATCCATATTGATATGTTTGATGATCGGGTGGAAATCACATCTCCTGGCGGTATGTTTGGCGGCGGCTCAATTCAGGAATACGATATTTACAGTATCCGTTCGATGCGACGAAACCCTGTGATTGCTGACCTGTTCCACCGCATGAAGTACATGGAACGCCGTGGAAGTGGCCTACGCAAAATCGTCAGTGAAACCGAAAAGCTACCTGGATATATAGCGGCATATAAGCCTGAATTTACCTCAACAGCAACAGATTTCAGAGTCATCTTGAAAAATGTAAACTACAACTTAGAGGGTGACGCCCACCAAGTTATCCACCAAGTTACCCACCAAGTTATTGAACTATCAACGGTATCCAAACAGATTTTGGCTTTTTGCACAACACCAAAATCCAAGAAAGAGCTTGCAGTATTTTGCGGCTTCAAAGATTTAAGAAACTTCACTTTGAAGCATATCAATCCGCTTTTAGAATCCGGGCAATTAGAAATGACTATTCCCGATAAACCTAAAAGTCGCAATCAAAAATATATTACAGTTCGTTCCGAATAAACAGAGAAGCATGGCATTGGGTCTCATCTCCCATTGTCCTGCTTCTTTTTCATTCCAAATTATATTCATATCATTTACCCATACACCCAATCCTGTATCGCAAATTTCAAACTCTGCACCTTTCCCAGCAGCCAGCGGCAGCCCCATCGGGCTAATCAAAAATGCCATAACCAGCAAAATCACACCATTCTGCGGGGAATAGGTAATAATCACAGCCACGCCAAGCAGAGCAATTACCGTGCTTAGTAGACCAATCACCAGACTGGATATGTAGATCAGCCCCGTGCAGAGCCAGACAAAAAGCGTCAACACCAAAACGACCGGTGCAGTTACGATCATCAGCAGACATTTCAAAATCTTCATTCCTGTTCCTCCTTCCAACGCTCCAGATGCCGTTTGCACAGGGCATCCGCTTCTCTCTCATCATCTTCCGTCACTTCCCGTTTTTCTTTGGTCAGTTCAATCTCCAGCACCTTTTCAAAGGTCAGCATCTGTTTTCACTCCTTTGCTACGCTTCTTATTCTACTCATATTATCCGATGCGGACAGACAAAAGACAAGGATACAGACAAAAAAGAAAAAGCGGAGGAAGGTGCGGCGAAGAAAAGCCGTTCCTCCCTCCGCAAATGGAGTATCTATCCCTGTTATGAAAGTTTGGAGAGTTGGGTAAGGATTTCCTTCACACCCGCATTCGTATTCTCAAAAAGTCAAATAAAATGGGAACGCCTATCAGCCAGCGGAAAAAACGATAAGAAAGAAAGCTGAATTCTTGACTGAATTACCTACTTTCTTGAAAAAGTTCTATACTATATTTGGTAGGATTGTTTTGCTCGATAAAAACATTCGCATATAAATCCTCCTTTCGGTGAAATGGTGTCAAAACATAGTAATTACTTACTGCTTTGTATTCCTTACCCTCGTAAATAAATCCACATACAATTCTGCAACAGATGTAATTTCCAACCCTAATCCATGATGCTGGAATTATATCCTTGATTTCAGAGTCTATACAAGTACCTGAATGCTTCAGGTTTTTCAATCTTTTCTTATCGTATGTCAGCTTACCCACTGAAATCAGAAACAACATTATCCACACAGAGGCATTGAGCAACATGACCTTCAATATAGTTGGATTAAAAAAATTCCCAATAAAACCAACAGCTAATTCAATCACTGCTACAAGCAATGTTACATTAGAACATGTAGAGAATAAGTATTTTATTGGTTTAAGATTGGCAATTTGCTTTTCTTTGTAAAGTTTGGAAATATTTTCTTCCGCCTTTCCTTTATATTCCTCTGCCGATATATGTTCCCCAGAAAAAAGCTCGTTCAAACTAATGCCCAAAGCATCACATAAAGGTTGTAAAAGCGACACATCGGGCATTCCTCTACCATTTTCCCATTTAGAAACCGCCTGATTGGTAATATCTAATAGTTCGGCAAGCTGTATTTGTGTTAGACTTTTTTCTTTTCTACACTGTGCAATAAATGCACCTATTTTTTTCTGATCCATAAAACAAATCTCCTTTATACTATATTTGACCTCAGTATATCAAATAGAGAATTTATTTGGAACATACTAAGCGTTGAAGGGAATCTCAACGTTGAGTTGAATAGATATCAATTTGCGATAATCATTCTACCATACCGTTATAAATAAATCATCTCATGCAAAACGATTTCTTCTGCCCGATTGCGAATGTTATTGCAACGCTGCACCCATTCCATTTGACGGGTACACTTTAATTTCTCGGTTACGCCCTCGGCAATTTTCATCTGCTCCATGATGGTATCTAACCGTTCCTGTGCCTGTTCGTTCAGGTCTGCAAGATATGTCCACAATTCTCCGGTCAGTATCAATGTGTTCAATCTGGCTGGGTGGACTTCTCTCAAATATTTTCGGTGCATCCGTCCATACTTTCCGATAGGGCGGTGTTCTTCCGGCAGTTTCAAATCTGGGATGTAGTAATCTCCGACAAGGATATAATCAATTCCGTTTTCCGTTATTCTTGGTTCACCCTCAAAAATACCCCCAAAATTGCTCTTTGGTTGTCCTATTTTTTAACCACTAAAAACCCAGTGAAAACGGCTCTCGTTTGGTCAAATGAGGTCAAACTTTTGTCACCCGCTTAGGTATAAGAAAACCCCGGAAAATCTTGATTTCCCGGGGTTTTTGAACCATTTTGATAAAGTCTGAACAGTCGATTATCGTTTGCTGAACTGAGGTGCACGACGAGCTGCTTTGAGACCGTACTTCTTTCTTTCCTTCATACGAGGGTCTCTGGTAAGGAATCCAGCCTTCTTCAGAACGGGTCTGAAATCACCGTCTACCTGAAGCAGAGCTCTGGAAATACCGTGTCTGATCGCACCAGCCTGACCGGTGTATCCGCCACCGTGAACGTTAACCAGAACGTCGAACTTCTCAGCAGTCTCAGTAGCTGCCAGAGGCTGACGAACGATAACCTTCAGAGTCTCCAGACCGAAGTACTCATCAATGCTTCTCTTATTGATTGTAATATTACCATTACCGGGTACTAAATATACTCTGGCGATGGATTTCTTTCTTCTACCGGTTCCGTAGTATCTTTCTGTTTTAGCCATGATTTATTTTCCTCCTCTCAGTCCTTTAGAATGTCAGTACTTCAGGCTTCTGAGCCTCATGCTTGTGCTCAGGTCCTGCATATACGTGAAGTTTGGTGAACATCTGTCTTCCTAAAGGTCCCTTGGGAAGCATGCCCTTAACTGCAAGTTCGATAACCTGCTCAGGCTTCTTTGCTAACTTTTCTCTCAGGGTAGCTTCTTTTAAGCCACCAACGTAATCGGAATGATGATAATATACCTTCTGATCCATCTTCTTACCGGTTACTTTGATCTTCTCAGCATTGATAACGATAACGTTGTCACCGCAGTCGATGTGGGGAGTGAAGATAGGCTTATTCTTGCCTCTCAGCACTTTAGCAACCTCAGATGCCAGACGGCCTAAGGTCATGTCAGTAGCGTCTACTACATACCATTTTCTATCGATTGTAGCTGGACTAGCCATAAATGTTTTCATTATGTTCCCTCCATATTACTTTCGCCGATTCCTGATCGACTTTTTCAGTGTTCCGGTCTGATAGTAATCTGCAGATGTCCGGCTACATTTTACTTCTTCCCAAAACGGTTGAATACTTTATTTCAATGCTTCGTCGGGGCTTTGACTCAGCATATTGAAACACTGCCACAGTCATATATTATATGGCACCAAGCAATTAGTGTCAAGATAATTTTAAAACTTTTTACAGTTCAGCCGTAAAACGTAACAATGCGGCTTTGCGGATGACGCATGCTGAACTGTCACAGGAACTCGTATTTCATCAGCGTCAGTCCATGGGCCGGTGCGGTAGGTCCCGCTGCACTGCGGTCTTTTGCCTCGAGGATCGTGAAAATATCCATGGGGTCCCGCCTGCCCTGTCCGATATCTAACAGGGTTCCGGCAATGATCCTCACCATATTATATAAAAAGCCATTACCACAGACCCGGATCACCAGATCATTTTCTCCCTGCTCTTCCACTTCCACGGAATAGATGGTGCGTACGGTGGATTCTACCTGGGCGCCGGTCTGGCAGAAGCTTTTGAAATCATGTTCTCCCTCCAGATAAGCCGCCGCTTCCTGCATCCGGTTCACATCCAGTTCATAATAAGTAAAAAGCGAATACAAACGTTTCACCGGCATGGGGAACTGTGCCCGGTAGATCCGGTATTCATAGGTCTTGCGGCTGTCGCATCTGCGGGGATGCCAGTCCTGTGGCACCTGTTCGGACTTTTGTATCCGGATATCCTCCGGAAGTCTCTGGTTCAGCGCATAAGAAATTTTCTCCGCAGGCATCCGGCTGGTCGTGTCAAACACAGCGATATTCCCCAGTGCATGCACACCGGAATCTGTCCGGCTGGCACCGATGACCTCAACAGGCTCCCGCAGCAGATCGGTCAGACACCGGTTCAGTTCGCTTTCGATGGTGATCCCGTTATTTTGGATCTGCCAGCCGTGGTAATTCGTACCGTCGTACGCCACGGTCAGGCGGACACGCTTTGTTGTTTTTTCCAGTTGTGTTCCCTTTTCCGCTTCCACTGTGTCTCACCTGCTTTCTCTCTAATCATCTGTTCATTGTCATATGTCTTCTGTCCTGTCTTTTCCAGGCCTTTCAGCATATTGCCCGCTGCTACTGCCACAACTGCATTTTACGGCAGAAACGACAGACGTCCTACCACAATGCTGATCACCATATATGCGGCAATACAGCCGTAAGCAATGTAATCTCTCTTATGATAGATCAGCGGTTTCATCTTCGTCCTGCCCTCTCCGCCACGATAGCATCTGGCCTCCATTGCCATGGCAAGGTCGTTGGCTCTGCGGAACGCGGAGATAAACAGCGGTACTAAAAGGGGCACCATTGCCTTGGCACGTTTGAATATATTGCCGCTCTCGAAATCCGCACCTCTGGCGATCTGTGCTTTCATGATCTTATCCGTTTCTTCTAATAATATAGGAATAAAACGAAGTGCAATGGACATCATCATGGCCACTTCATGTACGGGTACCTTGAATATTTTTAAGGGTCCCATCATTTTCTCCATACCGTCCGTCAGATTGTTCGGCGTGGTGGTCAGCGTCATCACAGAGGATCCAATGATCAGAAGTGTCAGGCGGATAGCCATGGAAATGGCCATTTTCAGACCTTCCTGCGTGATGGTCAGCTTCCAGATCGTTATAAGCGGTGTTCCCGGTGTCAGGAACAGATTGAATACCACTGTGATCAGCATGAGCATAACAATGGTCTTCATTCCCTTTACCATGAATTTAAAAGGTACCTTCGACAGACGGATCACCAATCCCAGAAAAAGTGCCGCAATCACATACCCTGCATAATTTTTGAAAAAGAACAGGGAAATGATAAATAAAACGGTACCTCCCAGCTTTACCCGGGGATCCATCTTATGAATCAATGATTCCGTCTGATAATATTGTCCTAATGTAATATCTCTAAGCATATTGCTCCTCACCAGAGTTTCTGCCCGGCTCCTGTCGGGTCAGAACTCGTATCTTCTCTCTGCTCATGCTGCAATTTGAGCATTGCAGTTCAAATCATTACTTCTGATTGTTCTGTTTCCAGACTCTTGCAATTTCTTCCGCAGCCTCTTCGATCGTTGTGGCATCTACATCCACATCCGCTCCCCGTGCTTTCAGCTCATGCATGATGTAGGTGACCTGCGGTGCTGCCAGTCCTACTTCTTCCAATTCTTTGTAATGTTTGAACACTTCTCTCGGGGTATCGTCATACATGACGCTTCCCCTGTTCATCACAATAATACGGTCTACGTATTCCGCCACGTCCTCCATACTGTGAGATACCAGCAGAATGGTAAGTCCTGTCTCGGTCTGCAGCTTTTTGATCTGCTGTAAGATCTCGTCTCTTCCCTTGGGATCCAGTCCGGCAGTGGGCTCATCCAGGATCAGCACTTCCGGCTTCATTGCCAGCACTCCGGCGATCGCCACACGACGCTTCTGCCCACCGGACAGTTCAAAGGGCGACTGATAGAAAAGCTCATCCGGCAATCCTACTTTTTTCAAAGCATCGTATGCACGAAGCTCCACTTCTTTTTTATCCAGTCCCAGATTCTTCGGTCCGAAACAGACATCGCTGAATACATCGATCTCAAACAGCTGATGCTCCGGATACTGGAACACCAGTCCTACCTTGCTGCGGAGCTTCTTCATATCATAATCCTTGTCGTAGATATCTTCTCCGTTAAAATAGATATGTCCGTCGGTAGCACGGATCAATCCGTTCATATGCTGCATCAGCGTGGACTTACCGGAACCGGTATGCCCGATGATACCGATGAACTGTCCATCCGGTATCTTCAGGCAGACATCGTTCAGGGCATGAACTGCCAGCGGTGTATCTTCACCGTATACATAATTCACATGATCTAATATGATAGACATTTTGTCGATCCTTTCCCGGGTACTTTCATTCGCTGCTGTCCCTGTCACTATTTTCTGTCGGTTTTCCCATAGCCCAGTGCACTGACCAGCTCTTCTCTTGTCAATATGCCATCCGGCAGCGGAATTCCGCGTTTCTGCAATTCATACGATAACAGCGTTACCTGCGGCACATCCAGCCGTAGCTTTTTCAGCTGCTCCACCTGTGAAAAGATTTCCCGGGGGGTACCCTGCATGGCAATTTTTCCCTCATCCATGACAAATACCTTGTCCGCATGAATGATCTCTTCCATATAATGGGTGATCAGGATCAGCGTAACGCCTTCCACCTGATTCAATCCACGGACTGCACGGATGACTTCCTTACGTCCACTGGGATCCAGCATGGCAGTTGGCTCATCTAATACAATGCATTGGGGATGCATGGCCAGTACTCCGGCAATGGACACTCTCTGCTTCTGCCCACCGGACAGCTTATTCGGGGAATACTTTCGATATTCGTACATACCTACCGCACGTAAGCTCTCTTCCACACGCTGCCAGATCTCCTCCGTGGGGATCCCCATGTTCTCCGGACCAAATCCCACATCTTCTTCCACTACCTGTCCTATGATCTGGTTATCCGGATTCTGAAACACCATGCCGGCTGTCTGACGGACCTTCCAGATGTTGTCCTCATCCTTTGTGTCCATACCATCGACCCAGAGTGTTCCCTCTGTCGGATTTAAGATGGCATTCATATGCTTTGCCAGAGTAGACTTGCCGGAACCGTTATGTCCGAGGATAGCTATGAACTGTCCCTGCTCTATATCAAGAGAAACATCATTCACTGCTCTTGTGATCCCTTCCACATTTCCCTCTTCATCCCGACGAATATATTCATATACTACATTATTTGCTTTAATGATCTCCATAAATAATCTCCATTCCATATTCGCTTAGTGCCGGAGAATCAGCTGTCTTCTGCTTTTGCAAGATATCGTTCCTATTTTACTAGATTATGCACAGATTTACAACACTTAACAGGGAACTGACCCGACTTTTTCAAAATCTCTTGTACTGCTTTCCAAAAACCTTTATAGTTATGGTTGTATCTTTCTATCGCAGAACATTTCAGAAAATAAAACGAGGAGGCATTCTATGAATCCGATCGATCGTAATAAAATATGGAAGATGGTGGGTATCCTTGCGCTCATCACTGTCGTGGCAGGAGGACTGCTAAGGGTATCCCAACACAGTTCCTACACTCTGGGGGATTATGCGGCGGACAATCCTTCCCTGGCTTATCAGACGGCAGAGCCGTCACCTACCCCGGAGCCTACACCAGTCGTCGACAATTCCAATGAAAATGCGACAGAAAACTTGCAGGAAGGATCTTCCATGGCAGAAACTACTGTTTTGACCGGTTATTCCCTGAACGGAGAGCTATTGACCGACCAGCGGACCACGCTGTCCGACGGCTTCTATTATGAGCCGTTATCCGAAAAATTACAGAGATATATAACAGGTGTTTCTTATCCAGCCACTGTGGATAACTCTGATAGTTCTTCGGAAACACTGTTGAAATCTGTCGAAATCAGCTATGACGATCTGCGCTATGTACATATAAGGCATTATAATTTTGAAGGAAATCCTGCAGAAGGGGAATTAATCTGTAACAAGGCGATCGCGCAGGACCTGACAGAGATCTTCTACGAGCTGTATTGTAATGAATATCAGCTGGAAAAGGTACTTTTGATCGATGAATATGATGGGGATGACCTCGCATCCATGGAGGATAACAATACCTCCTGCTTCAATTACCGCCCGGTGGAAGGAACTTCCTCCCTGTCCAAGCATGCATTAGGGCTGGCGATCGATATCAATCCCTTTTATAATCCTTATATTACTTACAATAAGGATGGCAGCGAAAAGGTATCTCCTGCAAACGCTTCCGCCTATGCAGACAGAACCTCTTCCTTCCCCTACAAAATTGACGAAAATGATCTGTGCTATCAGTTATTTAAGGAACATGGTTTCACCTGGGGAGGTCACTGGAACTCCTGCAAGGATTATCAGCATTTTCAGAAGATAGTGGAGTAAGCCGCTTGTCAGCAATCATTTTCCTGTAATCATCGAGTAGACTGTCTCCTACTCGATTTGTATACTTCGAATACACAAAAAGCGCCTCCGGAAATAAACCAACTCATTTCCGAAAGCGCTATTTTTATGTCTGCTTATAAGTTATGGATTAAACTAACTCCAGAACAACAGTCATAGCTGCGTCACCCTTACGCTGACCGATCTTAACGATTCTGGTGTAACCACCCTTACGGGTAGCATACTTGGGAGCATACTCATCGAAGAGCTTTGCAACCAGGTCAACTTCCTTGGTGTTCTTTTTCTTGCCTGCTGCATCAGCGGGAACCTCAACTACAGGGTTCAGAACCTTCAGCATCTGACGACGTGCATGAGATCTGGTAGGCAGATCCTTCTTGATCTCCTTCTCAACTTCGTCGTATACAGTAACGGTAACACCGTTCTCGATCTTAACCAGCTTGCCATCCTTATCGCGATGGGACTCAGCCAGGACCTTACCGGTCTCCTTGTCAACGATCTGCTTTACGCGCTTGCCGTCCTTGTCCTTGCGGGCAACCTTGGTGGTAACTTTAACAGTTTCGAAGTTATCCTTCTCTTTTACTGCCAGAGCGATCAGTCCATCAACGATCTTCTGTACTTCCTTAGCCTTAGCTTCGGTGGTAACGATCTTGCCGTTGTTGATCACTGCAGTTACCTGATTTCTTAATAATGCCTTTCTCTGTGCAGATGTTCTGCCGAGTTTTCTGTACTTTGCCATGATAATTTTCCTTTCTCCATTCATGGTACATCCGGCCATGCACTTTGGACTTACTTACCGAATGCGTTGTTTTTTGCCATTTAGAGATAAACCGCATCCGAACACTTTGGGCTTACCGGATACGGAAATCTAACTTTTTATGTTCAGCTGAAATTAGTTCTCATCGCTGGGGTTCAGCTGTAATCCCAACTCTTTCAGTTTAGCCAGAACTTCTTCCAAAGATTTACGTCCGAGGTTACGAACCTTCATCATATCTTCTGAAGTCTTATTGGTTAACTCTTCTACAGTATTGATACCTGCTCTCTTCAAGCAGTTGTAAGAACGAACGGAAAGCTCCAGCTCGTCAATACTCATCTCCAGAACCTTTTCCTTCTCGTCGTCTTCCTTCTCTACCATAACCTCAGCGGTCTTAGCATTTTCGGAAAGGTCGATGAACAGGTTCAGATGCTCGCTGAGCACCTTAGCTGCCAGGCTGACTGCCTCATCGGGAGCCAGGGTTCCGTTGGTGTATACATCCAATGTAAGCTTGTCGAAATCAGTACTCTGACCTACACGGGTATTTTCTACCGTAACGTTAACTCTCTCTACAGGTGTATAGATAGAATCAATGGCAATTACGCCGATTGGTAAATCTTCGTGTTTGTTCTTGTCGGCACTTACGTAGCCGCGGCCTCTTGTAATAGTTAACTCCATGTAAAGTTTGGTATCTTTACCGCTCAGAGTAGCGATTACAAGGTCGGGGTTCAGAATTTCAATATCCTGGTCACACTGGATATCAGAAGCTCTTACAACACCTTCGCCTTCAAACTCGATATATGCAGTCTTAGCCTCATTGGTCTCGCTGTTGTTCTTGATCGCAAGGCTCTTGATGTTCATGATGATCTCAGATACATCTTCCTTTACGCCGGGAATAGAACTGAACTCATGAAGAACACCTTCAATTTTGATCTGGCTCACTGCAGCACCGGGCAGGGAAGACAGCATGATTCTTCTCAGGGAGTTACCCAGAGTAATACCATAGCCTCTTTCCAAGGGTTTTACTACGAATTTACCATACTTTTTGTCTTCTGAAATCTCGCTAACCTCAATATTAGGTCTTTCAAAATCAAACACTGCCAATACCCTCCTTTGCGAACTTTATATGTTGACATGTTCTTACGAACAATATCCCATGGAATAATATTCCACAGGAAATGTTCATTGGGGTTACATAAAACTTACTTGGAGTACAACTCGACGATAAGCATCTCGTCAACAGGAACATCGATCATCTCTCTGGTAGGCAGATTCTTGATGGTTCCCTTAAAGTTCTCAACATCAGCATCGATCCATTCGGGTACTAATCTTCCAGCAGTAACATCAAGGATATCCTTGTATCTCTGCATGGACTTAGCACTCTCCTTGATCTCGATAACATCGCCAGCCTTGATCAGGTAAGAAGGAATGTTTACACACTTACCGTTTACAAGTACATGCTTGTGGTCAACGATCTGTCTTGCTTCTCTTCTGGTTCTTGCAAAACCCATTCTGAACACTACATTGTCCAGTCTGCTCTCTAACAGGGTCATCAGGTTCTCACCGGTCATGCCCTTCATTCTATCAGCCTTCTCATAGTAGTTACGGAAAGGCTTCTCCAGAACGCCATAGATGAACTTAGCCTTCTGCTTTTCTCTTAACTGAAGTCCGTACTCAGATACCTTTTTGCCTGCTCTTGCAGAGGTTCTGTTAGACTTCTTGTCATAGCCCAGGTAAGAAGGCTCAAGGCCAAGGGCTCTACATCTTTTCAGTACAGGTACGCGATTTACTGCCATTTTTTTATTTTCCCTTCTTTATACTTCGGAAGTGACTTCCGAGGGTTGTTTACAGTGCCGTAATGCGGCACTTTCATCCAACTTGTTCTAATGTTACTTCATTAAAATTAATTGTTTCGTCTTCTGACGATTTCTCACTAAACGCGACGACGCTTAGGAGGACGGCATCCATTGTGAGGTACAGGAGTTACATCACAAATGCTTAAGACATCCAGTCCACTTGCAGACAGAGCTCTGATTGCTGCTTCACGTCCTGAACCAGGACCCTTTACGAATACGTCAACGGACTTTAATCCGTGAACAAGAGCAGCCTTTGTTGCTGTTTCAGCAGCCATCTGTGCAGCATATGGAGTAGATTTCTTTGAACCTCTAAAACCAAGACCACCGGCACTTGCCCAGCTAAGAGCATTACCTTCAGCATCTGTTAACGTTACGATTGTATTGTTAAAAGAAGACTGAATATGTGCCTGTCCGCGTTCAACGTTTTTTCTTACACGCTTTTTTGTTACTTTCTTTGCAACTTTTTTAGCCATTTTAAACTAACCTACTTTCTCATTTCCTGGGGATGCTTACATTTGCTTCCCTCTCACAGTTACATTTTGATCTCAATTACTTCTTCTTATTTGCCACCGTGCGCTTAGGTCCCTTACGAGTTCTTGCGTTGGTCTTAGTCTTCTGACCACGAACAGGAAGTCCTTTACGATGACGAATACCACGATAGCAGCCGATTTCCTGAAGTCTCTTGATATTCAGAGCGATTTCTCTTCTCAGATCACCTTCTACCATAACGCCAAGCTTTTCGATAGCTTCACTGATCTTCTTTACCTCATCATCGGTAATATCTCTCACTCTGGTATCAGGATTTACACCTGCTTCTGCTAACAGCTTGTCAGCAGTAGGTCTGCCTATTCCATAGATATAGGTCAAACCGATCTCAATTCGTTTTTCTCTAGGTAAGTCTACACCTGCGATACGAGCCATTTACGTTTCCTCCATTTTCCTGCGTAATCTCTTACGCTTTGCGCAACATTTCTGCGCTCACAACTTTCGTTGTGCGTGCGTACGTTTGGTCTGTTAGTTGTACGCTCAATAGTTACTAATTGATTGGGGCTCTCACCCAATCGGACACGATCCGATCTTTCCACGATTAAAACTTTGCTACACCACCGAAAAAACGCTTGCGTTTTTTCCGGTGAAACATAGTATTTCTTAAATTGCGTACTTTGCAATTTTAGAAATTCTTTTCACCGTGGTATCAACAAGTAATCTCCCGTAAGCTCTATCCAAATCTATTATGAAAATTGATATTTTTGATAATGATCAATTCAGCCGCACATAATAACCGGACAAGAACTCACATACCTGATCAAATGACGATCAAGCGGTGATTATCCCTGTCTCTGTTTGTGCTTCGGATTCTCACAGATTACTCTGATGCGTCCTTTTCTCTTGATGATTTTGCACTTTTCGCAAATCGGTTTTACTGATGATCTAACTTTCATGTTAAACCCTCCTTTCAAAAAAGACCGTCTTACATTATAGCATGACGGTCTTTCCTTTGCAAGCGTATTCTTACGCTTTTTTCAATCTTTTTCAATTTTTTTGACACTTTTTTACGTTTCTGACAATCAAAACAATAAAAGTAATGGCTGCAGCCGCCGCAACGCTCAAAATCCGGAAGGTAAACCTTGCATGCAGCGCAGAATGATGTTGTACGGCAATGATCCAGGCAAAAGGAATTGCGGCTGTGACAACGACCGGAAGTAACTGTGCATACACATTCTTCCATCTTCCCATAACAATGATCATCACCATCAGTCCTACTGCCACTGCGGCCAGGATGCCTGCGGCGATTCCCATATAAACCGGATATTCGTGAAGATTCAGTCCGATCACATAGAACCCTCCGTTCATCCGCGGTCTGCCGCCGATTGCCTCTGTACGACCGATAATGGACCAAATAGCATCTTTGATCGTACCGGTATGTAAAGTCAGGTCTGCAATGACCCATTTTGCTGCCCACATTCCCGCATAGCCGATTCCCCAGCTTGCGCAGAAGCCGATCAGCTTTTTGATATTATTCCATGCTCTGTCATTTTCTAATAAGAAGTAACAGCACAGAGGAATTCCCAGTGTAGTGATGGGATACGTCAGGAAATCAAAATAAGACGTCAGAATTCCGACGATCAGGAAGAATTCCGGATACTGTCCCTTCTCATGCAATCTGTCATGATGTAACAGCATATATTCCACTGCCAGAAGCGTCAGGATCCAGCACACCGACATGGTCAGAGAGATCAGCACCAGTACCGGTTTCATGAACAGAAAGCTTCCCAGGGTCACAGCTGCGACACCTGCATTCTGTTTTCGTATTGCCGTGATCAGTACCCAGATCATAAGTGCAATCTGTACCGCCAGTTCCAGCCATACCACATGCTTCCAGGAGAACAGCAGCAGCAAAGGCTTTAAGTATAAAAGATAGCCGTGCCAGTACCTCGCATAAATATGAAGGTACATGTTATTGACATTCTCATGAGATTCACAAAAAGCCTTCAAGGAATCTTCCGGCGTCCATACGTCCTCTTCCAGATCATAGTGGTACATCCACATAGCATGTTCATAAGCATTTTTATCCGGCAGTCTCTCTATGGCATTCTGTACCATGATAGCATCGGTGTAAGTCTCTCTGTTTTTCCACAAGTACTTTGAGAATGCATCTTCCGGGATCTCATCACCGGTCTTCAGCATATCCCCAACACTTTTCTCCACATTCCTGCGCATCGGCCCTACCGGAAGCAGGAATACCAATATCAAAAGCATCGTTCCCACTACCGCACTGATCGCCAGAACAGCAGCAAAGTTACGCATTTTTTTAGCCATAGCTATTTTCTCTCCAGATTGCACTTACTTATCTCTCCAGATAATACGTCCCTTGCTCAGATCGTAAGGAGACAATTCCAGTGTTACCTTATCTCCGGGAAGGATACGGATGAAGTTCTGACGAAGCTTACCACTGATGGTAGCCAGCACTCTGTGTCCGTTCTCCAATTCTACACGGAACATGGTATTGGGAAGTTTCTCCACAACGGTTCCTTCGATTTCGATTACATCACTTTTAGACATAAAATTCCTCCATAGCTTTCTACTTTTTACTTCTTTACATTACTTATTACTCAGATAATCCTCCAGGGTCTTGCGGATCTGTCTGTCGATCTCGTCCCGCTCCCCCGGAAGATTATGCTTTATGATCTGGATCAGTGTGTCCTGTGCCGAAGAATGTATGATCTGGATATGCTTTTTCTTTTTCTTCTTCGGATGTTCTACACCACGCAGCCTTCCGTCACACAGATAAACACATTCTCCCTCTTCACCGACGATCATGTACAATCTGTCCTTGTCATGACCGGCTTTTGAAGTTGCAAGTTCTCCTATCATACCGTAAGTCTAACCTTTCTTACGCATTATAATCGCAGTGGATTACTCTTAATACATGGTCAGGATCTCGGGCTCGCCGTCCGTGATCAGGACCGTATTCTCATAATGTGCGGACAGGGATCCATCCTCGGTGACAACTGTCCAGTCGTCATCCAGCCATGCCACATCCGGTCTTCCGATATTGATCATGGGCTCGATCGCCAGCGTCATACCTGCCTGTAACTTCAGTCCACGTCTGTGCTGTGCAAAATTGGGAATCTGCGGATCCTCATGCAAGCTGGTGCCGATACCATGGCCTACCAGATCTCTTACGATGCCATAACCAAAAGGTTTAATATAAGCATCGATGGCATTGGAAATATCATACAGGTGGTTGCCTGCCTTCGCCATCTCGATTCCTGCGAAAAAGCTTCCCTTGGTTCTCTCCATCAGGAGTCTTGCTTCTTCACTGACCTGGCCTACCGGGAAAGTACGTGCCATGTCGGAATGATACCCCTTATAGATCAATCCTGCATCCAGACTTACAATATCACCCTCGTGAAGAATATGATCTTTGTGAGGAATACCATGTACGACTTCATCATTCACAGAAACACAGATAGATGCCGGATATCCGTTATAATTCAGGAAGTTGGGAATACAGCCGTGGGCACGGATCAGCTTCTCACCCAGATTGTTGATATCCAGAGTGGATACACCGGGGTGCACTGCCTTCTCCATCTGGCTGAATACATCCGCCAAAATTTTACATGATTCTCTCATCAGCTCGATCTCACGCTGTGATTTGATAGTTACTGCCATTTTATTCACCTTTCCGTTCCGGATTTTTCTGCTGTTTGTCAGGGATCCGGACTATTCTTAACCAAGGATTGCTACGATATCCGCAAATACCTCTTTCATATCCTTGGTGCCGTCTACGGTCTTTAATACATTTTTCTTGGTATAGAAATCGATCAGCGGCTGGGTCTGGTCATGATATACCTTCAGACGGTTCAATACGGTCTCAGGCTTATCATCATCACGCAGTACCAGTTCCTGTCCGCACTTATCACAGATGCCTTCCTTCTTGGGCGGAATGTGCTCGATATGATAGGTTGCGCCGCAGGACAGACATGCGCGTCTGCCGGACATTCTCTTCACGATATTCTCATCAGGAACATTTACGTCGATCGCAAAATCAATAGCATCTCCCAGCTCGGTCAGTGCCTTGTCCAGTACCTCTGCCTGAGGAATGGTTCTGGGGAATCCATCCAGTACATAGCCGTTCTTGCAATCATCCTGTGCAACTCTGTCTAAGAGGATCTTGACAGTCAGTTCATCGGGAACCAGCTGACCCTGATCCATGTATTTCTTCGCTTCCATACCAAGCTCGGTTCCGTTCTTGATATTTGCACGGAAAATATCTCCTGTGGATACATGAGGAATTCCATACTTCTCAGCGATCATTTTTGCCTGTGTACCTTTACCTGCGCCGGGTGCGCCTAACATGATAATCTTCATATCTGCTCCTATCTGCCTGCAGCTGCAGGCTCTGCTCTTCTATGGATAAGCTACAAATACAGTCCAACATTTATATTTTAACTTTTATGCGGCTTTTTTGCAATAGATTTTCCCATAATACAAAAATAACCGGATGATCATAAATCATCCGGTTACTGTTATGCTGCTAATCTTCCAGGAATCCCTTGTAGTTACGAACAAGCATCTGAGATTCTACCTGCTTCATGGTCTCCAGTACTACGCTTACGATAATGATCAGGCTGGTACCGCCGAAGGATACGCTTGCACCGAACACACCGTTAAAGAAGTACGGGATCACAGATACAATGATCAGGCCGATCGCACCGATGAATACGATATAATTCAGAATCTTATTCAGATAATCGCTGGTCGGCTTACCGGGTCTGATACCGGGGATAAAACCGCCCTGCTTCTTCATATTATCGGCAATCATCAAAGGATTAAATGTAATGGATGTATAGAAGTATGCAAAAAATACAATCAATACAATGTAAAGCAAAAGTCCCAGGGAATAAATCAGCTGGCTGGGTTTGCACCAGTAAGCGGAATTCAGACCCTTGAGGATCTCTGCCCACACGCCGGTTCCGTTATATCCGATAAAGGAACAGATAATAATCGGGAACTGCATAATGGACTGTGCAAAAATGATGGGAATAACGCCGGAAGTATTTACCTTCAACGGAATGTTGGAGGTCTGTCCGCCGACCATCTTTCTGCCCTGCATTTTCTTGGCATACTGTACCGGAATCTTGCGCACACCATCATTTAAGATGATAACGAGAACCACCATGGCAATAATAATTGCGAAGATGATCACTACTGCAAGAATTGCGGTTGCCGGAGCTTTTCCGAACACAAACTGCTCAAACAGATTGCTCAGATCTTGAGGAAGTCTGGAAATGATGTTGATCACCAGTACGATGGAAATACCATTTCCGATACCTTTTTCTGTGATTCGTTCACCCACCCACATCAGGAAAGCACTACCGGCGGTAAGTGCTGTGATAGCGGTAATTACATTCAGAGCATTAAACTCGATCAGATAGCCCTGTCTGCCGAAACCGATTGCCATTGCTGTGGACTGGATCAGTGCAAGCGCTATGGTTACGTATCTGGTGATAGCGACCATTTTCTTACGGCCGTCTTCACCATCACGCTGCATTTCTTCCAGCTTAGGAATAGCAATTGTAAGCAGCTGCATGATAATGGAAGATGTAATATAAGGGTTGATATTCAATGCCAGAATAGACATGTTCAGGAAAGAACCGCCCGTAATGGCATCAAAGAAACTGAACGCACCGCCTGTCTGCTGGGCAAACCATTGAGAAAAGAACTTCGTGTCCACTCCGGGTACGGGAAGCTGTGATCCGATACGGATCACAACTAACATTCCCAGTGTAAAAAGAATCTTTTGTCTGATTTCTTTGATTTTAAATGCGTTTTTCAGTGTTGTAAGCATTACATCACCTCAGCAGTTCCACCAAGAGCCTCGATCTTTTCTTTTGCGGATGCACTGAATGCATCTACCTTTACATCAAGCTTTTTGGTAAGTTCTCCGTTTCCAAGGATCTTTACTCCATCTCTGGGGTTCTTAATGATTCCTGCTTCAACTAATGCGTTTACATCAACGGTAGCACCGTTGTCAAAGCACTCCAGAGCACTTACATTGATAGCAACGATTTCCTTAGTGTTTCTGTTCGTGAAACCTCTCTTAGGAATACGTCTGTATAAAGGCATCTGACCACCTTCGAAACCGGGTCTGGGAGCTCCGGAACGAGCCTTCTGTCCCTTATGACCCTTACCTGCGGTCTTGCCATTTCCTGAACCGTGTCCACGGCCTCTTCTAAAATTATCACTGTGTTTGGAACCTTCTGCAGGTCTTAAATTGGATAATTCCATTCCTAACACCTCCTTATCTGATTATGCTTCTTCTACCTTGATCAAATGATTCACCTGACGGATCTGTCCTCTTGTTGCATCATTATCAGGCAGTACTACGGACTTGCCGATCTTACGCAGTCCCATAGACTCCACGATTGCTTTATTCTTCGGTACAGCACCGATAGTGGACTTTACCAGAGTGATCTTTAACTTCTTGTCTGCCATACTCTACTCCTTTCTGTTGGCCCTGTCAACTTAACGGGAAGATCCGGCTTACGCCAGAACTTCCTCAACAGACTTTCCACGATTCTTTGCTACTTCTTCGGGAGCCTTGATCTGGCTTAAACCGGAGATCGTTGCAAGAACAACGTTCTGCTTATTGTTGGAGCCAAGAGACTTGGTACGGATATTCTTGATACCTGCAAGCTCACAAACGACACGAGCGGGACCACCAGCGATGATACCGGTACCGTCGGGAGCCTTCTTCAGTAAAACGTTAGCAGAACCATACTTACCGATGAAATCATGGGTGATGGAATTGTTCTCATCCAGATTGATCTCTACGATGTGCTTAACAGCGTCTTCCTTACCTTTACGGATAGCTTCGGGAATTTCTACAGCCTTTCCCAGACCAGCGCCTACATGGCCGTTGCCGTCGCCGACTACTACCAGTGCGGTGAATCTCATGTTACGACCACCCTTAACGGTCTTGGTTACACGCTTGATGGTAACAACTTTATCATTTAACTCTAACTGGCTTGCATCTATGATTGTGTGTTTCATGGTGTATTCCTCTTTCCTTTCCTAGAATTCCAGGCCAGCTTCTCTGGCTGCATCGGCTAAAGCTGCTACTTTACCCTGATAAATGAAACCGCCACGGTCGAAAACGACTTCCTTGATGCCCTTTTCGATTGCTCTCTTTGCGATAACAGTTCCAAGATATGCTGCTGCATCAACGTTATTGGTCTTCTCCAGCTCTGCCTTGATCTCTTTCTCAAGAGTGGATGCAGATACTAAAGTATTACCAACTGTATCGTCGATAATTTGAGCATACATATGATTATTGCTTCTGAACACTGCAAGACGAGGTCTTTCAGCAGTGCCGCTGAAGCGGTTACGAATTTTCATGTGCTTTTTTGCACGTACTAACTGTCTGGACTCTTTACTAACCATCTTCATACTCTCCTTATCTATTATTTCTTACCAGTCTTACCAACTTTACGTCTGATGGTCTCATCGGCATACTTAATACCCTTACCCTTGTAAGGCTCAGGTCTTCTCTTGTCGCGGATCTCAGCTGCAAACTGTCCAACTTTTTCTTTGTCGATACCCTTAACAGTGATCAGGTTCTGACCATCGACTACAGTCTCGATGCCTTCAGGATCGATCATCTCTACGGGATGAGAGTAACCAAGGTTCAGGGTCAGCTTCTTGCCGGACTTAGCCGCTCTGTAACCAACACCATTTACTTCCAGTTTCTTCTCGAAACCTTCGGTAACACCTACTACCATGTTGTGGATCAGAGTTCTGGTCAGACCATGAAGAGACTTCATCTTCTTCAGATCATTGGGTCTGCTTACAAGAACTTCTGCTCCTTCTACTTTAATATCCATCTCAGAGGGTAATACTCTTTCCAGAGTACCCTTGGGACCTTTTACAGTCACTTTATTATTTTCTGCAACTTCTACAGTTACACCTGCGGGAATTGCGATTGGCATTCTACCTATTCTGGACATGCCCGTACCTCCTAATTTACTAACTTACAACAGTTGCTAAAATCTTTTCATCCCACGGAGAATTTTACGCTTGCGGAAAATTCTCTTAGAGACGAAACTTAGAAATTCTTTTCGGCTCCGGAGAATTCCGCAGGAATTCTCTTAGGAATGAAATTTAGATTTTGTTAGTCAGCGTACTTTGCTGACTTAGAAAATCTTTTCATTCTTACCAAACGAATGCTAATACTTCGCCGCCAACCTGAAGCTCACGAGCCTTCTTGTCGGTGATAACACCCTGGTTGGTAGAAATGATAGCAATACCCAGACCGCCGAGAACCTTAGGCAGATCTTCCTTGCCGGCATATACACGTAAACCGGGCTTGGAGATTCTCTTGATACCGGAGATGATCTTCTCGTTCTTGTCTGCGCCGTACTTCAGAGTGATGTGGATGGTCTTGAAACCACCGTCTTCAACGATGTCGTACTTCTTAATATATCCCTCATCCAGCAGAATCTGTGCAATAGCCAGCTTCATCTTGGAAGAAGGTACGTCTACGGTGTCGTGTTTTGCAGTATTTGCATTACGGATTCTTGTAAGCATATCTGCGATAGGATCGCTCATTGTCATGATTTAGTTTCCTCCTTATTATTTGACTTGAATCATGCTAAGTACATACATTTTGTATATACCATCTATATTATAAGATTACTCTTATAAACTAAGTTAAAACTTTTCGCTCCGGAGAATTCCATAGGGATTTCTTTTCGTCTCGGAGAATTTTGCATGGCAAAATTCTCTTAGGAGCGAAACTTAGATTTTGTTAGCCAGCGTATTTAGCTGGCTTAGAAAATCTTTTCGCTCTTACCAAGAAGCCTTCTTAACTCCGGGAATCTCGCCCTTGTATGCCAGTTCACGGAAGCAAACACGGCAAATTCCGTATTTTCTCAGTACAGAGTGGGGACGACCACAAATCTTGCAACGAGTATAAGCCTGAGTAGAGAACTTAGGTTTGCGCTGCTGTTTAATCTTCATTGATGTCTTTGCCATCAGAATTTACCTCCTTGATTACTTTGCGAAAGGCATGTTGAACAGTCTCAGCAGCTCACGTGCCTCTTCGTCGGTCTTAGCAGTTGTTACGAAAATGATATCCATACCTCTGGTCTTGTCGATCTTGTCGTACTCGATCTCAGGGAAGATGAACTGCTCTTTGATACCGAGTGCATAGTTACCTCTGCCGTCGAATGCGTTAGGGTTAACGCCTCTGAAGTCACGGACACGAGGAAGAGCGAGGTTAACCAGACGATCCAGGAACTCATACATCTTCTCGCCACGCAGAGTGGTCTTACATCCGATAGACATACCCTCACGGATCTTGAAGTTAGCTACGGAATTCTTAGCCTTGGTCAGAACTGCCTTCTGTCCGGTGATAGCTTCCATATCAGCAACTGCATTCTCAAGGATCTTAGCGTTTTCTTTTGCTTCACCAACACCCATGTTGATAACGATCTTGTCGAGCTTGGGAACTTCCATTACATTAGCGTAACCGAACTTTTTAACCATAGCATCGACGATCTCATTGTTATATAAATCTTTCAGTCTGCTCACTTATATTTCCTCCTTCCTATTGATTAGTCAATCACTTCGCCTGTTGACTTTGCGAAACGTACTTTCTTGCCGTCTTCAACCTTGAAGCCAACTCTTGTGGTCTTGCCTTTTACAACAAGCATAACGTTTGAAATATCAATAGGAGCTTCTTTCTCAACAATACCGCCATTGGGGTTTGCCTGAGAAGGCTTTGCATGCTTTGTGATCTTTTTAACGCCCTCAACCAGGACTTTATGATTCTTTACGTCTACAGAGAGAACCTTGCCCTCTGTACCTAAGTCTTTACCGGCGATAACCTTAACGGTGTCGCCCTTCTTAATTTTCATTGTAGACATGTGGCAACCTCCTTATAATACTTCGGGAGCCAGGGAAACAATTTTCATGAACTGTTTCTCACGAAGCTCTCTTGCAACCGGCCCAAAGATACGGGTTCCTCTGGGAGTCTTGTCATCTTTGATGATAACTGCAGCATTCTCATCAAACTTGATGTAAGAACCGTCTTTACGACGAGCGCCCTTTACGGAACGAACTACAACTGCCTTTACTACATCACCTTTTTTTACAACGCCGCCTGGTGTTGCATCTTTAACGGAAGCAACAATCACATCGCCGATCTGTGCATATCTTCTGGTAGAACCGCCCATAACACGAATGCAAAGTAACTCTTTTGCGCCGGTGTTATCAGCAACTTTCAGTCTACTTTCCTGCTGAACCATGTTATTCCTCCTTCACCGCTTTCACGGTTTCTTACAAACTAATTTATTTAGCTTTCTCTACGATCTCAACAAGTCTCCATCTCTTGTCCTTGGACAGGGGTCTTGTCTCCATAACTTTTACGATATCGCCAATGTTGCACTCGTTATTCTCGTCATGAGCCTTCAGCTTGTAGGTGTCCTTTACGATCTTTTTGTAAAGGGGATGCTTAACATGCTCTTCGATTGCAACTACAATAGTTTTATCCATCTTATTACTGATAACTTTACCAGTACGTGTTTTTCTTAAATTTCTTTCCACGGTTTGATCTCCTTTCTACGCACCCACGCGTTACGCTCTAGCCTTCTCGGTGATAACAGTCTGAATACGTGCAATGTTTCTTCTTACTTCTTTAATTCTTGCAGTATTATCTAACTGATTGGTTGCGTTCTGGAATCTCAAATTGAAAAGTTCTTTTTTAGCAGCTACCAGTTCCTGTGCCAGTTCTGCATCGGACTTTGTCTTCAATTCTTCTACAAATTTATTTGATTTCATTCTGTCACACCGCCTTCCACATCTGCCTTAGCAATGATCTTACACTTACAAGGGAGCTTGTGCATAGCAAGACGTAATGCTTCACGAGCGTCCTCTTCGGGAACACCAGCGATCTCGAACATTACACGTCCGGGCTTAACAACTGCTACCCAGCAATCTACAGCGCCTTTACCGGAACCCATACGAGTACCGAGAGGCTTTACAGTTACGGGCTTATCGGGGAAAATCTTAATCCATACTTTACCGGTACGCTTGGTATAACGGGTAAGCGCAATACGGGCTGCCTCAATCTGATTAGACTTGATCCAGCAGGGTTCTGTAGCAACCAGACCAAATTCGCCATATGCCAGGGTGTTACCTCTGGAAGCTTTTCCGGCCATGGATCCACGGAACTGTTTACGACGTTTTACTCTCTTCGGCATTAACATTATTTATCGCTCCCTTCCATCTGATTTCCTTTTGTAGGAAGTATCTCGCCTTTATAAATCCAAACTTTAACTCCAACTTTACCATAGGTGGTGTTTGCTTCAGCAAAACCGTAGTCGATATCTGCTCTCAGGGTCTGCAGAGGAATGGTTCCCTCGCTGTAGAACTCAGCACGAGCGATATCAGCACCGCCCAGACGACCGGAACAGCAGGTCTTGATACCCATAGCACCGGACTTCATGGTTCTGCCCATGCAGGACTTCATTGCACGTCTGAAGGATACACGGTTCTCCAGCTGCTGAGCAATGTTCTCAGCTACCAGCTGTGCATCTCTGTCAGGTCTCTTGATCTCTTTGATGTCAACCATAACCTTCTTATCGGTTAACTTGGAGAGCTCTTTCTTGGTTACTTCGATCTCAGCACCTCCCTTACCGATCACAACACCGGGCTTAGCAGTATAGATGATAACCTTTACTCTGTCAGATGCTCTTTCGATCTCGATCTTGGAAACACCTGCACTGTATAATTTCTTCTTCAGGAACTTTCTGATGTTGTAGTCTTCTACCAAATAATCAGAAAACTCCGCATCAGCGTACCACTTGGAATCCCAATCTTTAATAACACCGACTCTCAGGCCGTGAGGATTAACTTTCTGTCCCATAAACTTTTCAATAGCTCCTTTCCCTACTTCTTCTCATCAAGAACGATGGTAATGTGGCTCATTCTCTTTTCGATTCTATAAGCTCTGCCCTGTGCTCTGGGCTTTACTCTCTTCATGGTAGGTCCTTTATTTGCATAGCACTCTGCGATGTAAAGGTTCTCGGTATTCATACCGTTATTGTTCTCAGCATTAGCGATTGCTGACTCAAGCAGCTTCTTGATCAGGCTGGAAGCATATCTGGGATTGTACTCCAGAATACCAAGTGCAGTCTGTACGTCTTTGCCTCTGATGGCATCTAATACGAAACAAGCCTTCTGAACAGATACTCTTGCGTAAGACAGCTTAGCTGAAGGTCTTGTATCTTTCTGAGCGTTTCTTTCTCTCTTAATTTGGGATCTATGTCCTTTAGCCATAGATTTGGTCCTCCTTTCAAACTGAAACCGCGCAACGCACCCGTGTGTATCCTAAGTGCTGCGCACAAAAATATCCCGTCTTCTTTCCTCTTAATATATAATTTCGAGGGAAGACCCTCGGGAGAGCGCATAGCTCTCCCAGCCATCTATATAAGATAGCATATTTTTAGCTCCAGGTCAATAAAATTATTATTTAACCTTGGATTTCTTCTCGTCCTTGCCGTGGCCTCTGAAGGTTCTGGTTGCAACGAACTCACCGAGCTTGTGGCCTACCATATCCTCAGTAACGTATACGGGAACATGCTTTCTACCATCATGAACAGCAATCGTATGTCCTACGAAGGAAGGGAAAATTGTAGAACGACGGGACCAGGTCTTAATAACCTGCTTCTGTCCTGATGCATTTAAAGCGTCGACTTTCTTTAACAGGCTTGCGTCTGCGAAAGGTCCTTTTTTCAGTGATCTAGCCATGATCTTTCCTCCTTAACTATTTGATTGCTCTGCCGTCACGTCTTCTTACGATCAGCTTGTTGGAAGCCTTCTTAGATTTACGTGTCTTCAGACCAAGAGCAGGTTTACCCCAAGGTGTGCTGGGGCCGGGACGACCGATACCGGTCTTACCTTCACCACCACCATGAGGATGGTCGTTGGGGTTCATGACGGAACCACGTACGGTGGGACGGATGCCCATGTGACGCTTACGTCCGGCTTTACCGATCTTAACCAGGCTATGATCAACGTTACCTACAACACCAACAGTTGCACGGCAAACCAGGGGAACCATTCTCATCTCACCGGAGGGAAGACGAAGAGTAGCGTACTTACCTTCTTTTGCCATCAGCTGTGCGCTGTTACCGGCGGAACGAACCAGCTGGCCGCCCTTACCGGGATATAACTCAATGTTGTGTACCTGAGTACCTACAGGGATCTCGGACAGAGGTAAGCAGTTACCTACTCTGACCTCGGCCTCTGCACCGTTCATAACCTTCATTCCGTCGGTCAGACCTTCGGGAGCGAGGATATAGGACTTGGTACCGTCTTCGTAGCAGATCAGCGCGATGTTTGCTGTTCTGTTAGGATCGTACTCGATACCGATTACGGTTGCAGGAATGCCATCCTTGTATCTCTTGAAATCAATTACTCTGTATTTTCTTCTGGAACCGCCGCCGCGATGTCTTACAGTGATCTTACCCTGATTGTTACGGCCGGAGTTCTTCTTCAGGGAAACACACAGGCTCTTCTCGGGAGAGGTCTTGGTGATCTCAGAGAAGTCAGAACCAGTCATGTTTCTTCTGGAAGGTGTATAGGGGTTGTATGTCTTAATTCCCATTACTGTATCTCCTTTACGATGATTTTTTGCGCGAGCACTTAAGTGCCGCATACTTGAATCTTAAGCAGTAGCTTTATTCTTACAGACCTGCGAAGATCTCGATTTCTTTGCTATCTGCAGTTAACTGAACAATTGCCTTCTTGGTCTTGGCAGTCTTGCCGGTAACCATTCCGCGTCTCTTGTTCTTGCCATCCATATTGATGGTGTTAACACTCTTAACCTTGGTACCTTCGAACATCTTCTCAACAGCCTCTTTGATCTGAGACTTGTTAGCTTCGGTGTGAACGAGGAAGGTGTACTTCTTCTCGCCCATGCCGGCCATGCTCTTCTCGGTAATAACGGGTTTGAGGATTACATCATAGTATTTAATATCAGCCATTATGCGTATACCTCCTCAATCTTTGCAACAGCATCCTTGGTCAGGACAACTGTCTTAGCCTTCATTACGTCGTAAACGTTGATGGTATTTACCAGGGTGGTATCTACATCAGCTACGTTTCTAGCAGACATAACTACGTTAATATCGTTATCAGCGATCACTACCAGTCCCTTTTCTACCTTTAAGTTATTCATAACATTGGTGAAGTTCTTGGTCTTGATCTCGTCGAATTTCAGCTCATCAACTACGATCAGGCTGCTTCCCTGAACCTTGCTGGTCAGTGCAGACTTCAGAGCTGCTCTCTTCTCTTTCTTGTTAAGCTTGAAAGAGTAATCTCTGGGAACGGGAGCGAATACTACGCCGCCGCCTGCCCACTGGGGAGATCTGGTTGAACCCTGTCTTGCATGACCGGTTCCCTTCTGTCTCCAGGGCTTTCTTCCGCCACCGGATACCTCAGAACGGGTCTTTGCTTTCTGAGTTCCCTGACGATTATTTGCAAGCTGCTGTACAACTGCCATGTGTACCAGGTGCTCGTTCACTTCAACACCAAACACTGCATCGTTTAATTCGATTGTACCAACTTCTTTGCCTTCCATATTGTAAACAGATACGTTTGCCATCTGATTGGTCCTCCTTTCGTCCTAAACTATGCCTCAACCTTAACGGTCTCTTTGATGGTTACTAAAGCTTTCTTAGGTCCGGGTACTGCACCCTTTACCAGAAGCAGATTCTTCTCAGCATCTACTCTTACGACCTCAAGATTCTGAACAGTTACCTTTACACAACCCATATGTCCAGGCATTCCCTTGCCCTTGAATACACGGCTAGGGGAGGAACATGCACCATTGGAACCCTGATGACGATGGAACTTGGAACCATGAGCCATAGGTCCTCTGTGCTGTCCAAATCTCTTGATTGCGCCCTGGAAGCCCTTACCTTTGGAGATTGCAGAAGCATCTACCTTATCGCCTGCAGCGAAGATGTCAGCTTTGATCTCTGCACCAAGGGTGTACTCCTCAGCGTTCTCAAACTTGAACTCTCTTACATATCTCTTGGAGCTTACGCCAGCCTTCTTGAAGTGGCCCTGCTCTGCTTTGTTAACACCATGTCTGTGTACGATCTGCTTCTTGCCGCTGGCATCCTTGTTAACAACCTTATCCTTCTTGTCAACGAAGCCTACCTGTACAGCACTGTAGCCGTCATTCTCCACGGTTTTTACCTGAGTAACCACGCAGGGACCAGCCTGAAGCACGGTTACGGGAACGAGCACGCCATCTTCATTGAAGATCTGAGTCATTCCAACTTTTGTTGTCAAAATTGCTTTCTTCATTTTTACCTCCTGTGTTCTACATAGCGGACCAAAGCGTTTCTGCGAAACGCTTAGAAATACGCTGTGCGTATTTCCCCGGCGATTGTTCATCGCGCTGTGTTCTTACGTCTAAGTAGAGGTTTTGTTGTTTTGGCTTTACTTTGAAAAACTTATTTAGTTGTTCTTCATCTTGATGTCGATGTAAACACCGGCAGGCATTTCCAGTCTCTGAAGAGCATCAACAGTCTTCTGAGTGGGAGCCATGATGTCGATCAGTCTCTTGTGAGTTCTCTGCTCGAACTGTTCTCTGGAGTCCTTGTACTTGTGTACTGCTCTCAGAATGGTAACAACTTCCTTCTTGGTAGGAAGAGGCACGGGACCACTTACCTGAGATCCGGTCTTCTTAACAGTTTCGATGATTTTTTTGGCAGATGCATCAACAAGCTGATGTTCATAAGCTTTCAATGTAATTCTCATTACCTGATTTGCCATAAAAAAAGTCGCCTCCTTTTCGCACTTTTGTAAGTAAATACTTACTTTTTGTACGGACAAGCGGTGACTGTACACTTTCCCGTGTGTGTCTGCGACCTTTGTGCAACGCTTTCTTCTCTCCGGCCATAAACTTACACGTTGTTACTGCTCAAGGCAGATGTTAATTGGTACAGTGACTTGCCGTCAGTTTTCTAACTTGACATTCGCTCCACGGAAAACCCGATCTCCATTACTGGGAACCGGCAACCTCACGCTTCACAGCTATCATGCCACAGCAAGGATTAGTATACATTGAATTTATGGGCATTGCAAGACTTTTTTTGAAAAAATTGTATTTTTTTTGATACAATTTCTTTTTGCTGTTTTGCACAGGTTCGCCACTGTATTTTTGTGAGTTTCTTCTTATATATAATATTGCCCAGTATAATATTGCCCATTATTTTTTATGACACGCGAAACCGTCCCCCGGATGCTCTCACGTGTCGACGGGGCTTATTTTAGCTGAATCTCTTGCTGTGCCCCGCTGTTTCGGTAGCGTCGGGGCTTATCTTAATAAAATCTCTTTCTGCGCCCCGCTGTTCTGATATCGCCGGGGCTTATTTTAGCAGAATCTCTTGCTGTGCCCCAGCGTTTCGATTTTCGCGGGGTCTAACAATCACAAATTAAGAATTTCGCCCCATAAAAAACTGCCCAGTACAATCCAGTGTGTCCGGGCAGTTTCAGAATTATGAAAAATTGAATTTTTACAGCCGGTTCGCCTTCACGTCCTCGAACTCCTGCAGCATTTCTTCGGAAGGAGCCTTGGTAGCGAGGCTGACTGCAATGATAGCGATAAGTCCCAGCCCGAAGCCTACTACCAGAGAATACAATCCGGTAGCTTTGCCCAGGGTCTGTCCGCCCACGAGAGGAATATAATCCCAGATGATAACGGCAAGTGCTCCGGTGACAATTCCGGCTACCGCTCCGGGGAAGTTGGTTCTCTTCCAATATAAGGACATCACTACCAACGGTCCGAAGGCGGCACCTAAACCTGCCCACGCGTTGGATACCAGTCCCATGACGGTGTTGTTCGGATTCCATGCGATGATGTAAGCCAGCACAGCTACTACCAGTACTGTGACACGGCTCACATTCATAACCGTCTTGTCATCCGCATCCTTTTTGAGCAGTCCCTTGAAGATATCCTCCGCTACGCTGGAGGCGCTGACTAACAGCTGGGAATCCGCGGTGGACATGATCGCTGCCAGGATACCGCAGAGGAACAATCCTGCAATGAACGGAGCCCGCATCTCCACGGTAAATACCTTCTTGATCATCTCGATGAATACTTTCTCATTATTGCCGTTCACCAGCTCCGGCAGATAAGCTCTGCCCAGGATACCGATAAACACTGCAAATCCCAGGGATAATGCTACCCAGCTGATGGCTGTTGCCTTGGACTTGGTCATTTCCTTCTCATCCCGGACCGCCATGAATCGTACCAGGATGTGAGGCATACCGAAATATCCCAGTCCCCAGCCGAGACCGGAGATCACGCTGACGATATTGTTGCTTCCATCACCGTTCTTCATCAGGTTCAGGAAGTTGGCACTGTCAGCACCGCTGGCTTCCAGACCGGCTGACAATGTAGTGCCGCCGCTTGTCAGAAAATGATAAGCGAACAGCGGTACTGCCAGAATACCGACCAGCATCAGCATACCCTGGATAAAGTCTGTCACACATACCGCAGTGAATCCACCGAGAAAGGTATAGACCAAAACTACCAGCGCACCGATGGTCAGTGCCACATGATAATCAATACCGAACACAGACTCAAACAGCTGGCCGCCGGCAGAAAGCGCGGAAGCGCAATATACCAGGAAAAATACTACAATAGTAATAGAAGAAACCGTCATCAATACCTTCTTCTCATCATGGAAGCGGTTCTCAAAATAAGTAGGCAGTGTCACAGAGTTGTTGGCGCGGATCGTATATCTGCGCAGCTTCGTGGCAATGAGCAGCCAGTTCAGCGTCGTGCCGATGAAAAGTCCGATGGCGATCCAGCCGTCACCTCCGACACCGGTTAAATAAATAGCTCCCGGCAGTCCCATCAGCAGCCATCCGCTCATATCCGATGCCTGTGCGGACAGTGCAGCGACGAAGCCGTTCAGCTTTCTGCCTCCTAAAAAGTAATCTTCGGAATTGTTGTTTCCCTTTGCGTAGAGCGCTCCGATAGCGATCATCATGAGTAAATACAGCACGAATGCCACAATTACCCAGCCCAACGTATTTCCTGTCATAATAGCCTCCTCAAATTTTTCTTCTTGTACATTTTCTTAATTGTATACAGTGATACGATTTATTATATACAAGAAATGGCTTATCGTCAACAGATTAGTTTGCTATCGCTGTAATGCATGAAAGTCTGATTTGATAGTTTTCCGTCATTCCACCTTTTAAGTCGTTCAGTTCTTCAACCATATAACCACTCTCTGCAAGTATTCCTTGAAAAAGTCTCTCCGGTATTATATTCTATTACTATGTCCTATAAAAATCAGTTACAAAGTATATACACAGAAAGGTTTCTATATGTGGATTGCAGATAATTGGAAAGATTATGAAGTGCTGGATACTTCCAGCGGAGAAAAGTTAGAGCGTTGGGGAGATTATATTCTGGTGCGTCCGGATCCCCAGGTCATCTGGAAGACGCCCCACGATCATAAGGGCTGGAAGCAGAAGAACGGTCATTACCACAGAAGTGCCAAGGGCGGCGGAGAATGGGAGTTCTTCCATCTGCCGGATGAATGGGCGATCCATTACACCCTGCCTTTTCAGAAGGAAGCCTCCGGTAAGGCTGATCCTCTGACCTTCCATCTGAAGCCCTTCAGCTTCAAGCATACCGGTCTGTTCCCGGAGCAGGCGGTGAACTGGGACTGGTTCTCCGGTCTGATCCATGAGGCAGGCCGCCCCGTGAAGGTGCTGAACCTCTTCGCTTACACCGGCGGTGCCACTGTATCCGCCGCAGCTGCGGGAGCTGCTGTGACCCATGTGGATGCGTCCAAGGGTATGGTCGGCTGGGCGAAGGAGAATGCTGCTGCCAGCGGGCTTGCCGATGCTCCTATCCGCTGGCTGGTGGACGACTGTATGAAGTTCGTAGAGCGTGAGATCCGCCGGGGCAACAAATACGACGGCATCATCATGGATCCTCCTTCCTACGGCAGAGGTCCCAAGGGCGAGATCTGGAAAATAGAAGATAATATCTGGGATTTCGTAGGACTGACCGCACAGCTTTTATCCGATGATGCGCTGTTCTTCCTGATCAATTCGTACACTACAGGATTGCAGCCCGCCGTGCTGTCCTATATGATGAATTCCACCCTGACGAAAAAGTTCGGCGGTCATGTGGAAGCCAGGGAGATCGGTCTTCCCGTCACCGAGAGCGGTCTGGTACTGCCCTGCGGCGCTTCCGGGCGCTGGCAGCGGAAGTGATCTGACTAGCATCATAAGCCTAAGCAAAAAGGAGCCTTTGGCCGAGGCTCCTTCTTGATCACAGCCAAAGTCAGCAACTATCCCCTGATGATTGAATTCCAAATATGGTGCGTTTTTACTCCTCTGTTTCAATCTCCAATCTCTGAAGAATGTCTCTCACAATACCAGCATCCTCAATCAGAAATTCCAAAACACTTTTTCCTGCATCTTTTAAGGAGGCTCCTATATGATAAACATTTTTCTTATCCAAGATTAAAAAGCGATCATGAAATACTTTCGTGTACCGCACTTCCAGTAAAGGATACTGGCTGTTGAAATTATTAACATCTTCTTGAGATAACTTGGTTCTTTTCAATGTATACATCACAACAGTCACATTTTCATTCTTTTTTGTGAGAAGATTCAGCGTTCCTATATCCACATAGTTATCAATTAAAACGATTTCCTTTTCCGCTTTTTGAATCAGGCTAACAATTAGGCTAAAAGCATCAAATATCTGATCCAATTTTTCATCCGTTTGCTTTTGATATTCCAGTTGTTTTAACTCCACATTACTGATACGCTCAAAAAGCAAGGCGTTATTAGCAATAAATCTCCTCATTTCCACGAATGTACGCATAATACCAATGCTTACCTTAATCGCCACTTCGCTATGTAGAACACTCGCCAACATAGAGATTCCCTGTTCTGTAAATACATAAGGAAGAGTCCTACGACCACCATAATTATTTTCGTCCTGCGCAAAACTTGAAATGCCAGTTTGGCATCTCAAGTTCTGATACTCCTCTTTCGTGAGCTGAAAACGAAAATCTGGTCTCAAATTTTTTTGAAAATTTTTTGATTTTGGGTGAGAGTTTTTCCGATTTTTTGTACCTATATAAGTGAAGGGGTTTTTAAGCCGCATTTCAAAAAATCCAGAGGGGAGATTCAAACGATATGTACGATACCGCAAGACGGGTCGCATTCGTCAAGCAGCGGGTGCGGGAAAACACCCGCCGGGGGCAGCGGCGCGAGGCAATAATCCTCTCCGCTTTCTGCCTGATGTTATTCACAGCACTTGCCGGGGCGGCGGACGCACTTATAGTGCAGGGGCAGACCGCCGCGTAGGGCATCCGGCTCAGAAACAGAGAAAACCAGAAAAAAGGCGGGGCGGACAAACCGAACCGACACGAACAGGAGAAGAAAAGCCAATGAAAAAACGAATACTTAGCATACTGCTCGTCTGCTGCATGGTGCTGACCATGCATCCGACAGCGGCGTTTGCAGCGGTGAGCGATTCGCTGGGCAACACACCCGAGGAAAATCAGGCGATTTTGGAGCAGCTCTCCGCCTCGACCGGCGATAGCAGCGACCAGGTGCTTTCCATGCTGAACGCTTTGGGGCTGCTGGATCAAGACGGCAATTTCAAGGTGGATCAAACCATCACGCTGGACGGTCAGGTGTTGACACTGGCGGCTGTCATGGAACTGCTGGAAAATCCCGCCACGGATCTCACCCGTATAGCCGACGTGGATGGGACTCCGGTGGCGCTGGGCGATTTGAAGACTATGATCCAAATCGAACAGGAGCTGCAGCGGATCAAGGACACCTATTTCTCCGGCAGGGAGTTTACCGGGGAAGCACTGGAGAATCTCAATAGCCTGATGGAGCAGCTGGAGCTGCAGGGCATCAGTTTGCAGTATTCCGCCTCTGCCACAAAGCCTGAGGGCGTTGAGACGGTGGATATGAGCAGCATGATGAGCCAAACGCTGGAGGATCTCGCAAACAACAGCTGGAGCTCCGGGACTTTTACTGTATACGGCGGAAAACCGGTCGGCTTTTCCTACCGCATTCAAAAAGGCCAGCTCAGCGATTATATCACCGATGTGGAGGTCTCGATAGGCGAGACGAGTGGGGTCGCCCAAGGCGACGGGTCCTACAAGCTGACATATGACGTAGGCTCGACTTTCAGTTTAGGCGGTTGTAAAATCACTGTCAAGGTTACAACCAAAGGAGACAACCGAGCCTGGCTCGAGAATTCTTATTCCTATGGCGACCTGCTGGGGATGATTGAATTTTACGATGCGGAAAATCTGGTGTTCTATGACGGCGCCGCTTATGCCGACCACTGTCAGCTCAAGCTAAAAAAGACGGTTGGCGTCCCCACAATACAAACATCAATGACCGCGCCGAGTTATGTTGAAGAACTCAAAAATACAACCGTATTATATGATGATTTGTTTATTCCTTTGCTGGCAGAAAGCTACACTGGCGGCAGTGCCGACAATTCGGACTTTATTGCGCTAAGCAATACCATCGGAATTTTGGAGGGTGCCCGCAACTCAGTGTCTTCCAGCAACTCCACCAAATCTTATCAGCCATACCAAATCGACGCCAGCATCGAGTTTAGCTGGAGCGGAGACATAGTTGCCTATAATGGCTCTGCGCCGTATGGCAATTATATTTCTGCAAACCCGATACCCTATGCCCCGTTCTGTCTGACGGAGTACAAGCTCGATGGAACAGCTCTGACGCTCACCACCGACGGAAAGAAAACGGAGAACTGTACGATTAACAATGGCAGTATGGTCAGCATCTCCTTGCAGTCTACCACGCAAAACAGAGAGAATCATCAGTACTATCTGCCCTTCGAACTGTATCTGAAGAATGTAAATAGAGATACCCCAAATTCCACCACCACCGCCACGACCAGCAACGTCACCGCCAAGCTGTTGGACGCGGACGCCCCCACCATTCAAAGCGTCACGGCCCCGGCGGGAATCTATGCCAGCGGACAGCACGTGCCCATCACAGTTACCTTTAGCGAGTTCGTGAATCTTAGCAACTCCACCGTGACTATCAATGGCGAAGAGTATACTGCCGCTGAGCTTTCCATGAACGACTACGGCGTCACGGCAATGCTCTGGTACCCAGTGCAGGATGCGGATGACACCACGGTCACCGTCAATGGTATGACCGGTGTGGAAGATGTTTTCGGCCATCCGTTGGATACCGCACTCTATCAAAGCAACTCGATTGCCGACGTTACGCTGAAGAGCGTCTTGATGCGTAACGCTCCCACCGTACTGACCGCCGACTACGACAACGGCAAGGCATCGTTCACGATGAACGCCAACATGGAGCAGGTCTACAAGACCGTATACAGCAATTATCACACCCCGGAAGGCACAGATCCGAAGGAAGCCCCGTTCCGCCTCGAGCTGAGGTACGACTCCGCGGTTGAACCAATCCATCTGCAGGTCTATCTGGACACAGAGAAGGAAGCATTCACCATTAGCGACTATGCAATCGCACCCTCTGCTTTCGACCGCACCTACACGGTGACGCTGCAGGCCAACGAGGGCACGAAAGCCGATCCTGACTGGGTGAATGTTCTTCCCCTGACCCGGCAGTTCACGGTGGCAAAGAAAGTTTCCGCGCACACGGTGACCATCGTCCCGGAAGCGGATTCCGCCGACTATACGATTTCCCTCGGCAAAACCACCCGCCCCACGCTTAAGGCAGAGGTTTTGGGGGCAGGCGGTGAGACGGCCAGCTACACCACCGGCAAATGGAGCAGCAGTGATACGCTCATTGCCACCATCAACGAGGATACCGGCGTTGTTGCCACCACAGGAACCAAGGTGGGAACCGTCACCTTTACCTTTACGGCGGACAACGGGACTGAGGACACTGCCGATGATGTGACGGGCGAGTCAAAGCCCTATACCGTGACGGCAGGCGATTCCCTGGCACTGGTGATTCCCGGCGGCGCGTCCATCGTGACGCGGGTAAATCAGCCCGCCACCGTGCTGTGGAGCTCCAACGCCGCGCTGATGGCACCGAACAAAGAGTTCCATTACAGGATTGACCTGTATGAGGGCAACTACGCGAATGAGGCGGCGCTGAGCGGCCTCAAGCCCGTTGCGACTTATACCGCCGACAAGGATAAAAACAGCGTGCGGATCGGGGAGAATGTGCTCTCCAAGCTCTCCAACGGCAATACCCCTGCCTACACGGTATTGGTCTCCATGCCGCACCCAAACGCCGGCGGTGAGGACGTCCGCCTGTCGGCACTTGCCTGGATCATCGTGCAGGCACCGCCTGCCACAGCCAAGCTGACACCGCCCCAGAGCATTTACCTCAAGGATACCGACGGTGCCGTCAATATCGACTGGTCGGTGGAAAACACCACTGAGGGCGCCCCTTTGCAGCCCACGCTGACCATCACCCGGGTCACAGAGGACAACACCACCAAAGTGGTGGACAGTGAGCGCCTATCCGGCACCTCCGGGAGCTTCCCCCTGTCATTACAGAGTGTGCAAGCCGGCAATCTGAAGGACACCTATCAAGTGGTTTTGAGCGTGGAGAATCCTGGTGAGGAATCTCCCAGCACCGACTCCTTCCCCCTGTATGTCTACGATGCCGACGCACTGAAGGTGCAGGATGACGAAGGAGACACGATTTCTGCGCTGACCATGGACAATACCTCCAAGGTCAGCGGCAGCCTGCCCACCGTTACAGCTGAAATTTTGCAGCTGCGCCAGGAGTTGGGGCTGATCGAGTACATAGGCATCAACTATGACGAGTACGGATGGAACTCCTTTAAAGACGGCATCCGGTGGCTCTCCAACAACAATGCCATTTCCGTCAACTACAAGCAGGGCGGACTGTATGAGGACATCAGAAACTTCTCCTTTGATTCCTACCTTCCCGAAACCAAAATGGCGCTGTCCGGCTTGGCCAACGGCACCGCAACCGTCACGGCTACCCATGCCGCCACGGGTATGCGTGCCGCCGTACAGGTGACAGCGAAAACGCTGCAAAATAAGTTCTATCTCTTCCAGCTGACGCCTGCAGCGGAAACTACGCTGCAATACACCGACGGCAAAGGTGTGCTCAAAACGGTCACGACCAACAGTGAAGGCGTGCTGGCGCTTTACGAACCCAACGGAATCGCCAGTGAGGTGTCTCTGCGGTCCGGCTCCGGCGCGGATATTTATCTGGGCACCATCTATAAAGAAAATCTGCGTTCCGGCGAGCGGGATGCCACAAAACTGCAGCTTTATCCCTTGAATACCTTCAGCCTTCGGCGAGTCGCCCGGGCATCTGTGACGCTAATCACGCCGGGCGGCGATCCGCTGGCGAACAAGACGGTGACCGTTCGTGGCGGCGTTTATAAAAACGGAGGCTACTGCGAGACAGCTCTGCTGGGCTCCAGGGCAGGAGCACTTGTCAGCGGCATCACCGGCGACACCTATACCACGGATGCGGCGGGAAATATAACCGTCTATCTGGATTCCACCCAGTTTTGGTCGGCCGAAAAGGGCGAGAGCAACACCACGGCGCTTTCCGCTCTGGATCAGCTGGAGTACATTCTGGAGATCAGCGCAATTGACGGCGACAAGTACTATCCGCTGCTGCTGACCGTCAACGGCAAGCTGGGCGTGGACGATGTAATGCGCACCGCAGAGGGCGTTGTCTCTCTGGAGCGCGTGCCGGCGGGGGAGGAAAACAAACCCTTCATTGTGGCGCAAAGTGTTGATTACGGTCTAGCCAACGGTCAGAAGGTGGATGTCCGCAGCTCGACTGGGAAGATTGGACCTAACAGCAGCTTTAAAACAGCAAGACTGCACACCACCATGTTCCTCTGGGGCGAGAAGATTGCCAACGCGCGGAATTACAGTCTCAAGCTGGTGGACGAATACGGCGTTATTCCTGCCGCTCAGAGCAGCAGTACCAAGCAGTATCCCTTCTCATCCATCCCCGTAGCGGAAAACGATCTGACTCTCACCGAGGCCACCATGACCACCTCTGGATGGATCGCTGACGGCAAGGATGTGGGTATGAAAACGCAGCTGAGCCTGAACGGCAGCCTGCTACAAGAGAAAATAATGCCCTTCCGGGTCGTTGATCTGACCCGAGTGCCCAAGGTGACAGAGGATGACCGCGTCACCGGTATTCTGGCGACGATGGGATCCTCCAGTGGAGTGAATCAAGTCGACTTTGGCGGAGTGGGCGATAGTAACATTCTCAAGGTGCTGACCGGACGGCTGGATGATCTGAGCGGTCCGGTGGACACTTCCGTGTTCAAAATGATTATCACCCCCAGCGAAGATCCCTCCGTGTTCCGTGCCATGATTTGGGCCGGGTACAATACGCTGGAGATGGAGGACATGGACTATTCCGAGGACGGCGTGGCGTTGGGTGCGAATGTGCTGACGCAGAATCTGGAAGTGGGTGTGCCCGGGACCGGGGACCTGAGCCAGATGGCCCAGGGCACCTATGATCCCAAGGGGGACTACAAAACCAACTCCATAGCCGACAATGTCACCAGCACGGATCTCAACTTGCAGTTGGAGGGCTTTTACGAAGCGGAAATCCGCTATAACACCGAAAAAAAGGAGTGGGAGGTTTTCACCGTAGGCGGAGGATTTACCGCCGGCGTTGGTGTGGGCTTCTCCTTCAGCGTGAACGCCATGGCTGGCCCCGTGCCGTTGACAGCAACCTTTGAGCTGGGTGGTGCCATTCAGCTGGATTTCCGTACTGCAGTGCGCTACGGACGGCAGGGCGAGGGTACAGAGCTTGCCTGGAGCGATCCCACGGCCACGGCAGTGAATGACTTTTTGACCACGCTGCGTATCAACGCCTATGTCCACGCGTTTGGCGGTATTGGCTTTGACTATTCGGTCGTGGCGCTGAAGATCGGCCTATTCGGCAATTTGGATGTGGACAGTCAGAATAAGTTCCTTTCCCGCACCTATCTTGCCGACGAGACAAAGCGCCAGATCAACGGTCAGGCTCTGGGGATCCAAAGCGAAGTGGGGATCAAATTTGTGGCAACCTTCCTGTTTATCTCCTACGAGGCGGTGATCGCCTCCGGAACCCTTGGAGCCACCAGGACTTTTAATGACTGGAAAACAATCGACGACTACTGGAATAGCGCCACCAGTGGGCTGAGCCTTGCCTCGCTGCGGATGGCGGCGGCCCAGAGCGGAATGCAGGTGGCTTCTGGCAGTGCAACGCTCCAAAGCCGGGACTATCTGGAACAATATGCCCGTACCTGGGGCCAGCCCCAGCAGCGGATGATGCTGTTCTCTCTGAACTCCACCAGTGGGCTGGAAAACATCCAGACCAATGCCAACCCCGCATCCTATCCACAGCTCAGCGATGACGGGAAGGTATTGGTCTACATCAACGACGGCAACAGCAGCAGTATTTACGACAGCCGGGCGCATTTCTCCACCCTCAATGGCGGCGTCTATACTCCCTCCAGTGAAATTGACGCTCCCACAGGGTTCCCCGGCTACGGCGACACGAGCGTTTCTTTGTCCGGCACTGGCAGCTTCGCGGCGGCGGCTTGGATTCGCATGGGCACCGATCTGCCGGGTAAAAATGCCGGTGATGCCGTGACATTGGAAGAGCAAAACCTGCTGATGAACAGCACGGAGATCGTAGTGTCCGTCTATAACGGCTCAACCTGGACATCCACCCGCCTAACCAACGACGGCACGCCGGATCTGGCCCCAGCCACCGCAGTGGGCGGCGACGGCAAAGCCATCGTGTTCTGGCGCAGCGTCTACACCCCTGATCCCGGTACGCAGGGCAGCAACAACCTGCTGAACTTCACGACCAGAGATTGTATCATGTACAGCTGCTATGACAGCACTAACGGCACCTGGAGCAAGGCAAAAATGCTTTATAATGGTGCTACTGGCAGCGTGAAGGCGTTGCAGGCGGCCATGCTGCCCGACGGAACCGCTATGGCGGTTTACTCGCTGGACCGCAGCGGAACCGGAGATACCTCTGCCTACGAGATCGCCTATTGTACCGTGGCTGCTGACGGAACTCCCGGTACAGCCATGCTGGCGACCTGTGACAGCAATCTTGACGAAAACCCCCAGGTCGTTGCAGCCAACTTCGGCAGCGGGGATGACCGATTTGTTATCGGTTGGCATAGTGTCCGAGACGGCAGCAGCGATATTCAGCTGTTGGCTGTGGACAGTAGCGGCACCATGTCCAACAGTTTCCCCGGCTCTTTGTCTGCCCTGACCAGCAGCGGCAACGCCGTCATGGGCGGAGACTTCCGCTTCGCTTCCCTCAGCGGGGATCATCGCAGCCGCAATGATCTTACCATCGTCTGGAATGAGACTGTCAATAACGCCAACGGCGCGGTAGATCACGGCATTTTGAAGGCGGCCAAGCTGCGCTATGCCACAAATACCTACACTCTGTCCGCACCATTGGAACTGGCAGAGCTGCCGGATCGCACGCTGGCTGACCACTTTGATGCCTATGTCTGCGGCACCAATCAGGTGCAGGCCGCCATTCAGGCCACCCGGTATGACGATGAAAACCAGGAGGTAATCGGCGGCGTGACCGTTCCGGGTGAGGAAACGATCCTCTATACCGCTACATCTGATTTTATCACCGATGCGGTGGCAGTGGAACAGATCGGTGTGGATTATGCAACGCTGGCGTTGAACAGCCTGACACCCATTCGCTTTACCATCCGCAACACCGGGCTGAACGATGTGACAAACCTAACGGTCAGCCTTGGCAGCGGGGAAACCGCCACCCTTACGGAAACACTGCTGCCCAATGAAAGCACCACCCTTACCGTCTGGCACCATGTGGGGAACCTCGTGACCGACCCGGGCTATACCATCACCGCCGCCGGCGGCATCCACGAAAACGGCACAGTGTATCTGGATTATCCCGACATTGGCATCTCGCAAATGGAAGTGATTGCGGAGAGCGCCGGCAAGCGCACGGTGCGCATGACCCTCTATAATTCCTCTGCCGCCACGCTGGCTGGCGGAAAGAACCGCGAGGTGAAGCTTGCGTTCTATGCGGATGATCTGCATACCGAACCTGCAGAGGTAGCCTGCACCACAAACGGCGTATCGGTTAGCGGTAATGAAATCACCATTTCCGAAGACAGCGCCCTCGCCCGCATTGATCAGGGAACCTTTACACTGGACCTGACCTATGATCTGGGCAAGTATATGACATCCATTGGCAAAACCGAGATCCCCAATGTGGGTACCTATCTGTACGCCGAGGCGTGGGCGGAAGGCCTGATCGGTGGAACGGGAAGCAATCAGCGACTGCCGGAGTATAACGGCAGTGACAGCGAGGCCAGCGTCCATATGACCGGCGCACTGGCTCGCACCGGAGAGCAGCTGACGATGGATGTGACACAGGGGAACGACGGCAACGATCACAGCACCGCCGCCATTACTCTGCGCAACAACTGCCTGCAGTCTCAGACTAGCGCAGAGCTGGTGGCCACGCTGCTGGATGCTGCCGGGACCGTTCTGGAAACGAAAAAGACCAGTATTGGCGGTGCCATCTCCGGGGAAACCTTCCAGACGGAAACCGTCACCTTCTCCCGGCTTGGCACCCGCGTAGTGGTGCGAGCCGCAGTGCCCGGTAATGACCTTCTGACCTTTGAAGGTCTGGCAGTGGAGCTCGGCGATTTTACCGCCAACGGAACGAACTATACCTATACGCTGCAAAATGATAGCGGAGCAACATCTACGCTAGTCACAGCGGTGTCTGGAAACGGCGAGCCCGTGAGCATCAACGGACAGGCTCTGTCCACCGGCGGCAGCGCAACCGTTGCCATCCCCAACAGCGGCACAACCGACATTGTCGTGAGAATCGGTGCTAAAACCTACACGCTGACGATTCTGCGCAATAGCGGCACAGGCGGCAATGAAGGCAATAGCGGCACAGGCGGCAATGAAGGCGGTAGCGGCAGTGGCGGTGGCAGCGGCTACAGCTACTACACCATCAAGGCAACTGCCGGGGCTGGCGGCTCCATTTCTCCCTCCGGCAATGCCAGCGTCCGTGAGGGCCGGGATCAGACCTTCACCATCACCCCGGATAAGGGCTATGCTGTCGCCAACGTCAAGATTGACGGCAAGAGCATCGGCGCGGTGAAGTCCTACACCTTTGAGAATGTCAGCAGAACCCATACCATCGAGGTCATCTTTATGAAAGCCAACGGTAACCCCCGGACCGGCGTGTTTGTGGATGTAGCCACCGGCAGCTATTATGAGGATGCTGTGGATTGCGCTGTTCTCTTTTCACTACAAGAAACAAATTAATGACATTTTGAGCTGCGCCGCTATCCAAGCGCGGCAAGGAGACAGCATTATGAAAAGAATCACAAGAATCATTCGTCCGATCATCTGCATAGTTGTCCTTCTCGTTGCTATGACCACGGCAGTCAGGGGCTGCTATCAGAAAGAGACAGAGCCTATCGACATTCCCGGCAGAACGCCTTCCGGCACATCTGCGCCTCAGCCATCAGCGACTCTCGCGGGCGAAGTTATCCCCTCGGTGGACAGGCAGACAGAGTTGGCGGAAGCCAGAGCGAAGAATCCCGACACCGTGGCGTGGCTGTATATCCCCGGTGCGGAGGTGGACGACCCTGTGATGCAGGCGGAGGACAACGGCTATTACCTAAAGCTGGATGAAAACGGTGAGTACGCCATGTGGGGTTGCTATTATGCCCATTGTGAAAACAAAATCGGCGGCAGGGATAAGCTGGACAAAAACACCACCATTTTCGGTCACTCCGCCAGCAACTGCGACCCGGACGGTGTGCGGTTCACCAAGCTCTACCGTTATATGGACGCAGACTTTGTAAAGGAGCATCCGTATATCTATCTCTCTGTGGATGGTGAGGACATGATCTTTCAGATCACCGCACTGTTCGTCACGGATATTGGTTTTGACTATATTGCGCCTGATCCCACAGGAGATGATCTGACCAGCTTCTTTGAGACGATTGCGCGGAAAAACTGGCTTGACTTTGATGGCGTGACCTTCTCCGAGGAAGATACCGTTCTGACCCTCTCCACCTGCTGCCGGAAGTATGACAAGGCTAACAGCGGCAATCAGCGGCTGGTGGTCATGGCAAAGCTGCTGCCGGAGGGCGCAACCGCACAGGAGTTCAGCGTATCCCTTGTGGATAGTCCTGAAATGCCCTAAAAGAAATCAGAATACGACGATAATAGGATACCCATCCTTGCGGTACTGAAAAGCAGCGTATGGTATAGGGAAAACGGTGGCTGCTCTGTACGGGGCTGCCGTTGTTTTTGCTGTCCCAACATTTTTCAGATGAAAGGGACCTATGCGTATGACAGGAGCGCACAGGAGGTGCCGCTAATGCTGCGGCGACGAGCCGCGCCGGGAGCATAGCCGGGCGATACCCGGACGCCGTAGGATACCTATGCCCTCCGACAGCCGCCGACAATTACCATACTGAACCATCGAGTAGGAGGCGGTGATTAACCGCCGTCCTCTCACAGCACCGTACATACCGTTCGGTATACGGCGCTTTGCCAAGCTTTCGCACACCACCATCTGGTTTGGGAATCGTGGCTCGTCTTACTGGAGACGGAGTATACTTTCCACGGTAAATGCGGTCGGTTATCTCTTGTTGATGTTCCTTTAGGTATGGACGAGCCTCCTCAATGGTCATACCATCAATTCCCGGCGCTCCCTTGTTTGCCTTGACTCTCTTATACGTTCTGTTAAAGTTGTCTTTATACAGTATCGCTTCCAAAAGTCTCGGCTGCGCACTGTCTCTTTCTTTCCATATCCGATTGAATGACCTAGACGCTTTCACATACCCTTCATGTTCCGCATTATCTCTTTGCGAACAGCCATTGTTTTCAATGTTTTCTGCCATAGACGGTCATTCCTCCTTTCTCGGTCATACTCAAGACTCCTACTGATTCGGTCCTTCACCTCGAACGGAACTTGTTCCGTTTGGCTACTATGACCTCTGCTGACTTCTGTGCGTTCAGCATTGCTTTATGCAATGGTTACCTCTTTCAAGGCGTACCGCACAGACCTCCCCAGGTACCACGCGTTTCTTCCTCTCCATCCATCTGCCTCATTTATCATGCATGATTCCGTGTAGTTATTGGGCTTCAACATGGCTTGCTGTCTTACCCACATGCATGACCTCATATGAGATTTCTGTTCGTCAGACCAGAGATTTGCCCGTGAGTTAGTATGTTCCTCACATCCAGCTTCCTTCAGATTCCACCTCACGATGGACACCCTTGCTGTTCAGCTATACATTTCCCACTACCTGGGCATGTTCAGGACTTTCACCTGCGAGAGCGCGCCCATGGCGCGCAAACGAAACGTGCGCCGCCAGGCGCACACAACGCAAAAAGGAGCCCCCTCGTGAGGCTCCTTTCTTCTACAACACATATTTTCTTAACACCGGGATCTTGCGCAGCACCCACGCGGTAGCCGTTGCCAGTGCCAGCACTACCAGGCAGAATGCAGCCAACAGCAAAATCAATACCGCTTGTCCCGCGGCTACAGACTGCACACCGCATTGTTCCAACACCGTAAAGGGTGTGATCTTCACGAATTTATACAACAGGTTCACATACACCGGATGTACCAGGTATACGGCGAAGCTCAAGGCTCCCGCCTCCTGCCAGGGGATCCGGTGTTTTTTAATACTCCCATTCCATCCTGCAGCGAACAGAAGCACTGCAAGCAGTACTGTAAACGGATAATTGTATGCCATCTGAATGGAGAATCCCGCAAGTGTTCTGCTCAGGATCATTCCCATTATCAGCACTGCCGCAGCGATCAGCCACACATTTCCTGTCCGTTTCCCTCTGACCGGCTCCGTATCGAGTCCGGCTTCCATGCCTTTCCCGGACGTTCCACAGCTCTCTGCCTTGTCCACACATACTTCTCTCACCGTGAAGAGATATCCACACAGATAATACAGGAAATACACACCGCCATCCGGCAATACCGGAATA